>Ga0194130_10000023_pt1 | contig 303495 bp, 272 predicted proteins | sample TA2KigsurfametaG_FD_160084 | JGI IMG/M metagenome (GOLD analysis project Ga0194130, IMG submission 160084) | Freshwater microbial communities from Lake Tanganyika, Tanzania - TA2015050 Kigoma 12 surface | ecosystem: Environmental > Aquatic > Freshwater > Lake | place: Tanzania: Lake... | reverse complement strand
GTCACGTTGTTCTTGCAGGTGGGCTACCACCCATGTCAGCCATTCCAATGATTAAAGAATATGGCGGGAAGGTTATCTGCTTTACGCCTACCTTAGGGCTTGGAAAAAAATTAGTGAAAATGAATGTGGATGCTTTGGTTATCGAAGGAAATGAAGCAGGCGGCCATATAGGCCCTGTATCTACAAGCGTATTAGCTCAAGAAGTTCTTCCGGAGATTCGAGAAGTTCCTGTTTTCGTTGCGGGAGGGATTGGCCGTGGTGAGGCAATTGTTTCCTATCTCGAAATGGGCGCTTCAGGTGTTCAATTGGGTACACGTTTTGTGTGCGCCACAGAATCACGTGCCCATCCTGATTTTAAAAAAGCCTTTATAAAAGCAAACGCACGGGATGCAGTTGCATCTGTTCAACTTGATCCTCGCTTTCCTGTTATTCCTGTGCGTGCACTGACCAACACTGCAACACAGCATTTTTTTGAAAAGCAGAGAGAAATGATAGAAAAGGTTGATAAGGGTGAATTAGATTTAAAGCAGGCCCAATTGGAAATAGAACATTTTTGGGCTGGATCTTTACGAAGAGCTGTTATTGACGGTGATATTGAAAATGGATCTTTAATGGCCGGTCAAAGTGTGGGCATGATTACACAAGAACAAACAACCAGCCAAATTTTTCAAGAACTCATTGCTCAAGCAAATAATTTTATTGCTCATAAAACCGATGGGCAAGTACAGGTGGCCTATGGAACATAGTACTATGGGTAGATATTTAAATGATGAGAGAAAACACTGAAAGTTGGAGGACAATTTCTCGCCAATTTGATGGCATTAGCCTTAATATGGGCGTGGCATTAGGTCAAGCTGTTTTGCATCAATCAACTGAAATGGCTCTTTCTCCCTCAGATAAAAAAATAAATTCAGATCGAGTTGAAGAAGAATTAAATAGACTCGATCAGGCCCTCGAGCATCTCAATTACGAAATTCAAAATCTCGTTACTAACAATAAAACATCTGAGTCTTCTCGTCTTCAAACAAAGATTGCATCTAACAAAAATAAAAATGATTCTGCTGAAATTTTAGAAATTTATTTATTGCTCGCTAAGGATCCTGGTTGGAAAAATAAATTAAGAGATAAAATTAAAAGTGGATGCGATGCTTTAGAAGCTGTCGATCAAACTTTAAATACCATTCGCCCTAAGCTGGCTAGTAAGGAATCTCAACCGCATTGGCAAGAACGTATGAGTGATTTTGAAGATATCTCAAATCGTCTCAAGCGCCATCTCATAACATCTGAAACACAACCGCAGCAGAATAGAAAAGCCAGTGAACCTATTATAATAGTGGCCGATCGTATTGGTCCAGCGGAACTTCTCGAGTATGATCGAAACAGTTTAAAAGGGCTCATTTTAGTTGAGCAGTCTCATACCTCTCATGTGGCAATCGTTGCTCGTTCTTTAGATATTCCGGTCGTAGGTGGATTAAAAAATATTATGTCGGAAATTACACCAGGGGATTCACTTCTGGTGGATGGCAATGAGGGGCGGGTTTACGTAAGTCCTGCCACCGAATTGGTTGAACAGTTGGATGATAAGCTTGTAGAAAGAAAAGGACGACCGCTTGATCAGTCGGCGACTCCTTCTTTTGAATTAGCTGAAACGCTCGATGGTGTTCATATAACATTACTCTTGAATGCAGGCTTAGTGGAAGATGTTGACCATATTGAATCTGCTGGTGCAGAAGGTGTGGGTCTTTATCGTACAGAAATACCTTTCATGATGCGGCCCAAATTACCCAACGTGGCAGAACAAACGCATTTATATAAAGAGATTTTAAATCGTGCGGGTAAATATCCCATCGTTTTTAGAACGCTTGATGTGGGAGGAGATAAAGTTCTCCCCTACCTGGAGCGTTTAAAATCTGAAATGCCGATTGTGGATAGGCGGTCCTCGCGTGTGGTTTTTGATCGACCCATTTTGTTGCGCTATCAGCTTCGCGCACTCATACGGGCATGCGCTGGTAGAGAGTTGACCATTATGTTGCCTATGGTTGCTGAAGTGAGTGAAGTCAAAGCAACAAGGGAATTGGTTGAAGGAGAAATAGAGCGCGAACGGGAAAAAGGAAATATGGTTCCCACACAAGTTCGATTGGGAGCAATGATTGAAGTGCCTTCTCTGACATGGCAATTGCCGCAGCTTTTTTCCTATGTTAATTTTTTGTCTGTTGGAAGTAATGATCTATTTCAATTTTTTTATGCCATTGATAGAGAATATCCTCGCCTATCTGATCGATATGATGCGCTCTCACTCACCTTTTTGCGCCTCTTAAAATCAATTCAAGAGCAATGCCAAGTCGCCCATGTGCCGTTAAGTTTATGTGGCGAAATGGCCGGGCGGCCTTTGGAAGCGTTAGCATTAATTGGGCTTGGATTCAAAACCCTTTCCATGTCAGCAGCAGCTATACCGCATGTCAAAAAAATGATCCGCAGCCTGACGTACCAACAAATTTCAGATTATATGACAAACGTTTGTGGTTTTGCGCAAGCCAACGTGCGTCAAAGTTTATTAAACTTTGCGCGCGATCATGGTGTGTGTCTTAATTAACTTTTTATTTATATTTTTAGATTAAAATTGAATGAATCAGGGAAGGAAACAAAATGAAAAAATTTAAAACCTTAATCTCTTTTATCTGGGTGCTTATTTTAGTAGGAAGTGTGGGAGTTACTTGGGGAGCCGAGAAGCAGGAAAAAAAGGAAGATGCACCTAAAGATCTTGGAAAATCCGGCTCAGTAACTCATTTAACATTAGAAAAAGATTTAAAAGCAGAAGCACCGGTTTCTCGTGAAGAATATGAAGCTCTTGTGAGAAGATTCGCAGAATTAGAAAAGCTTTTAGGATCAGAGAAAGGAGAAGCTAAATCTGGAGCGTTCCTTTTAAAGAGGAGTTCTTCAAAGGACATACCAACAGATTCTTTAAAACTGGTAACGGAAAAAGATTTAATAGCTAAAATTGAAGCGTTAGAAAAAGATAACAAAATGCTTAAGGCAGACATGGGTAAATTTAACGATCACGTGGCTGAAGTTGTTCAAAAGAGGCCATACGTTCTTAAAGATTTTATTGCAACTGATAAAATTAGATGGATGATGTACGGCATCACCATTTACTATGGAATTTCTGAAATGCTAGTTGTTTATACGACTTCATCTTCCCTTTCGTGGTATGCTGCAATTCCTTATGCCATTCAAAAAGGATTATTAACGGCTTTTGTTACATTCTCTATGGCACTGTCAGGTGGGTGGGCTGTTGGGCAGATAAGTACAGTGGTATCGGATATAACAGACCAAATTAAATCAAAGAAGACAAGTTAAAGGTATGGCCATATGTCAGGCAAGGCAGCGCATATTTTATTAGAACTTACACGAAGTGCTCTAACTGGAGCTGGCGAAGTTGGCGAACATCCAAGCGTCATGTATCCCATGCATATCTCAGAGCCAGAGCTTCGAAAAGAGTTATTTGAAGTTCAAGATCGTGCCTTAGCAAGAATTCCTGGATATCAAGAAGAAGTTATGCCTCATGGAATAACGATGCGAGAGTGGATAAAAGAAGAAGAAGTTGCTGAAGGTCTTTTGACAAAATATATACAGAGCACAGTTGATGGCTATCAATCAATGGTTCTGGGAATGATAAGGAGTTCTTATGAACAAATTGACAGAGTTTACCGAGCTGTAGGTGAGGATGTTGCTGCAGTCATTGGCTTTTTTTCTAAAAAGAAAACGGATTTGTTTGGGAGCTTTCCTCCTGAAAGGAGTAAGTTTATTGACAAACTAAAGGGACAAAATCCGTATCTTGCTTTGCGTTATAGCTATCAAATGTCGAACAAAGGATTTGATCGATTAGTTGGATATGGCATACGTCGTGAAGTTTTAAAGAAAGGCGTTATAAAAGAAGATGATAAAATAAGAATTCAAGAAGGTATGGATAAATATCTTCCTCAATATCACCTAGAACTTGAATTTTGGGTGGACCGTTTTTTAAATCTTCGGCTTGTATATGATGTACTACACCAAGTTAAAGATGGGTATGCAGTTTTTGCCTATAAAGAGCGCACGGGAGCTAAAGCTCCGTGGAGCACAAAAAATCCGTGGTTGTGGTTTCAAATTGAACAAAAAGCACAGAATGCACTCTATGGAAACCTTCTCAATTCCTTTCGCATTGATACATTAAAAATGAGGAATCCTGGTTTGTTAACAAGATCGGTTGAAACTGTTGTTAATGGAATAGGATCCGCATATGCCAGGGAAATTGGCGCTGCAGATCCTGGTCCTTATTTAGAGCGTTTAAAGGAAGCTCAGGAAAAAGTAAAAGAAGCCCAGGAGGAAATGAATGAGGAAGATGGTTCACTCGTCGCCTATTTGGAAACACCTGCCTTCACTATAGACAGAGTTTTTGATTTCTTTGAGGCCATCCGAATGGATTTTAGGTCTTTAGCTAGGCAAATTGCGCTTAATGGACGTCTTGCTAAAAATACAGATTTAAATTGGCAAGATGAACTCAATAGACTTAAAGATTATGAAACTCTTCTTAAAGCCCTCTTTTTTATTCAGGACGAGTTTTATAAATTAAGATTGAAGCTCGCTAAACAACTAACAGATCCAGCTAATGCTTCTTTGAGAGAAGCCTATGTTGAAGCTAATAAAGGAGAATATGGTGCTCAAAAAGCACGTAATGAATTGAGAATGTCCTATCAAAAAACTCTTCAGGGTGAAATCCATGGAAAAAATCAGTACATTTGGAATACATGGGTTGGGGGTTTGAAAGATATAGCGTTGCGCTACATGATAACAAATGAAGCATTTGAGAAATGTCCCCTTTATAAAGTGTGTGCTCCATCTGTACAGGGTAAAATTGGTGAACTTGGAGCTCTTATAACGAATATTCGCCGTCTTCTTGGCAAGTCTACTGGTAATGATTCTGACTTAAATTTTGATGCCATAACATCAGAGCAAGTCAAGGGAGAGGGAACTTCGTTGCCATTACAGCCAGTGAATGCATCCTCCGCTACACGAGAAATAAGAATTCAGGATGATTATGTCGGAGATTTTGAAAAGTTGAGAAAACCAATGGGGCCTCCTTCTAAACCCATGTTAAGGGCATCAGTTTTTGATCTCGCTAGTCCAGACCAAATTGCTCAAATTAAACTCATCACAAGAACAAGATTTTATACTGCGGAGGGTTATGAACTTTTTATTGATCAACCCACTTTCACAGAAATAGAGACAATTGAAGACGCTATAACACTTTGTGAAAAAAATAATTTAGAGAATCAACCTGGCTGGGATTGGAGGCGAGAAGGAGAAGACTTAGTCGTTTATTTAAATTTTATAAAGCGTATATACGAGCTTTCTAAACAAGCGCCTTCACATACATCTTCTGATGTAATTCAATCGACAATGCCAATGTCTTTAGCTGATTTTTATATACTCCCCCCTAAAGCTCGTTTTGATAAACTTCGGAACATTCTTTTCTATAGTTTTCTCAAAAAATTCAATACAGATTATGGGGCGTATCTTAGAGCGGCTCTTCCTCCGATTGCACCTTTACAAGTTGGAATGAAAGCATCAGCCTCTGGTTTAAGACAATGGGTAAGTACCGAGATGTATTTATGGAAAAGGAGTGGAGTACGTAAAGCATACAGGGCTGTAACAAATTGGGGCGCATACCGAGACGCCGCTCCTCATTTTCGAGATCCTGCTTTTATTGCTGAGGTTAAGGACAAATTACGAATGACCTCAGAAGTTCCAGGCTCTTCTTTGATCGGAGCTGGGAATGGTGGAACTTTAGACGAAAAGGATGGTAAAGAACAAAAATATCAAAGAGGTGAAAGCGCTTCTTCTTCCAGTCAAATTGAAACAGATGCAACAGCAAAGACAGCATTAATTGCTGGTACCCAATCTGTAAAATCTGCAGCTCCAAGTTTGGGTTCATCACCTGTTACTGAGGAGGGTTCAGAATTTAGACAAAGATTACCTGTGAGTGCAGACGTATCCCCTGAAGATCGAACTTCATTACCCAAAGCTGAACAAAGTTCCGAAGGAATGCTCGTAAAATTTGATAATGAAGAAGAATATAAAGTTCTTCTGGAGAAGGCCCCCCTTACTGATTTAGATACCATAAAAACGGCCATAGGACTTTGTAACCAGAATATGGAAAAACAAAAGCAAGGTGGATGGAACTGGGCGCGTGAAAAAATGGATCTTACCTTATATTATTTATTTTTAGAATGCATTGATGATTTTTCACACTCGCTCCCTGTAGTTTCAGGGGGAGTAACCCCGCCGCCTGTTTCTCAATTTCTTACATTCCAGTCATCTCAACCCCTCACCAGAGATCGTCTTGAAGAGCTTCGAGATATTTTTTATGAAAGTTTTCTCAAAAAGTTTCATTCTGATTATGCAACTTATCTAAGATCTAATTCGAGTTGGTTTGGAATGAGATCTATCAATGAAGGATATTTAGCAATGAGGAGTGGAGCGCGCAAAACGGCGAGAGCTTATAAAAGCTGGGGAACAACATATCAAAATAGTGCGCCCGAGTTCCGGGATATTACCTTTTTGAAAGAAGTGGCAAGGGAGTTAAAATTAGAAACACTTATGCCATCTGCTTTGACAGATTATGATAAAATTGATCAGATGGAAATGGGTAGATTGTTTACACAACATTCGCTTGAGTATGAAATGAGGAAAAAAGAAAAGAGAGAAGAGAAGAAAGACGAAGCCAAAGGTGAACGAAAGCTTTCGGATGGAAAAGTTAAAAAAGATTAAGTGAGTCTCTTAAAGACCACCCATTCAAAAATTTAATTCCGCGGTGCGTGCTTTGCCAAAATACGTTGGAGCGTGCGTCGATGCATTTTTAGCTGACGCGCTGTCTCAGAAACATTATTATTACATTCCGAAAAAACACGTTGAATATGTTCCCATTTAACTCTGTCAGGTGACATAGGGTTCGACGGAGGAGGGGGAACATCTGGGTTAAGATTCATAAGTGTCCTCTCTATAGCATCTGCGTCTGCAGGTTTTGGAAGATAATCTGTGGCTCCGTGTTTAATGGCTGTCACTGCTGTTGCAATATTTCCATAACCCGTGAGAACAATAACGCGCGCTTTTGTATTGGCAGCGTGAATTTCATCAACAATTTCCAAGCCTGAACCATCATTCAGTTTCAAATCAACAATGGCATAATTTGGAACATTCCACCGAATGGAAGCGCGTGCTTGGGCAATGCTGTCTGCTGTTGATACGGTGAACCCACGTTTTGCCATTGTTTTGGCAAGGCGTTCCCGTAAAGGGGCGTCATCGTCGATGATGAGAAGCGATTTGTCGAGGGGAGGATTTGTTTGAGTCATGGCTTGAGCTCCTTATTGTTACAATCTCATGTCTTTACATAAATCAAGGTCCTTTACTTAAATAACTTATCTACGGTTGCTAATGCTAGCCTTATTCTTAACTTCTGAATCCACAATTTCTATGGATCTAGGCCACTTTATCAAACAGCGGGCCCCACCGTCATTTGAAAAATGTACTTCACCTTGTCGCTGCGACAATAAAGTCTTTGCAATGAAAAGTCCAAGACCCATATGTCCACCTTTTCGGCCCTTTTCATCGGTAGGGCTCTTGCGTCCTGAAGGTTGTGGTTCTCCGAGGCGCGGGAGGAGATCAGGAGGATAGCCGCGGCCGTCATCTTGAATGACTGCTTCTACTTCTTCTAATGTCCATTTAAGAGTAATGCGGACGGTTGAGGTCGCAAATTGGAAGGCATTTTGGAGAATATTTCCAAGCCCGTGCATTAAATCGGCAGTAACCATAAATGTGGGCTCAGGATCTGGAGTTTCTTTTTGTATAGCCAACGTAATATGAGGGAGTTTATGGGTCTGCGCGGCTTGTTCTATAAGACTCGATAGAGGTAGGCTTTGGCGCGGAAGGTCCTCTTCTTGGCGAATATTGCGTGATAATTCAAGGAGAATATCACGGCATCGATCTGTCTGTGTGGCCACTAACTGGACATCTTCTTGTAAGGCACTTTCAGAGGGAAGAGCGGATAACATTTCCTTAATAACGAGAGAAATTGTATTAAGAGGAGAACCTAATTCATGAGCCGCAGCTGCAGATAATGCGCCCATAGTAGAAATTTTTTGTTCCTTTGCTAGGGCAAGCTGGTTGGCAGTCAATGCATTGTTTAGGTTGGTTATTTTTTGAGACATCATCCAGATATAAATGGCCAGCAAAAGAATAAAAATAACAAGAGCTATGGCGATTTCAAGGAGAGGGACAGTCGGCAATAGCAAGTATTCTGGGATCTCTTTCTCTTTCCACGGACATAGGCAGGAAACCAGCCAGGCGGAAAAGAAGGAGAGTTGCAAGGCGCTCCCCTTTCTTTATGTCGCGCGCACATGCAAGCCGCCAAGAATATATTTTTGGCGAAAACTTGCAAGCGGCAGATCGAAAGATGTGGAAATTCTTTTCGTGCAGTCTTTGGAGTAGCCAAAAGAAAAAAATTCGGGAAAAGCAAGACTTAAATGTGCGACAAATTGGCGCATATGCAAACGGGCGCAAAACTTGCTATCAGTTAAACTGTTCATGTTTCTGACCTTAATATTCTTAGGGCAGAGTCCAGGTGATGCACGTTTTTAGATCCTGGAATCTGCGGAGGATATAGGCAGTTAACAACTGGGTTTCTTAGGTTTTTTCTTATGAAAAAATATGGGTAAACCGTTATTTGTTATGTGATATAAGTGTAGTTAGCACGTTTAACTACACTTATTTCTTTTCTGCTAAAAACATACCCTTTATTTTTTTATTTTCTTCATTACATTTTTATTCTTTAAAGCGGATTTACTTTTTTTCTTATTTTTATTTATGCAGTCTAATTTTGTTAGGCTGCAAATGTATAAAAGTAATATCCGCAAAGCTATATAATCATCATCTTTATTAAAAAACAACTCAAAATCATATATTTTTATTAAATTTGTATCTGTTAAAATAAATTATATTATCTGCAATTCATTTATTGTATAACAAGCCCCTCTTTGGTGCAAAATTTGTATATCAATCATGCTAAGAATAAAACGAATATTTAAAACGTCATCCATTTAGATGGGTGAGATATTAAAGGCGCATTTCAGCGTTTTATGGTAAGGTATAAGAAGGGAAAAAAGGTACAGAGGCAGAGCATGTTAAATATGAAGTCACGTCGCTGGGGCGTCGGTTCGATAAGCTTGGCTATGAGTGTGGTTCTCGTTTGCTTTTGGCTTATTTATCATCAGCTCAAAGATCAAGAAAGTGTCATTATTCGAGATTTTCCAGGGCAAGGGACTTCGCATCTGGGGGGTGATTTCACCCTAACAGATCAATTTGGGGAGAGACATTCTAGCCAAGAATACAGGGGTAAGTACCTCCTCATCTATTTTGGATATGCATTTTGTCCAGATATTTGCCCGATGGGATTACAAAACATATCAGGTGCTCTCAAAGCACTGGGACGTGACATAGATGAATTTGTGCCCATATTTATCACAATCGATCCGGAGCGTGATACGGTTGAAAGCCTTAAAATTTATGCGACCAACTTTCATTCTAAATTCAAAATGTTCACTGGAACGTCTCAAGAAATTTCTTCCACTTTAAAGCTCTATAAAGTTTATGCTGCAAAAACCAAACCCGATGGGACTATGGCTGATTATTTAATGGATCACAGCACGATGATTTATTTGATGGATCGTCAGGGGCGTTTTATCAAATCATTTCCACATACAACAAATTCTTCGGAACTCGCAAAAGCGCTAACAATGATTTTAATGGATGAAAAAAGTAGTGGAGCACATAAAATTTATAAATGAAAGAATGAGATAAAAGAAGTTATAGTTTGAGAGAAAGGAGAAAGTAAAATGCAAAAGCGGCAATTGGGGAACACATCTATACACGTATCTGAAATTGGTTTGGGATGTATGGGAATGTCTGATTTTTATGGTTCAACCAATGATCAAAAATCTACACAGACAATTCACCGAGCAATTGAATTGGGCATAAACTTTTTTGATACGGCTGATATGTACGGAACAGGCAAGAATGAAATTCTTCTTGGTAAAGCGATTAAACCCTATAGAGATAAAGTTATTTTGGCTACAAAGTTTGGCTTTGTACGTGAGTCTCAATCAACAGGGATGACAATCAATGGTGCGGCCATTTCTCTTAATGGACGTCCTGACTATGTTAAGAAAGCATGTGAACAAAGTCTCAAGAGACTAGAAGTTGATGTTATTGACCTCTATTATCTTCATCGTGTTGATCCGCTTGTTCCTATTGAAGAGACGGTAGGGGCAATGGGACAATTGGTAAAAGAAGGTAAAGTGCGGTATCTAGGACTCTCTGAAGTAAATGAAAATAGTTTAAAGCGTGCTCATAAAATCCATCCAATAACAGCCTTACAGTCGGAATATTCTTTATGGGTCCGTGAACCGGAAGAGTCCATTCTTCCGTTATGTGAAGAACTCAAAATTTCATTCGTTCCCTTTAGTCCTTTGGGGAGAGGATTTTTAACGAACAAATTAACTTCCGGAGAAGACTTAGAAGAAGGAGATACACGGAGAAGATTGCCCCGCTTTAGTGGTGAAAATGCAAAGAATAATGCCTATCTTGTACAACAACTGGCTCTCCTTGCGCAGAAAAATAATTGTACCCCAGCGCAACTTTGTCTTGCATGGATCTTAAAAAAATCTCCTACAGCAATTCCTATTCCCGGAACGCGTCACCAACATTATCTTGAAGAAAATGTTGCTTCTGCTTCCTTAAAGTTCCAGGGAGATATCCTCAATGAATTGGATGCCATTTTTATTCCCAATGCAGCTAAGGGGAACAGGCATACGGATGACGCAATGAAATTAATGGGTGTATAATATGAGTATAAGGAAGGTTTTAGGGAGCGTTCGGTCATAAAATAACATTCTTATAATTGACAAGTCTTTTCGAACGTCTTAAAAAGGCGTGTGGTTTTTTAATGAGGAGGGGACATCATGATTTTTAAACGTTTGACCCAAGCACATACACACGTCAACCGTCGTCATTTTTTAAAACTATCAGGAAGCCTTAGTTTATCACTCGTGGCAGCTCCTTCATTATTCATTCCAAAAGCGATTGGCAATCCAAACATTAAGCCTCAAAATTTGCTCCCAGCATCACAAGAGCAAGATCTTCTACTCAGCTTTTATAATCGTCATACGGGAGAGTCTTTAAAGAAATGTGCTTTCTGGATGAAAGGGGAATACAATACGACTGCTTTAGATGAGATAAATCATCTCTTTCGAGACCATAGAACTCAAACAACACATGAAATTGATCGTAATTTGCTGCATCTTCTTCATAATATTCAAAAGCAATTAGACACGAATGAACCCTTCCATCTTATTTCGGGTTACCGCTCTCCCAAAAGTAATAAAATGCTGAATGAGAAAAGTTGTGGTGTTGCTAAAAACAGCCAGCACATTTATGGAAAAGCCGCAGATATTTATGTGCCAGGACGTACCCTCAAACAAGTACAAGCAGCTGCTAAGTTTTTGCAAGCGGGCGGTGTTGGACGCTACTCTGAATTTGTTCATGTGGATACTGGGCGGGTCCGTTATTGGGGTAAGCGAAGCGATCAGACTGGAAATTCATAATATTTTCAATTGCTTAATAAAAAATTCCTGACACATCAAGCGCATTTAACAAAACATTAAATTTATTCAATTACACTTATTAATAGTATGTAATTGCTTAGATTGTATAATTTTTACGTTATTGTTCAATGAGTGCTCAGAAAGGGAAATCACAATGAAACAAAAATTTATCGCCCTATTTGCTATCATATCTATAAGCATTGTTATGGCAGATGCTGCTCGTTCTGAAAGCTGCTCGTTACAAAAACAACCTCCACCCAACTCTCCGGCTTGCAGTGCGTGTCTGGAAGAAGCAAAAAAAGCCCATGATGCATTGAGAGATGAAAGATTAGAGGCGAGAGATGAAGCACAAGGAGTTGTACGTAGATTCAGAGCTTTGAGAGATCAAGGTGAAACAAATTGGGGTCACGATGAGTACGAAGTCGAAAAGATAATTTGTAACAAAGATAGGGTATTCTTCACACCAGAAGAATGCATCAAGGTACGAAAATTGATTGGAATTAATAAACTAGCAAACACGTTGAATAAGCAGGTAGGTGAATGGGAAAAAGTATGTTCCAAAAAATGAACGCTGACAAAACAGGTGTTATTTCAAATGATATTACACTATTGGTGGGGGTCGCTATCTTATATAAACACAATATGGCCAGCAGGCAGAATGTCGTGAATTGTTTGTCCGTCAAAATAGGGGATATTTTTAAAATCAATGGTAAGATCGCCACGAAAGGTGGCGAGGGAGCCGCCTGTACCATCGTCTGATATTATTGTTTGGGCTAAAGGCCCCGCCATATTTCCAACAGCATGAAAAACAACAACATCTTCAGCTGAATTAAAATCAGTAATGGTGTCTGGCCCTTCTGTAAAATTTCCAAAATCATTCCCTCCTGGTAACTTATTCAAATATACGAAGGTATCGATTCCTGAACCACCGGTCAGTATGTCTCCGCCATCTTCCCCTGTTATAGTATCATTCCCAGCACCTCCAATAATGGTGTTGCTGTTTCCATCTCCTTTTAACGTATCATTAAATGCCCCACCGGTGATGTTTTCGACCGTATTAAGCGTATCGGAACCAAATCCACCCCCAACATTTTGGGGTCCTACAACAAGCAGGTCAACAGTCAACTCAGAGGTTGCTTGTGAATAGTCAATGGTATCGCTTCCATCTCCCCCTATGTAGGTGTCATCTCCACTGCCAGCAATAAAGACATCGTCACCTGATCCGCCATTTAAAGTATCATTACCACCATTTCCAATTAATATATCCTTTCCAACACCGGCATTGAAAGTATCATCCCCGCTGGTGCCGTAGAAAACGTCATTGTTATCCTGACCATCGATCGTGATTGTAAGATTAGCTGAAGAATTTTCACCATGACCGTCGTCAACTGTGTAACCAACTGATAAAGTAATCGATTGATTTTCGGTCATAAAATCAAAAGCATCTCCACGATCAAAAATAACAGTACCATCTTTTTTAATGATGAGAAATCCTGGGGTGTTACCTAAATCGAGAAGACTATTGTCGAAGGGCGCTTTGGGAGTAAAGCTATAATGGGCTAATTCATCAGGGCCAAGAGTTTCTGCAGTATATGTCATAATATCTGAGAATAAGAGCCCATCGGGCAGAGATAGGCCATCAAAATCTATCGTTAAGTTTCCTAATTGACTAATGCTCAATGTGTCCAGATGATCAACATCTGTATCGATTCCTAAATTATGTGAAATAAGTCCAGGATCCGCTATAAAAGATCCGGTAATAATGTTAAAAGTTGTTGAATAAACATCTGCAACCGTTATTTCATCATCATGGGCAACAGGTATATCATTTACACCCTTAACAAGTATGGTTGCAGTGGCTTGATTGGAAATGGCGCCATATTGATCTTTAACTGTATAGTTAAAAGTTACTGAGGTTGGTTCATCTACCGACAAATAATCAAAATCTGTTCCAGGTGTAAACACCACGTTTCCTGCAGCATTGAGGGAAACATGGGAATTGCCACTCACAGAATTCATAGACAAAATGGATGCTGGATCAGGGTCCGTGTCATTACTCATTAAGGTAGAACCTAAGATCGTAACAGGCGTATTTTCGGTGGTTGTTGCAACCGTACCGTCGTTTACAGCTATAGGATTATTGTTACCAATGACTTCAATTTTAATTTGCTCAACCCGGATTACCTTAACATCAAATATCGTGCGATCACCCCCATGATTGGCAAGATATTGACCAAAATCAAAAACAACGTTTTTATTGGAAGCATTAAAGGCTGCGATGGCACCTTGTAAAGCAAATAGTTGAGCAGGTGTAGCTACAATTTTTAAAGCATCTGCTCCACTTCCGCCGTCAATATAGTCTTTTCCTTTTCCGTTTGTGCTTGTGTTGACAACGAAGAGGTCAGTTCCGTCGCCGCCGGAAAGATTATCATTGCCGGCTCCCCCATCGAGACGATCATTTCCATCTCCGCCAATAAGGATATCATTACCCGTTCCACCATCAAGGTTATCATTGCCGAGGCCGCCATTGAGGGTGTCGTTGCCAGCTCCCCCTAAAATCATGTCATTTCCATCTCCGCCCTTCAGGTCGTCAGCACCTATGCCTCCATCAATCAAATCATCACCAAAACCACCATTAATCGAATCATCACCAGCATTACCGCTGATAGTATCATTCCCGGCTTTTCCATCAATAATGTCATTTAATGATGTACCAAAAATTATATCATTCAAAAATGTCCCATTTATAGTAGCCATTGATATTTGTCCTCTGAATTGTTGGGTCCTCTGATGTTTAATATATATTTGCAAAGGCTAAAATCAATAAATGTTTACAATTTATTAATATACTTATTAATAGTTTGATTGTCGTTATTGACGATGTTAAATACAAATTTAATACAGTGTGTACTACTGTGAATAATTCCAAAATTGGCCGTTTTGTTTTATTTCTTGCATATGAATGATTTTTTTGCTCTAACTAGTGTGCAGTTGGGGTCATTTAAGAGGTAAATGGACAATGGGGTCTGAAAATATCGCAAGAGACTATAGTAACCACCAATCAGATGAAATTATAGAATCCGTATTCTGTGAAGTTGGTCGGATTCTTGCACATGTAAGAAAAGAGCAACATTTATCTATAAAACAAGTAGCTTCAAAAATTCATATTCGACAACAATATTTGAAAGATCTAGAAGAAGGGCGGCTTTCTGACTTGCCAGGGCGTGTTTATATATTAGGATTTATTCGTACCTATGCGCGCTTCCTTACCCTAGATGAAGAAGAGCTTATACGGCGCCTAAATACGTTGCCAAGTTTGCCTGATTATGAACGGAGTCAAGTTCCCATTCCCATGCCTTCAGAAGAGGAGCCGAATGCTATCATTCTGGCTGCTTCAGCGGCTCTCATAGTTATTGTGGCTACCATGGGATACCTCTTTTTAAGACCTTCCTCTAAGCCCTTACCTCCTGCAGTAGAAGCGAGTGCAAGTGATCAAAATGTATCTCCCATTCAAGCTCCCTCCCCAATTCAAGGAACAAGAAATAAAATAGTGATACCTCCTTTGGAAAAAGAGCCTGAAAACAAACCCGTTGAATTAGCCTCTACACCTGTTCTTCCAGTTCAATCTCCTCCTAAATTGGCTCCCCCTAAAGAGGCGCCCGAGATTTCCTCTAAGCTATTGATAAATCAGGAAGAAAAATCAAAAAATTCTCCTCTTGCCCAAAACACACCCAACAAGAAAATTATATTAAAAGCGCGCGAACCCTCTTGGGTTGAAGTCCGTGATAAAGATGGCCATGTCTACTTTATGAAAGTGCTTAAACAGGGGGAAGAGTACGTGGTTCCAAACAAGCCAGGTGTTATTGTGAATACAGGAAATGCTGGGGGAATCGATTTTTTTGTGGGCGATACCAAACTTCCACCATTGGGCAAGCATGGTGATGTTAAGAGAGATATCCAGCTAGAAACTCTTCAGTAACTGAATCTTTACAGTTAAACGACTATCCTAAAAGTAAGGAAACTTGTGGGTGGTTGCTGCTTTATGAGATTCAAAACATTCATTAAAACGACAGTCGTTTGGCTACTTTTGTTGGTTTGTATAAGCCCAGCAGCCACGAAGCGCATGCAGAACATGGCCAAAAGGCCAATGTCAGACACTGTTGCGGCAGATGAAAAACCCACGCAATACCCAGCGCTCGATTTAGAAGATCTTTGCAGAAAAGCAAAAAATCCCAAATGTGAAGCTATCATTGATAATTATTGCTATAAAGCCTGTAATGTAGACTTATGCTCTCAGTTTGGTTCCATTAGAGCCATGTGCCGCCTGATGTGTGAGGCTGAGGATTTGCTGCCTCAATGTTTAAATATGAAATCATCACCGCCTCCTCAACAAACCTATAATAATTCTATGACAAACCCTATGGGAAACCCAATGGGAAACCCTTTTACAAACCCATCTGTTTCGGTCCCCTCACATTATGGGAATCAATATCCTCCCCAATTTCCAAGCCAACCTCCCTCTTATTCTTGGGGGGTTGCTCAAAGGTAAATTCTATGAAATAGGCAAACAAGGATTTAAAAAAATGAAGAAGGAATCAGAAAAAACTGAGATGGACTGGGAAGCTCTAGCTAAAATAGAACTTCAAGGACAAAGCAGCATTTCTTTAACTTGGTACACGCCAGAAGGGATACAAATAAAACCACTGTATACCCATAAAGATTTGGAGGGGCGTCTAGAGACAGATTCTTTACCTGGTTTTCCTCCGTATCTTCGAGGGGCACGTGCAACGATGTATGTGAATCGACCTTGGACACTTCGACAATATGCAGGATATTCAACCGCAAAAGAAAGCAATGCCTTCTTTAGGGAATGCTTAGCTGGTGGTCAAAGAGGATTATCGGTGGCTTTTGATTTGCCAACCCATCGGGGATATGATTCTGACCATCCGCGGGTCGCAGGAGATGTTGGTAAAGCTGGGGTTGCCATTGATTCTGTTGAAGATATGAAACGACTCTTTGAAGGCATTCCTCTCGATCAAATGAGTGTATCCATGACCATGAATGGGGCCGTGCTCCCAATTTTAGCCTTTTATATGATTACTGCTGAAGAACAAGGCGTACCCGTTGAGAAATTAGCAGGAACTATACAAAATGATATTTTGAAGGAATTCCTCGTTCGTAACACCTATATTTACCCTCCTGAAGAGAGCATGCGTATTGTTGGTGATATTATCGCATACTGTTCAACCGCAATGCCAAAATTTAATCCTATATCTATTTCTGGTTATCATATGCATGAAGCAGGAGCCACAGCTGTTCAAGAGTTGGCTTATACGCTGGCTAATGGCTTAGAATATGTGCGCACTGCCCTCGCGCGCGGATTAAAAATAGATGATTTTGCACCCCGTCTCTCCTTTTTCTTTGCTATAGGAATGAACTTCTTTATGGAGGTTGCAAAGTTAAGGGCAGCACGTCTTCTATGGGCAAAACTAATGCGTTCCTTTAATCCTCAAAATCCTCAAAGCCTCATGTTACGTACGCACTGTCAAACTTCTGGAGTGAGTCTTGCTGCACAAGATCCGGATAATAATGTAATTCGCACGACTCTAGAGGCGTTGGCAGCCATATTAGGGGGGACACAATCACTCCACACAAATGCATTGGATGAAGCTCTGGGACTTCCGACAAAGAGAACCGCACGTATTGCACGAAACACACAATTAATTTTATCCCATGAGACAGGATTGACCCATGTTGTTGATCCATTGGGTGGAAGTTTTTATGTTGAGAGGTTGACGCACGATTTAATGGAAGCAGCTTTGCTCCTCATCAATGAGGTTGAAGCGATGGGAGGAATGACCAGAGCCGTTGAAATAGGACTTCCGAAACGACGTATTGAAGAAGCAGCAACATGCCGACAAATTCGCATTGATGAAGGCGAAGATATCATTATTGGGGTCAATAAATTTAAACTGGATAAGGAAGAAAACTCACCCCTTTTAGACATAGATGTGCAAGCCGTGAAGCAAGAACAGTTGGCACATCTTAAATTACTTAAGGCTACACGTGACCAGGCCGCATGTAATTCTGCTCTTGAGGCTCTCAAGGCCGCCGCAAAATCTCCAAAAGAGAATCTTCTTGAGGCAACACTTGTTGCTGCACGAGCGCGTGCTACTTTGGGGGAAATATCATTGGCTCTGGAAGAAGTTTATGGCCGCTATAAGGCAACAACGACTCCTCTAAATGGTGTTTTTGCTCATAATCTTCCTGATCAAAAAGAATTAGAGGTTGTGCACAAGGACGTTGCTACTTTTATTAAGAACCATGGGCGTAAACCTAGTATACTTCTTATCAAATTAGGGCAAGATGGGCATGATCGGGGTCTCAAAGTTATAGCTAATGCGTTTTCTGATTGCGGTTTCGAAGTAACTGTAGGTCCACTTTTCTCAACACCAGAAGAGGCTGCTGACCAAGCAATTAGGAATGATGTTCATGTAATAGGCGTGTCGTCTTTAGTGGCAGGGCATAAAACTCTTATTCCTGCTCTCATAAATTCTCTCAACACTTTAAAAGCCCCCCATATTAAGGTTATATGCGGGGGTATATTGCCAGCGCAAGATCATGCTTTCTTAATTCAATCTGGTGTTTCGGCTATTTTTACTCCTGGTACACCGATTATGAATATGATTAATGATGTCTTGAAAAAGATTGCTTAAACTCTCTGCCGGAGCTTCCCCTTGTCATTTGGAGTGGGGCTGAAGTAACATAGCCTTGTTTCGAAAAATATTTATTCTTGAGGAATTTATGGAACAGGGGTTTTTCTACTTAGCATCTCCCTATCAAGGAACGGAAGAAGAACAGGCGTACCGTTTAAGAATGTCTTTAAAAGTTGCCACAGCCTTTTTACGCCAAGGAATTTGTGTGTTTGCTCCCCTTGTCTACGACCATGAAATTTCTAAAGAGCTTAATGTTTCCTCACTTGAACAACGTCGTGAGATATTTATGCCGTTTCTTTTTAATTTTTTGGCAACATCAAAAGGGATGATCGTGCTCTGTTTAGAAGGGTGGGAAAAGTCTTGGGGCGTGCGTCAAGAACTTATATATTGCCGAAAAAATGGGATCTCGGTTTATGAAATGGACCCCAATCAAATGTCGAGTGATCTTTCTGAGATCTTTAAGCAACCTATAGATACAGAAATCCTGGATACTCTTTTGGATGTAGCATGAAAAACTTAATGAGACTTTTTATTTTATGGGTAGGATTTGTGAGCATTACCCATTCGGATACAAACAAACCAATGATGAACCAGAAGGAGAAGCAAATGATACAAATTCGGCCCTCTGCTGAAAGAGGATTTACAATTATTGGGTGGTTAGACAGTAAGCACACATTCAGCTTTGGTTCTTATGACGATCCTGAGCATAGGGGCTTCGGTGTATTACGGGTAATTAATGAAGATAAAGTGAGCCCCAATAATGGTTTCGGGATGCACGGTCATAAGGATATGGAGATCATTACTTATGTATTAGAAGGTGCACTTGAACATAAAGATTCTTTGGGAAATGGTTCTGTCATTGTTCCAGGAGAAGTTCAACTGATGCGTGCGGGCACAGGTATTATGCACAGTGAGCTTAATCCTGATAAGGATAAGACCGTTCATTTGTTGCAAATTTGGATTATCCCTGATCAAGCAGGATTGCCTCCGTCTTATCAACAAAAGGATTTTCGAAACAAGCGCAAGCCTGGTCACCTCACCCTCCTGGTTTCTCCAGATGGTAAAGATGAAAGTTTAATAATACATCAGAATGCGAACCTGTATGTCCTGGATTTGGAAGAAGGACAGTCTTTTTCTCATAAGATGTTTGAGAACCGGCAAGCTTGGGTTCAGGTAGCAAAAGGGGACGTTACGATCAATGAACAGACTCTCTCCCAGGGAGACGGGGCCCAAATCCAAGGAGGAGTTCCCTTGACCTTTAAGGCATCCAAAAGCAGTGAAATTTTAGTTTTTGATCTCCCTCGTTAACACCTTGAATTTTACACCTTCAAAACCAAATTTATTTATATAGGCTGGGAGCTATGGCCGCTTCTTGCCCATATGGATATGTGTATGGAAAGGTATATGACAATCAAATTTATGAGAGATTAAGAATTAGTAAAAATTGTTGGAGGCGATGGGGAGAATCCGTTTCACGCAGCAGCAGATGATTTGGATCAAGCTATTGCAGCTTTTGCTAATGTACCTGATGGTACACATTTTCCAATGCCGTTTGGTAATAATAAGAGTGTTGTTAATTTGGTGTTTGTTGTCAATTACGCAAACACACCGAAGTATGATTCTCTTCTTCTTGTGACCCCAGGTGGAAATACGGCAGACGTTACCAAAACCGTTTAAAGTCAAGGGAATTGAGGAACTATGCTAGAAGGTAAGGGAGTCACAAATCTTTCTGCGCGATTTTTATTCTTTTACAATGCTCGGATCAATCCAGCCAATATGGCCATCATTACGACGATAAACCACGTTAAAATGGCCCGAATTGGAATTTTTAAACATCATCACTGTGGAATCACTTAAATCCATACGCATGACAGCTTCTCCAACGCTTAAAGTTGGAATTTCATGCTGCATTTCAGCAATAATAAGGGGAGTATCCTCTCCTTTATCTTCTTCATGTGTATTGATGACATACTGTTGGGCTGGGAAAAAGTCATCATCGTGTGACCGCTTTTTGTCCCTTAAACGGGTTTTATAGCGGTGGATCCTTGCTTCCATTCTTTCCAAAGCTAAATCACAGCTGCGATAAGGGTCTGTATCTTGAGCATGGGCACGCACGGTAAAATGTTTACTTACATGGATAGAAATATCTGTTGAAAATTGATAATTATCTTTCGAAACAACAACTTGGGCTTCTAAAACGTCACCTAATTGGCGTTGCACGATATTTTTTAAAGATGTCTCAATGTGCGTCTTTAAGGCTTCTCCAACTTCAATGTGCTTCCCAGAAGTCATTATTTTCATTACTTTATTCCCTCTTTTTGATGTAACCAACAAACCTTTTTCCAAATACTACCTAATACTATCTTAAAGACTAAACCTTTCTCCAAGGTAAACGCGTCGAACGTCTTGGTGAGAAATAATTTCTTCCGGCGTACCTTCCATGAGGACTTGTCCATTATGTAAGATATAAGCTCTATCCACAATATCAAGAGTTTCACGAACATTGTGATCTGTGATAAGAACCCCAATACCTCGCATTTTTAGGTGCAATATTAATTCCCGAATTTCGCCCATGGCAATGGGGTCAATGCCAGCTAATGGTTCGTCCAAGAGGAGAAAATGAGGGGAGGTAGCCAAAGCTCTTGCAATTTCCACACGGCGCCGTTCGCCTCCTGATAAAGACACAGCTGGAGATTGGCGCAAATGACTAATAGAAAATTCATCGAGGAGGGAGTCAATTGTTTGCTCACGGAGTTCTTGTGAAGGTTCAATTAATTCTAAAACAGCACGAATGTTTTGTTCTACATTCATGCCGCGAAAGATAGAAGCCTCTTGGGGTAAATATCCAATGCCAAGCCGTGCTCGCCGATACATGGGGAGGTGTGTAATATCATGATTATCAAGCCAAATTTTACCCATATCAGGAGAAATGAGACCTGTAATAATAGAAAAACATGTTGTTTTCCCAGCACCATTCGGACCCAGTAAACCTATGGCTTCTCCTCTTTGAAGATGAAAGCTTGCTCCTATCAGAATAGGCCGCTTGTTATATATTTTTCCCAGATTTTCTGCTACAAGGCCTGTGGGTATAATTTGTTTAGTTGACATGTATATTGACTCTGTTAGTTTTCATAGCTGATCGCTTTTTATCTCTTTTCATTTCTCTTTCGTAAAAATCAAAGCTTGAACGCGATTTTTATCCCCTTTAATAGAATAGTGTCCTGTCCTCATATTAACGCTTGCATAATTTCCGTCCAGTTGATTTTTATCATCAGTGATTTTGACATCTTCAAAGACTTCTGCTGTTTCGCTTTCGGTAATATAATTCCCTTTTTTTCCTTTAATGATAATGTCGCCAATTATAAAAAAAACATTTCCCTCTGCTTCTAAAAGAGCAATTTTCGTAGGCTCATTTCCTTGTTTCTTGGTAAAATGAACAGTAATTTTATCTGCCTTTAAAATTTTTTTCTTAGGATCGTTCAATTTTTCTGCTACTGCATTCCCCAAAGCCGTGCATGTATTTTGATTTTGCTCACAGTTTATTTGTTCTGATGTGATTTTAATATTTGATTGATTTTCAGAAGTGAGAGGGGGTGAGTCTGCCGCGTTTACGGCTTCAAATAAAACAAAACTACCTAATAAAATTGACCATATAACTTTCATTATTTTTGCTTCTCCTGGGTGCGGAGGAGCAATTGAGTTCCCCCCATGAAGCTAATTTTGTTACCCTTCTCTGTTAAACGAAATCCTTGCGCATGGATAATACCTGAGGGACCATTTCCAGAAATGTGAGTGGAACCATAGGCAGTACCTTGATTACAATTAATCCAGGCTTCAGGTGTTTCTAAAATGTACCCATGGGAATGTGTTAAAGTAACCTTACCTATTAAATGCATATTGTTTGTCATTTTATTAAGCTTGCCCGATGATGCTTTTAAAGTTAAATAATCCCCTGATTTTAATGTCATGACCATTTTTGGATTTGTGAGATCAATTTCCTCGGTCGATATTTCAGTTCCGTAGTCCGCGGTAATTGTATAAGGTTGGTTTTTATCGTCTGTTCCCCGATACTCCGGATTTGTGGCCGTGTTATTTCTTAAAGGAACCGTCGCACTTTTCGCTAAGGTTGGTTGTTGAGTAGAAATCCACTTCTGGGCTTGTGGCCAGCAAATCAAAATCATCAATGCAAAAAGAGCAATTCCGGGTAAGCTGTATTTTAGGCGCTCAATAATACGACTTCTATTCTTAAGAGCTTGGATGTCATGCAACATCATGCGAGGAGTAAAATTCCATTTATTTAACTTTGGCTTCATTTAAGTAAACCTAATTTCCATGGAACTTACATAACCCCCATGCGTAAGAAATCATGAATGTGAATTATACCGATGGGCTTAGCAGGGTAGGTGAGGGATTCGACCACAAAAAGACTTGTGATTGATTTTTGGTTTAATAAAGAAAGAGCTTGAGCCATGAGAACATCAGCAGTAATAACCGTTGGTTTCACGGTCATAATATCTATGGCTTTTTGTGTTAGGACACTTGGGCTCATATGGCGGCGTAAGTCGCCGTCGGTTATTATGCCCGTTAAATATCCCTGATCATTGAGAATTCCCACACAGCCGAACCCTTTTGATGACATTTCAAGGATAACATCGCTCATGTGGGTATCTTCACGTGCAAAAGGAAGTCTTTCATCTTTGTACATTTTATCTCCAACACGCGCTAGACTGCTTCCCAAGAGTCCTCCAGGGTGATAAACAAGGAAATCATTGGAAGAGAACCCACGTACTGAAAGCAAAGCAATGGCCAAAGCATCGCCTAAAGCCATCATCATCGTGGTAGAGGTCGTGGGGGCAAGACCCATTGGGCATGCCTCGGCAACAGTAGGTAGAATTAAGGCTACAGTGGCAACTTTTGCAAGAGTGCCCGTCTCTTTACCGGTAATAGCAATGAGAGGAATATTAAATCGCCGTGTATAAGTAATAAGATTACTTAATTCTTGGGTTTCACCTGAATAGGAGAGGGCAATAACCAAATCTTGCTGCGTTATCATCCCAAGATCGCCGTGACTTGCTTCACCCGGATGGACGAAATAAGCTGGTTGACCTGTGGAAGCCAATGTAGCGGCAATCTTCCTGGCCACATGGGCACTTTTCCCCATCCCACTTATAATAACGCGCCCAGAGGTAGAAAGGGCTTCAATGAGCTTAACAGCCTTTTCAAAACTCTCATCTAAAGAGTTTGTAAGAGCTTGTAATCCTGATGTTTCGGTCAAAAGGGCTGCACGGGCAGTCTTTAAAATCAAAGATTCATCGTGGACGATTTTTATTGCAACAGCTTTAGACATATCTAACGATCCTGATATGAAGTACTAAGGTAATACAGTATTATGTGCACTAAATTTCAAGAAAAATCAATAATAGCGGCAAATTAGTGTTCAAATATATCAAACGCTTCACCAGCAATTAAATCTAACTTGGCTCGCGTAGGGATAAAAGAAAAGCATGCTTGGGCTATTTCCATCTGGTTTTCTCGCTCTAGAAGGCCATCAAGGCGGGATTTTAAAGCATGTAGGTGCAAAACATCAGTGGCGGCGTAACGCAGCTGGTCGGATGTTAACTCTTCTGCTCCCCAGTCAGATGTTTGTTCCTGTTTTGAAATTTCAACTTTGAGCAATTCCTTACACAAATCCTTTAAACTGTGTTTGTCTGTAAACGTACGAATAAGCTTTGAGGCAATCTTTGTGCAATAAAGGGGAGTCGCCATGACGCCAAACGTATGGAATAAAATCATGACATCAAAGCGTGCAAAATGAAATAATTTAGTCACTTTTTGATCTTTGAGAAGGCGCTTTAAGTTATGAGCCTTTTCATACTCTCTTTTAGGAAACTGAACCAAATGGCAATGACCGTCCCCGGCGCTAAGTTGTACCAAGCATAAGCGGTCTCTATGTGGCCTTAATCCCATAGCTTCCGTGTCAATAGCAACCAAGTTACCCAGATCAAGCCCATCTGGTAAATCATTTTTATATAATTGGATCTTCACGGGTTATTTATCCTTTCTTGTCCTATATTTTAAGGGGATGTTACGACCATAGAAATGGTGCCCAGAAGAAGACTCGAACTTCCACGAGCTTGCGCCCACTAGCACCTGAAGCTAGCGCGTCTACCAATTCCGCCATCTGGGCTTATACTCAACGTGAATGAATATAACCCTTTGATAAAAGTCTTACTCCTCTTTTGTCAATAGATATGTCTCAATAAGTTCTTGCAAGGTATGGCCTAAGATTATCAAGTCTTCTTTACGTGATAAACGGTGGTCCCCTGACTTGATAAGGGTTACCGCAATATTTGAAGTGGTATGCAAATCAAGGAGTTGATAGGAATAAGTAATGGGAACATTTGCATCTTTAGTTCCATGCAGCAAGCGAATGGGGATGTTTAATTTAATGGTTTTTCCTAAAAGACGATGTTTTCTGCCGTCTTCAATAAGTTTCTTGGTGATGGTCCATCCTTTTAAATTATATTCAGTTGCAATGACGGTCTTTCCTTTGTTTATAAGCTCAGTTTGCTGCTTATAGCTAAACCTTTTCCACATAAGTTCATCTGTAAAATCAGGCGCACTGGCAATTCCTAATAATCCCTTAACGATTTGAGGGCGTTGTAAGGCTACTAAATGCGCTAACCAGCCCCCCATGCTTGACCCCACAAGGATGACGGGGGTTTTTACAAAGTGATCTATCATATCTAGGGAGTCTAAGAACCACCGGCTGATTGTTCCCTCCTCAAATTTACCAGAAGAATTCCCATGTCCTGAGTAGTCGAAGGCAAGGAAGCCAAGCCCTTCTTTTTTACATAAACTTTCTAAGTAGAGGACTTTATCTCCATTCATATCGGATCGAAAGCCATAGAGATAGACGATAGTAAGGGGTGTTTTTTTCTTTGGGGGTGTATACCGATAAGCTAAGCTCCTAATGGGATTTTGTAATTTAAGAAAAGAAGGAGGCTTAGTCACAATAAGGAAACACTTTCATTCATTAATCTACCATAACTATAAAACGTTTATAAAAATCCGGCAATATGAGCAAATGCTTAGTGCTTAATTTCTCTCTGTCAACTTTCCGTTAACCTTAAAAAGATATTCTGAGGGCATGAGAATTTTTTTAAAGGCTAGAACATTATGCTAAGTGGAACACTGAGACAAATAATACCTTTTATACTGTTTTTTGGGTTTGTAAAGGTTGCTTTGGCACAAACTCTTCCAGAGATTGATGAAAGTTTTAATAATTCAGATGAGCTCTATATCCCTGACTCAATGCTTTTTGGTGAAGAGACAATGGTTGCTCCTGAAGAAGAGGTTCCTGCCTTTGAAGAAGTTTCTCAAAAAGGCATGTCTCCAAAAGAATGGCAAAATGCATCTAAAATTCGCTCTGGATCTGGAATGGTCCCCATTCAAGCCAGGGTAAACATTAAGGATGAGACAGCAACGACCGGAGACAACGCGCAGCGACGTCTCCCCAACTCTTTCCAACGATTAGAAGAAACGCACCCTCTATACTGGCAAAAAGTTGATCAGGTTATCCCGAATCTTACTCTTATAGATTTTAATAAATAAAAAAGTCAATTCTCGTGGTCATTCTGCTACCTCAGCAAGCTTTGCAGCTTGATCTTCAGCGGTAAGAGCATCAATCAATTCATCGAGGGCCTCCCCCTCCATGATTTGCTGTATCTTATAAAGCGTAAGATTGATGCGATGATCACTGACACGTCCTTGGGGAAAATTGTAGGTGCGAATACGTTCTGATCGGTCACCAGAGCCAATTTGACTTTTCCTGCTCGCTGCGCGTTCAGCATCTTTACGCATCCTTTCAGCCTCGTAAAGGCGCGCGCGCAAAATCTTCATGGCTTTGGCTCGGTTTTTATGTTGGGAGCGTTCATCCTGCTGTGTCACAACCACGCCTGTCGGAATGTGGGTAATACGAACGGCGCTGTCAGTCGTGTTAACATGTTGGCCACCTGCGCCTGAAGCCCGATACACATCTATGACCAGATCTTTTTCATCAATATGAATATCTACATCTTCAACTTCTGGTAAAACAGCAATCGTAGCAGCTGAAGTATGGATGCGGCCGCTTGCCTCTGTTTCAGGGACACGTTGGACACGATGGACGCCGGATTCATATTTTAAGCGCGCATAAACACCTTTTCCTGAAATGGATGCGCTTGCCTCGCGAATGCCCCCCATGCCGGTTTCATTCATTTCCATAAGTTCATATTTCCAGCCCTTAACAGCAGCATAGCGCTGATACATTCGTAACAATGCAGCTGCAAAGAGGCCTGCTTCTTCTCCACCTGTTCCCGCGCGAACTTCTACGATCACGTTGCGTTCATCATCGGCATCTTTCGGAAGAAGAAGAATTTTTAAAGCAAGTTCTAAATCTGGTTTTTTTACTTTAAGCTCCTGGAGTTCGGATAATATAAGGTCTTTCATTTCTTTATCGATTGTTGGGTCAGCAAGAATCTCTTCTAGATTTGCAATTTCTTGTTCTGTTTCTTTAAGATGGGTAATGGCCTCAGCCACTGGGGTAAGATCAGAAAATTCTTTTGAGGTCTTTGCAAATTCTTGAGGGTCTGCAACTGTGCTTGCGGCTAATGCATCCCGTAAGTCGTTGTAGCGCTGTAAAAGACGTTCAAGTTTGAGAGAGAAAGACACGAATAATCCCTATGATTTTTTAGTGAGTGTATCGACAAGATAGTGTTTCAAGTCTGCTAATGCTACAACCTTCTGTTCTCCGGTATCCAAATGGCGAACAGTTGCTTGAGCCGAGGCAATTTCATCAGGACCAATAATAATGGCCATTGAGGCATTAACTTTATTGGCGCGCTTGAGCCGTTTGCCCATATTTCCTGAATAAGAATATTCAACGATGATTCCCTGGCGGCGCAAATCCATGGCAAGTTGAAAGGCTGGTTCCATTTCAGCTTCACCGACACCAATAACTGAAATAGGCCGGGGAAGAGGAGGGAGCTCCTCAAGCATCATGGCAACACGATCTATGCCCATGGCCCATCCTATTCCTGGTATTTCAGGCCCCCCCAGTTGAGAGACAAGACCATCATAACGTCCACCAGCTAAGACAGCTCCTTGTGCACCGAGATCTGTGGTCGTAAATTCAAAAGCAGTATGACAATAATAATCAAGACCTCGAACAAGGTGGGGATTCAATTTATATAAAATTTTTTGTGCATCAAGCCCTTTACAAACTTTATCAAAAAAAGCGCGAGAGTCCGCATTTAAAAACTTCTCAAATGAAGGAGCATTGACAATAAACTCATGGTCCTTGGGGTCCTTTGAATCTAAAATTCGCAAAGGATTCCGTTGTAGGCGTGTCTGACTATCAGAGGAAAGGCGGTCTTTATAAGGGGTGAAATAGTCGACAAGCGCTGTACGATAAGCATTTCGGCTTAAGACATCTCCCAGCGTGTTAATTTCTAGATTCGTACGTGCCAGGACACCCATTTGCTCTAAAATGTGTGCACCTAATGCAATGGTTTCAACATCCACAAGGGGGTCTTCAATCCCAAAACATTCAACGCCCACTTGATAGAATTGGCGCATGCGCCCCTTTTGAGGACGCTCATAACGCATCATGGGGCCATCATAAATGAATTTTAGAGGGAGAGATTGGGTAAGACTGTTTGAAATAACCGCCCGGGCAACTGCAGCAGTTCCTTCTGGCCGTAATGTAATGTCTTCGCCCCCGCGATCTTGGAAGGTATACATTTCTTTTCCAACAATATCCGACGTCTCTCCGATGGTACGTTTGAAGATGCTTGTGGACTCAAAAATAGGAGTATCGATGGGTTCATATCCATATTTTTCTGCTGCAGCATAGGAGATGCAACGTATCTTTTGATGCTTACGATATTCCTCCCCCATTAAATCATGGGTGCCGCGTACAGGTTGTATTAATTTTTCAGACATAATCTCTTTCCCTTAATACCAAGGATCATAGCGGCTTTTTAGCCAAATAATAAAGAGGAAAATCCTTCAGTGATTTTCGCAGTTTTATACGCTATAGAGTATATACTCATTTTATACCCTATAGCGTATATGAAAGTATAAAAATAAGTACAACATTAACAAAACAACAATATTTATTTAAAATTCTATTGAAATTGCAGATAAGAATAACCACATAAAGGCTACGATGTTTTATTAACTCGCATAAAGGAGATGCTTTTAAAGTGATAAGTAAATTGAGATCAGTATGGATTAGCACCCTTGCCTTAGGATTAAGTATAGGAGGTCAAGCTGTTGAATGCTCAGGTAAAAAAGAAGAAGCATTGAATCCCCCACCTTCCTTAAGTGTTGCAACGTCACCAGCCTCTTCACCTGACTCTTATCCCTTTGAAGAATGGGATACCGCTCTTCTGGCGAATGGTGTATTTGGCTACGTTACGCCCTTTGATTTAGGACACATTGCTCAAGTATGTAGGGCCTGGAATCAGGTTCTCGATAAAAATCCACAGGTATGGGAAATTGTTAGTCGTCCTTTTCATCGCGATTATGGATCGGTGAAAACCTGGAATAAAGAAAATGTAGTTGCGCATGTTCTTAGGATGCGCCTTAACATGTTACAAAATGCAGATGATGCCCTAGGTTTTATTAAAAAATTTGCCACATGGCCAATTTTTAAAAATCCAACGCGGTGTTCCGCAAGATTTAGCTCATATCTTTCTCATCTCCTCGGAGCTATGTATAAAGAGGGGTCGAACACGTTTCGCCCAACAATGAGGTATGTAACTCCCCTTTCATTACATATGTTACTTTTTAACTGTTTGAATTATGATAGTATGCCATATTCACTTCCTTCATGTATTAGGAGCGAAGATGAAAATAATGTGAGTTTTGAAAAGGGCCTTAATGAAAATTCAAGCAAATCCCTAGTATCGGATGTCGAACATAACATTATAGAACTGTTAGCCAGTCATCATGACCCAAGAGCAATGATGATGAAGCTTATGGGGCTTAGAAAAGGAATGTATGCTTATAAGAAAGATGTCTTAGCTGCAAGACTTATTCTGGAAGAATTATGGCAAGAACCTGAAGTAAGTGCCGGTGCATTTGAGGTTACACTTGATTGGATGTTGGATTTTCAAAGGAGAGTTCCTCAGAGTTTGAACAGGCAATTTGAGAGAGAAGAGAGTGTCGATGATGTGGCACTCCTTGCTGATTTTGAGGTATTATCCCACGCATCTCTAATTAATTATGGCATGAGCTTTGATTTTATCAACGATGTCCTAGAATATGGGGTATCTCAAGGGAGCGATGTGGCAATTTCTGATCGTCTTGAAGAACTGAGTGGGGGACCTTGGGCTCTTCATTCAGGAGCTTCTCCAACAGTTGTAGCTTTCATAGAAGAGTTGGTTGCTGGCAACATTGAAGACGGAATGGAATTAAAATTTAAAGGACTTCTTTTCGAAAAGTATGGATACAAGCGGGATGTTCAAGCTGCAATAGATTTTGTAGTTGATAGCTTTGACCAGCATAACCCTGTAACTGTTAGAGATTTGGCAAAAGGTTATGTGTATGATTCATTTCCCGATGATCCCGTTCTTGGAGGTCAATATGGCTTATACAATAAGGGATTAAGCAATATAATATTTGATGGTGTATTTGAACAAAATCACCCAACATTGACGCAAATGTATATTGATGTACTTGTTTCAAAATATCTTAAAGACCCCCATAGAATTATTAAAATAAATAAAGAGATTGAGAGTTTGGCCTCACGCGGAATTCGTTTTGCACGCTATTTAAAAGCCTTCGGACTGTTGCATGGTTTATTTGGCTTTGGTAAAAATATTGAAGAAGCACGCAAATACATTCTTGAGCACTACATTGCTTTTTAAGAGGACATTCTAAGAAGGGGCCTTGGTTTTCAATCCTCTTCTTGATGGATCCTTCTTTTGCTTTTTTTATTAAATTTAGTGGGATTTTATGCTGATTAGCAATATTCTTGCAGGAAGCTGCTGCGCATTTGCGCAGCGCTCTCTACAAAGGTGAAAAAACTTTGACTAGCTTGCCCCACGATACTTGGCAAGCGCTTGCTGCACATCCAATCTTGGCTTCCCATCAGGTCCTTTGAGATTGGTCATCGATTCGAGAAGTTTCAAGGTTTCATTATGAACTGAAGCATATTTTGGATTAGCTCCAGTATGCATCAGAACTGCTTCGACGTGATTTAAAATAAGCTGCCCAGCAGGGTCCTTTACTTTTAAAAGGGATATAAGATCTGTCATCGCCTGTTCATGAATTGCTGAATATTTTGGATTAGCTCCAGTATGCTTCAGAACTGCTTCGACGTGATTTAAAATAGGCTGCCCAGCAGGGTCCTTTACTTTTAAAAGGGATATAAGATCTGTCATCGCCTGTTCATGAGTTGCTGAATATTTTGGATTAGCTGCAGTATGCATCAGAACTGCTTCGACGTGATTTAAAATAGGCTGCCCAGCAGGGTCCTTTACATTTAAAAGAGAAATAAGATCTGTCATCGCCTGTTCATGAGTTGCTGAATATTTTGGATTAGCTCCAGTATGCTTAAGAACTGCTTCGATGTGTTCTAAAATAGGATTTCCAGCAGGGTCCTTTACTTTTAAAAGGGATATAAGATCTGTCATCGCCTGTTCATGAGTTGCCTGGAGAGAAGGATTGCCTCCCGTCTCTTGAAGTATCATCTCAATATTATGTAATTTAGGTTGACCATCCGGCCCCTTAAGAAGGAGCAATGATTTATAATGTGCTTCTTGATGTTTTTCTAATTCCATAGCAATACTTGAGTGAACAAGAGCGGAGGATAGAAAAAAGCCTAAAATAAATTTTTCTAATGTTAACTTTTGATTCATTGTAGTCTTACCTTTGATTTTATTGAAAACACTATTTAATTTATTACATAAATACTTTATGTGTCAATACTTTTGAAAAATCATATCAAAGCATAATTATAATATTTTATGGTTTTTGCTTTATTAAGTTAAACCTCATGTAATTAATAGAATGTGTTAATTGGTTACCTCAACACACAACAGGCACTTTGTCCCCTTCAATCCTCTTCATGAAGGACTCTTCTTTTCCTCTTTCTATCTAGTTTAGAGAGATTTTCAGCAGGTTCAAATTGTGAGGTCGGCGTGAGTTGATAAAGACAAACCTCGACACCTTCCGGAGACCATGACATTGGAAGGGTGTAGGTTTTCAAGAGTTTAAAGTGTTTATGAAATGGTAAAGGAAGGACACTGATAACTTTTACCTCATGATCTATCGCACTTAAGCGATCCATAATTGAATGGATGAGAGGTTGAGGAAATGTGATGCCTGAAATAAAACAAACCGTGGCATCAGAAATATTTGTTGCAGAAATATTTTGATTGAGAAAACTCAAATCGCGGCCTGCTGTTGTGTGTTCATCTGAAGCGATCTGTCTGCGACAAGTCTCAGCAATGTTCCAACGCGTTTTTGAAAGCTCTATGCCAACACTTTTTTTAACAGGCGTTGTGAGATATACCTGCAAGACCAATTTTCCAACGCCTGAGCCCAAATCATAAAAAACATCATTCTTCGTAAGATCTAAATCATTTAAAATGTGACTTGCGCTGTCATAGGTAATTTCACCATATTGGGGGTGACCTCCTGCAGTGAGAATTGCAGTGATCTCCTCTTCAGGAATTGTATACCCACCCTTGTTCTCAAAAAGCATTTGGAGGTAGGCTTTCGGATCAGCTGGCTCAGCCAGGGACGGGGGGCAAGCACAATAAAGGGCTCCCAAAAGGACAAAAAAATATTTCATATCATATGACGCTTAAGAAAAGATAATTATACAACTATTTTGAAAACGTTTTATAAAAGAAATCAAGTATATATGTAAAACATTTATAGATTAAAGGATAATTAGAGATATTTATTGATTTCTAAGAATCTCATTGAGGAAGAACTTTTTCCCACGTACCGCTCATAGTTTGTTTCCAGTAAACAATCGGATGCCCATTTTGAAGATATTTATTTTGGCGTACGTGTGCAGCCTCAAGAGCTGATGAATTATTGCCATCAAAAATGTCAACACAACGACTGTAATCAGATAAATTATCTATATACTGTTCATTTGTTAATACAACGACATTAGCTCTGTTTTCATTAACGGGTTGCAAAGTCAACCAAATGGGATGATCAAGTGGCTCATCAGAAGTCCGTCCGCTCATCCCATGTGGCAAAAACGCTCCTGGTGAATAAGTCCACAAAGTTGAATTTAAAACATTCATATGTTCGGTGGAATGAGCAACAACAAGTGCACGCATGCCACCGCCATAAACCTTTTCTAGAATTTTTGGCAGAACTTTTTCTACAGGTTGCGTTGTTAATTGGTAAAAAGATACTTCCGCTTTTGCTTCACTCATAATGTGTTTGAATCCATTTGTTAAGGAGCCTTACGCCAAAAGCTGTTGCTCCCTTGACGCTCAATGTGCGACCCTTTTTATCCCAAGCTGTTCCAGCAATATCAAGATGTGCCCAAGGGATATTGTTTACAAAACGTTGCAAAAATTGAGCAGCTGTGATGCTGCCGGCACCACGACCTGATCCAATATTTTTTACATCCGCAACGCCAGAATCAATGTCCTTATCGTAAAATTCACCAAGGGGAAGACGCCATACTTTTTCACCCGTTGCATCTCCAGCATCTTTTAAACGTGTGGCCAATTGATCATTATTAGAAAAGAGACCAGCATGTTCATGGCCTAATGAAATAACAATTGCTCCGGTTAAGGTTGCCAAGTCAATCATCACTTGCGGTTTAAAACGTTTTTGGGTGTACCATAGGGCATCTGCCAAAACCAAGCGTCCTTCAGCATCTGTATTGAGAACTTCTATTGTTTGGCCAGACATGGAAGTGACAATATCGCCGGGTCGTTGGGCTGAACCAGAAGGCATATTTTCGACCAACCCCATGACACCAACGACGTTAACTTTAGCTTTGCGGCCTGCGAGCGCACGCATTAAGCCTAAGACAACGCCGGATCCTGCCATGTCGTATTTCATATCATCCATGTCTTGCGCGGGTTTAATCGAAATACCACCCGTATCAAAAGTAACCCCTTTCCCGACAATTGCAAGAGGAGCTTCTGATTTTTTTCCACCGTTCCAAGAGAGAACCACCAGCTGCGATTCACGAATACTTCCTTGACCAACGCCAAGGAGGGCATTCATTCCTAACTTTTGCATTTGTGCTTCATTCAGAACTTCTACGGTTACACCTACATTTTTAAGGTCTTTAGCTATTTTTGCTAAGCTTTCTGGGTAAATGACGTTTGGTGGCTCTGAAACGACATGACGTGTTAAGAAGACACCTTCAGCAACTTGATTTAAGGGTTCGAATGCACTCTTAGCAGCTTTTGGAGAACCACTCATAAAGACAAGATTTTGTAGACGGGATTTTTCAGAGTCCTTTTTCTTTGTATGATATTTATCAAATTTCCATGATCGTAAGAGTGCTCCAGAAGCAATATGAGCAATTGATAAATTTTCATTGATGGTTTTAGTTGTGATTGCGGGAAGGTTTACATACGCAGTTTTATCCTTACACCTTTCCAATACAGCAGAGATAGTAGCTCCGAGTTCTTCAAGGTAGAGGGGTGTTATGTCTTTTTCTTTACCAAGTCCTAAAAGAATAACTTCGCTGATCTTTAAACCATGAGGGGCCACGAAGCGGAGTACTTCCCCCTTGCTTCCTTTAAAGTCCTTAATGGCTATGCTCCGGGTCAAGACCCCGTCAGTTTTTTTGTCAATTTCAGAAGCAACATCTTGTAATTTTTTACCTTCAAATGCTCCAATTACTAGTGTTCCTTCTGAAACAAGACTTCTTTCAAGAAAATTAATTTTCATTTCATATACTCACTGTTTTATTGCCTCTATATTATAGACGTATCCGATTCTTGCTTAATGAGCAAGATGGTTACAAAAAAAATATGCGTGTTATTGTGATGACAGGTAGAAAATATTTATTTCTTTCCTTGTAAAAAGAACTTTCAATTTTTACTAGTTTAGGCAATATAAATAGCAAAGGATGTCTCTGAAAGTAATTAAAGGCTTAAAAATTTATGTTTATTTGGAGCTTGTGCTTTTTTCTAATTTTTTCTTTTTCATTTACAGGAAAAGCTGAGCAAGTTGAACCCTTATCAACTATTACAGTTGGTTCGCAGGGTGCTCCTCCGCCCGCTAGTATAAAAGAGAATTCGGTTCAGACATCTGATTCCCAAGCGAACAAGACTTCCCATATATCACCTACATCTCTGCCATCAGCGCCTCTTGTGGCGTCAATACCCTCGTCTACAACGCCATCCACATCTGCTCTTACTTCACCATCGACTATAGCCCCCCCTGCAGGAGTTTTTAAATTACTTCCCCATCGGGCGAAATATGCCATTTCATTAGACAAAAATTTTAATGATGAAGATATAGCGGATGCAAAAGGTCAAATGACGATTCAACTTGCAAAAGTTGGTGACGGTTGGGCCATTGAACAAAAATCTACTTTGCATATTTATTATAAAGATGGTTCTGCTGAACAAGTAATCACAACATTGGCAACTTATGAATCATTAGATGGACTGAAATATAGTTTTACCGCACGGACATTACGAGGTGAACAAGAAGAGTGTATTAGTGGTGAAGCTATTCTTGCAAGCAAAGGAGGGGCAGGAATTGTCACTTATCAACAGCCCGAAGAATCAACAATTCAATTGCCGGTTGGTACTATTTTTCCAACACAGCACCTCATTAACATACTTACTGAAGCTCAAAAAGGGAAGAAAGTAGTCTCTAATATCGTCTTTGATGGAAGCAGCGAAACACATGAACCCGTCTTAGTTGATACGGTTATCGGACCAAGCCAAGATTCAAAATTGGCTCTTACAAATAAAGAATTATTTCCCGCGCAAAAAGTCTGGCCAATGCGAATGGGGATTTATGCCTTAGATAGCAGTGGCCCAGATCCGGATTATGAAATTATGGAAGATGCTTTGCCCAGTGGTGTCATTTCTCGCATGACCTTGGACTATGGCACATTTAAAGTATCTGCTGTTTTAAATCAGGTTGAGGTCTTTTCTTAAAATTGCCAACATCTCTTATTAAGCGATCTGTCGTTATTTCTGGCCATGCAACAAGCGTCACGTTAGAAGCTGAATTTTGGGAAGCTTTACGAGAAATTGCCGTGGTAGATGGACTGTCTATCGCGGCGCTCATTCGTCAAGTAGACAAAGATATCCCAGTTCCTCGCTCTCATAATCTTTCAAGTGCGCTACGTGTGTTCATCCTTAAACGTATTCAACAACGCTCATAATTTTTTTTAAAAAATATATTTTACTTTCAGTTCTGCTTTAAGCAACTTTCGACAGAGCAGAAGAGGTGGCATTTTGGGTGTTAAGGGCCACAGGTGCGAAAGAAGGTGTGAGCAGCTTAGTGTAAGCTTTATCATGGGTACCCCAAATAAAGGAACCTAATCCCATAATAATGAGAAAGATAAAATACAAGAAGGGAGCATAAGACAAAGATGTTGCTTGCCATAGAAACAGACTTACCACAGGCGTGGTTCCTGAAAAAAGCATGGAGCCAAGGGCATGACCAAAACTCAAACATCGAAAACGAATAGAGACATCATATTGTTGTGTTAAGAAGAAGTAGCCAGGAGCTACAAAAAATACCATGCTAAGGGTTGTTAAAGCAATTAAAGGTAAAAATACCAATCCTTTTAACAGTATCAAAAGCTGGAAAACAGCTAGGATAAGTGTCAAAAGCCCTCCTGAGATACCAATAAGAGCAGCTCCACCACGATCAGCGATCCAACCCGCAAATGGAAGGGCGCAAACATAGAGAACGATGAGCCAAAAAGAATAGGCTTTTGAGGCGGCTTCTGGAATGAGCATTAATATTTTAGTGAGATATGTTGCTTGGAAAACAAGGTAGAAATGGTACAGACCCCCAACAGCGCCACACAGCATAATGGTTCGAATCAATGATGGCCAATGTTTCTTGAAAATTTGTTTCCCTCTTATAGTTTGAGATGGACTTAGTCGCGCCTGTAAGAAGGGGGGAGTTTCTACTAAATAACGCCTTAAAAAGTAGATGATAATACCGAATGTACCGCTGCCCCAAAATGCAAAACGCCAGGCTTCTCCTTCGGCAGGTATATAGGAAGCAACAAGGGAAGCAAGGGCAATTCCAAGATACGCACTGCAGCTGATAAGCGCACTGATCAAGCATGGATTTTTATTTCCAAGATGTTCGAAGACATAAATGCGTACACCGTCTGATTCTCCGGCCATAAATATGCCTTGCAACATGCGACATAAAACAAGGGCAAGTGCAGCACTCAATCCCCATGCTTCATAACCAGGCAAGGTTCCAACGGCAAATGTTGGAAAAGCAATGCCGATCATTGTATAGCGCAATGTCGCGCGACGGCCACGTGTATCTCCTAGATATCCAAAAATTAAAGCTCCTATGGGCTTGGCAAGTGATCCTACAGCAAAAACACCAAAGGTTTGGATGAGTGCAGTTGTAGGATTGCTGTCAGGAAAAAAGTGAAGAGCTAAGGTAGGGGCTAAAAATCCATAAATGGCATATTCAAAATATTCTAAAACATTTCCTAAGAGAGAAACGATAAGAACAGGAGTTCTTAAAGTGCTCAAGGTCACACTATAAGAGTGTGGTAAGACGTTTCCGCCCAACTGTATGTTCCCTGTTCTCATTTGATTTATACTATTCCAGTTATATCTCAGCTTTATCTTTATTCGGTCGAGTCAACATTCATAAATTCAAGAAAAGACCCCAGATTAGTTGAGCCTAAGGTAGGCGCAATAGGCTGATTTGTCAATTGGCTAAAATTTATGACATATTTTTGCAGTATAAATAGGGGGTATGAAAACAAGGGGCATGTTTTATCAAACACCAAATTTAATTATCATTTAGAGAGATTTAAACAGCAAAAAAACTGGCAAAAAATAAGTATGCAGCTCCAAGAACATCTATTGTATAATTTTTATTTATGGTAAGATAATGATCAATTAATAAGAATGAGAAAACAATTTTCTCAAAGAACTTTTTGAATTTTAAAGGATATTTATTATTAGCGATACGCCGGTTGTAAATGACAAAAAGACACTTTTCTTGATCCAAATAGGTTCATTCCTGGAGAATTTTGACTTATATCTTTACATTCATTTGGCTTTCATTCTTAACAGCGTTTTTTTTCCTAAAACCGATCCCTTTAGTACAGCTCTTATAGCAGCTTTTACATTTTCATCTACTTATATTTTGAGACCCGCTGGCGCTCTCTTTTTTGGGTATTTGGGAGATCATTACGGTCGAAAATCCACAATTATTATCACCACCATGATCATGGCTTTATGTTCATTTACAATTGCAAGCTTGCCTTCTTATGAAAAAATTGGAATAACCGCATCAATTGTCATGATTGTGTGTCGTATGCTTCAAGGATTTTCAGCTATTGGAGAATTTGTTGGTGCGCTCATATATATTACTGAAACAACACAAGCGCCTCGTTCTTATCTCTATACAACCCTTGTCATCTTTTTTACAAATTTGGGAAGCACATTTGCTCTTCTCGTGGGGACTCTTTTTCTTTTAACGAACAGCGAGGAAGGCTGGCGCACGGCATTTTATTTTGGCGCAGGCATTGCAGTTATTGGGTCTGTTGCGCGCACACAGCTCAGAGAAACGCCGGATTTTTTGCAAGAAAAAAATGTGAATCCTCAGAAAAAAACCAAATTAATCGACTTGTTTCCCTCAAAGGAAATACGCAAAAACTTTTGGTGCTATGTGGGAGTTGACTGTTTAAGACCTCTCTACTTTTATTTAACTTTCATTTATTTAGGGGGCTTATTAACAAGTAAATATGGATATACTTATGCGCAAGTTATCACCCAAAATCTCTTTGTAGGAGGTGTAGAAGCATTGGCCTCTTTGTTTTATGGCTGGCTGGCTTTAAAAGTTTATCCCTTGGAAATTTTAAAAGTAAGAGGGCTCATATTCTTATGCTTTTCTCTTTGCTTGCCTTCAATTATGGATCATGCTGCAGGGCCTTTTACCATCTTTGCCATTCAGTGTGGACTCATGATTTTAGGAAAAGGTATTACGCCAGCATATGTTCTATTTCTTCAGGCCTTTCCTCCAATAGGAAGATACACGCAAGCGGCAGCTGCCCATGCTTTATCTAGGGTTTTTACCACATTGGTGACGTCCTTTGGATGTGTAATCATGGCTGAATATCTTGGCTTTGAAGGAATCATGCTTATTTTAATTTCGGCCATTCTTATCTACCTTATCTCAGTTTATCACTTCTCACTTCATCATAAGCCTTCAGAAAATCAAAATATCGTTTTTGTTAATACGAACATGGCTGCTCGAAAAAAGTATCGATAAGAAAATATTGAAAATATTAAATAGAAGAGACTATATATAGAAAACAAAGTGAGGAAAAAAAATGAATCTCAAGAACTTCTTTCTATATATATTATTTTTTATTAGCTACATTTCTGCTGAAGAACTAAAGCCGTATGACTGGAGCCAAGTACTCGAAATTCCACCAGGTACGGATAGGTATCAAGGGGCGCAGGTCCTCCATTTTAAAAGCGCCGATAAGCATTATGGCAAAAGCCTCGAAGCACTCAAGTTTGTGGATGAAAATCTTCTTCATGCTAAAAGATTCCAGTCGGATGCTGAAGTGATCAAATTTGCTTCAGAATCCGTTACTCTTTCTGATGGTATGTTTATAGAAACAGGAACCTGTACAGGAAAGACAATCAACTTTATTGCAGGTCTTAACCCCCATCGCCTTGTTTACGGGTTTGATTCATTTGAAGGCTTACCTGAAGCTTGGATACGAAAAGATATGGTTTTTCAAAAAGGTACCTTTGCTTTTAAAAAGGATGCTCCGTTTCCTGCCGTCCTTCAAAATGTCCGCCTTTATAAGGGATGGTTCAAAGATGCTTTGCCAGTTTTTAAAGCAAAGATTCTTAAAAAAACACCCATTGCATTCCTACATGTTGATTGTGCTATTTATAGTTCCACGCGCGATGTTCTAACAATCTTGGGAGATAACATTGTGGATGGCACCATTATTGTATTTGATGAACTCTATAATTACCCAGGCTATGAAAATCATGAATGGAAAGCGCTGCAAGAATTCTTAAAAGAAAAACATTATAGAGTAGAGTTTCTTGCTTTTAACGAAAACCATGAGCAAGTGGCCGTAAAAATCATTGCTGATACATGAAAAGTGCGGGTGGGTCATTTAATGTTTTATAGAGCTTAGGAAGTTGTATAATTTAATGGGGTAAAGAAGATGCAAAGATACCTGGTCATTCTCACAATTTTATTTTTTCTGTTTTACCCTCCATTTTTTGCCCTTAATGAGCATATTGGACATGAACACTCTTCAGAGGAAGCACATGCTTTACATGAAAATTCTGATCAACCCACAGTTAAAATGTCAATTTTTCAAATAGATGATAAAGGAGATAAGAAGCTTATTAAAATCAAGCTTTCCCATATTAAAGACGGTAGCCCACTTACGGAAAGTGACTTAAAGGTGGTCCATACAGAAAAAATACATCTTTTGCTTATTGATGATGGTCTTGAAGATTATCATCATATTCATCCCAAAATTGATACTGTGCCTGGTGTTTATACATTTGAATGGTCGCCAAAAAAGAAAGCGAATTATAAAATGTGGGCAGACCTGCACCCCTCATCAACAGATGTTCAAGAATATGTGAGCGTAGATTTAATAACCGGTCAAAAATCTTCTTCTCCTGATAAAACCGTATCTAAAAATATCACGGTTGATAATTATAATTTTATGTTGTCCCTTGAGGATAAAGAGCTTAAAGCAGGAAAAGCTACCTTAGGGAAAATCTATATTTCAGATGAGAAGGGAAAGCCAATTCAAGATTTAGAACCTATTATGGGAGCATTTGCTCATATTGTTGGTTTTGGAGATGATTTGAATTATATCGTTCATGTTCACCCTATGGGTGATGAACCATCAAGTCCAGCAGATAGAGGCGGTCCTGAGCTGCAGTTTCATCTTCAACCTGAAAAGCCCGGTTTCATTAAATTATTTGCTCAAATAAAAATACATGGCAAAGAGCTTTATGTACCGTTTGTAATTAAAGTTGAGGAAAATAATTAGTTTTTATAATTGCTTCAAGACAATGGTTTTATAGAAACACTCAAACAGAACCAGAAAAATCATTGCTGATACAAAAAAATAATTGGATTATGAAAGTAAGAAAAGTTCTTCACCTCTTTTCTCTAATGGGAATAATCAGCGTGATGCATACACCCTTGAGTGCCACTTCTTCACCTCCAAATCCTATGCGCCTTCTTTTGTCTAAATTACGAGGTGGTGATTATGCACATGCTGGCGACCAAGAGGCCATTGATATTATTCTTCGAGAAGTGGAGAAGCTGTGTTCACACTCGAGGACTCAACTGAAAGAAGGCAATGTTTTAGATGTGGGGTGTGGGTTTGGAGGGACGCTTGAATATTTAAAAATAAAAGGATTTAAAAATTTGTATGGGGTGGATATTAATTAATGCTCCATCGCGTATGCCAAAGAAAAGTATGCAGGCATCCATTTTCAAACAGCAGACGCTCTTAAAGTGGTAGAAGTTTACCCCGCTCAGCATTTTGATTTTTTCATTCTTTTTAATTCATTTTATCCATTTCAAGATAAAAAGGCGCTCCTTGACGCGCTTGCAAAAGTTGCAAATCCGGGTGCTCTTATCGTTCTTTTTGATTATTCTGTGCCAACCGCTCAAGCTCATTCCAAAAAGGAAATTAAACTGGTTGATTTCTCTGGTAAGGACATATGGCCTATGGATGTGGAACACTTGAAAGGTGACTTAAATGCCACCGGATGGACATTTTTAAAAGCAGAAGATCTCACGGAGCAATACATAAAGTGGTACAAAGATCTTTTGAAAAATCTTGAGGCGCGTGAAGACACTTCAAAGGGTTCATTCACACCAGACACCACCCAGCGTGTCAAAGACACCTTCTCAGCACTCCTCGAGCGCCTCCATACCCACCGCATGGGCGGTGTTGTTGTGTATGCGCAAAGGGAGTCATTCAAGATGCGACAAATCCATAAATAGTCTGATAAGGCTTAGATTGATTAGAATTATTAAATGTGTTCGTTTGATTGTTTAATTAATATAAATTAAAAGTATTCAATTTTATTATTATTAAATATCAAAGTTAAAATTAAAAACTATAGTCTTGCAACTGGTTAAAATCTTGATATATATAATTCAAAGTTAAATATTAAAAATGAGGATGTTAAGAATATGGATTTGATTGTTCGATTAAATACTTTTTTGTTGGCGTGCGTTATTTTGTTCTTTTCTAATATTGGTTCTCTGCAAGCGAGTGATGATACATCTGGTTCCATTGGAAGTGAAAGTGAATTAGAAAAAGCATTTCGTAAAAGAAGGCAAAGCCAAGGGCTTCCAAGTGCTTTAGTTACCAGTGCATCAGCAGTTGTGGGTGCCGCGATATATCCTGCTCCTTCAGCACAGGAACCATCATCACCTCAGCTGTCTGAATCTCCTCCACGTGGAGATGCTTTGGTGGATTCTGGGGCTGAAGAAAAGAAGCCAAGCATATTAGAATTGATAAGAAGTTTGCAACAAAGTGGGCTTGCTATTGCGGCTTTAAGTGAACTTGCTCCTTCAGAAAATGCTGAGCAAGGAAGCGATGTGCAGCCTCTTGGTTCTTCAAATTCCGAGAAAGCTCCCCATTTATATGAACTCCACGAACTTTTAACCGTTAAAGAACGATGGGGAATAGATCTGGATAGAGTAAGAGAAAGACAAGAGGCTTTAGCATTACGTAGTGAAGAGGAAATGAGAGGAGATATATCAGTTGAGATTTTAAATCTTATGACGAGGAAGGAACGCTTGTTATATGAAATTCCAGCAATCCGAAATCAAATTGATTCTTTAAAGAAAAAACGCGAGTTGGAAAGGCAAAAATTAGAAAAAAAGGATGAGCCTAAGAAAAAGAAAATGCCACCAGAAGAGAAAAAAAGAATAGAGGCCCTTATAGTGCAGCTAACGACTGCTAAAAATGAAACTAAACAATATCTGTTAAGTCACTCTCATTTAAATGAGTTGCACGTACTTGAAGAATTAAGGGTTATACAAGACAAAATATTAAAAGAATTTCCAACATTAAGAAGAGCACAACTGGTTATAATACCTGCTAAAAGGGAATGGGAAAATTTAAAGAAGGAATTGCGTCAAGGGACTTCTGGGGGCCCGAAAGCAAGTGATGATGCAAAAGAATAAATGATTTTTACTCAACGCTCAGACCCTTTGTTAGTTGGCAAAGAGGTGATTGATACGTGTTCCCCCCTTTTTTAACGTAGGTTAAAGTATTTTTCTGTCGTGATATAATAAAAAAATGGCAATATGAGTTGATTTTTTTAAATATAAACATATATTAAAATATGCATAAAAATGAATATTATATATTAACTTATATTATATTTAGAAGGAGATTGTCATGATATTATTACAGGATATTTCAATGAAAGCTATAGTCGGTGGCGGGTCAAAATTAGAACAAATTGGGAATTCAATAAATTATCTTGATACAAAGACCGGCAAAATTACCCAAAATTTATATATGGCCACTTCAAGTGATGCGGCCCTCCAGGATGATGGGGTGTTTGATTTGGAACACGTCGTTCCAGGACTCAATAAGTAATTAGATACTTTGGTGTTTATTATAGGCAAATATTTAAAGAGGGGGTAATGGGGCTTTCTTTTACTCTCTCTTTCTCTTGTTGTTGCAAATTTCTTTCCTCCTCATATTGTTGCCATTCCCGCCTCTTATATTTTAGTCGTTCCAACGAAAGCAGGAACCTAGGCGAAGTTGTTTGTTAACGGAAGCTCCGCATTTCCAGGCCCACAAAAATTGACAATTCACTACTTTTTGCGTATAATAATTCTACTTAAAGAACAATAAGTAAGCATAGCAAATTACAAGCGACGTATTCATAAAACTAAAGCTGGATTTTTTAAGGGAGTCTAACCTTATGAAAAAAATATCTTTTATAACTCTTGCGCTCTCTATAGGTCTAACATCTATCGTCTTTTCAGCAGAACGCCAACAGGGCGAAGTTGCTGTCCCAACTTCTCTGAAGGAATTAATGGCATTGCCAGATACAACAACAGTGCTCAATTTAAGTGAACTGAATGTTGTGAATGACGAAGTTGCTCCCTATAACGTCGAGGATATTTCAATTACAAGACTCATAGAGCAAGCAAAGCTCATGAACGAAAGCGACAGAAGACGAATAACAACTCTCACTATTGAGTCTAGTCTTCTTGGTAATTCTGGATTTAAAAAACTTGCTGAAGGCTTTATCCCCCTCTTTCCATCTCTCCGAGTTCTTAAGCTTTCTTGCGATGGCATAGAAGAGGGCGATGCCCCAACATTGTATAGACTCCTTGCCACCCAGCCTTCCATCTCGTTTGCTAATATTCTGGAAAATAGGCTCGTTCAACGGGTTCGTTACGACGTAAGTAATGGTTTAAATATAGAAGATAAGGCGCGCGTCACTGAGAAAGTTATCGCCTTTCATAAAAGCGAAATTGAGGAAATAGCTTCTCCCCAATTTCCTGCAAAGTGGAAGGAAGTTCACGAACGCTTTTATAAGTTACAAGAAGCCCATTAATTTATTAAATTAATTGCAATTTATCCCACCTCAGAGTTGCTGATGAATAGAAAAATAATATTTTTTCTCTTATTGTTGTTTGCTCTCAATTTACCTACATTCGCAGGAGGTCCAGAAGAGGGATGGTTGGGAGTTCCAAATCTGAATTTTTTTCATAAGGGAAAACCACTTGAGTTTACGCGCAACCATATGCAGCTAGCTCACTTGGAAAAAGATGTTTCTGACATCCTCCCCGCCAATACACCAACCAATATTGTTTTTGTAAGTGTTTCATTTGTCTATGAGGGTCAGTTCAAACAGGAATACATCGTGGGTGGTTCTTCTGGTTTCCCCTATGCCTTCGAAAGTGGTTGGATTTCTCTGGTGAATAATCCTGTTTTAGAGGAAGTTCAAACAGCTATTCGGCCTTATGCTCCCCTTCTTCAAAGACAGGAGGGTTTGGATGGGGGAGAAAGACAGAAGCTTTTAGGTATATGTCAAATGCTGGCAGAAAAGGAACGATCATTTCAATTACTTATGAAAAGAGTTCATTTTCAAGAAAGCCATCCACCCATTAGAGACATTCTTGCTCAAAGTGAAGCAACATTTGCAGGCGTAAGAGAAGGAACACCTGGATATGCTGTACTTCAAGATTTAAGAAAAGATAAAGAGGCCTTTGAGCGTGAGTCTGTAAAACTCGACAATACAAATAGTGACGCTCACACAGCTCTTGAGCAAGCAGGAAAAAAAATGAAGAAAGAAACCGTTCAGGAAAATCTGAAAGAAATAGAAGAAATTACAAAGGCTCATAAGGGACACATCGCAAGGCAAAGTAAGACGGTTGACAATATTAGTAGTAAGGTTGTGGCAACTTACTGGCATAGTGAGCAACGATTTCTCCACTATATACGATTGCAAGCAGCATCCATTTTAGAGAAAATTACTCAAGGTAAAGAACGCCCATACGCCGTGGTTATAAACCTTCATTCTCGTTTTGATATTTGTCCAGTTTGCAGCCATTCTTTGGTGCGCTCATGTGCGATGTCCTCAGGGGCTCTTTTTGAATTTAAAAAAGCTCTTTGCGCAAAATTTGAAATGGAGGACGTACCATTTTTTCTTCTGGCTTCTTTTAGAGAAAAACGTGAAAAATCTCAGTACACTATTGGGACTAGTATACCTCAATCTTTAGAAGAGTTGACAAAATTTCCAGGTGTCTTTCCTCTAATGCAGATCCCATTAGATAAATAGAGGTTGGTAAAATAACTTCATCACGTACTATGGCGAGGGGAGGGTTCTCACGAGCCAATACGACAATCTCGGCTACTGATTCAAAACCAATTATTCAGCGCTTATTAAGTCAAGGAATTCTATGGAGTGCTCTCAACAGAAAATTATTGGGGAATAAGCGCCTGAAAATGAGCACCCTCATACTCATAATAAACATAAGCAATCTCTGCGGCTCCTTGAGGAATAAATTGATGGAGCAAACGCAATTCATCCTTCATTTTGGGGTTTATCTGAAAGATTCTGATTCCTAAATTATTGACATAGGCAACAGCGTCTATTGATGTAAAATTAGAATTTTCATTACCTCCTAAATCTCCTTGAACATCGTGAAGAGTCACCATCATTTCTTCTTTTAAAATATGATGGGTAAGAAAAGACTTGTATGCTTCTAAGGTTTGCGCTCTCTTCCTTAAATCGTCCAAGGCATCATCACCTCTTTGTGCTGCGCTCTGTAGAACCTCTGGAAGTGCTTGGGTGTCTTGGTCATCCGCAATAACAGGTTGTGCAGCCAGCGCGGTTGAGCGGGCTTCTTCTAATATATCAATAGCACTGCGTTGCGCTTCATAAAGTGTGAAGTTAATAGCCTCTTTCACTTCCTTAGGGAGTTGGTGCGGCGTTCTTGCTGCAGAAATAATTTCATTTGCAATCATATAACGCGTAATGACATCGTTTCCCTTGCTTCTCAATTTTCCAATCTCTTCTACAGCAATCAAGCCTAGAGTATTGAAAAAACAACGCATAGAGGTACCTGATACATTTTGCAATTTGAATTTCTTTCCATCTATTGAGTATTCTTTTCCGAGTCCGCCGATTGTATTAATTGGTTTTGCATGGATGGGGAGTCCTTCACTATTTTCTCTTAAAAGAACTTTAACTCCCGTGAATGATGAGGGCTGCAGGGTCTCTACTACATCATCTAAACTAGGATTTTGTCTCAAGTTAACCACTACATCTTCGTGTACGTCGGAGGGTTTTAAGGAGCCTTCGCTTGATTGGGAGTCTGATTTCTCTATTTTCTTAAAATGATAATGGTAAATCATCTCGGGTAGGTTTGTGAAACTTGGAATAAAGCCGCCGACCTTAAAGGTCATATCTTCTTTATCAGCAACAATAGGCACACCTCTGATTTCCCTTTCAAAGTTGTCAAGTCTTCCTACATTACTTTCATATGGATAGAGGGCAGCGGCAACAAATAGGAATTCTAAAGGTTGGTCACGAAATTTATTTTTTAGTGTAGTTAAAAAAGGAGAAAAATTTTCTGAATCATCAGAATGATGAAAATCAGTTATAATAGAATGACCACATCTGCAGCACATGGTATTTCGTGTATAAATTAACGTTCCAACTTTTTTAACCGCACTCGCCTTCTCTCCAAGGTGTTCTACGCAAGAGTCAATAAATGAATCAAAATCGAAGGACATCTTATAGAGAGCAAATTGCTCACTATGAATAAAATCTTGCGTATCTTTTACAGGTCGATAATGGGCCGCCTTTTTTTGAATTTTGACAACAGATACGTGAGGCTTAACTGGTTCAAAAAAGCCATCACATATCTCCCTTTTTATTTTCCTTTGTTCCCTTGCTCTTAAATAATCAAACAAGGGTTCTTTATCGCAAATACGCCAAACAAAAAGCTCCAATTCTTTAGTGAATGTGGTTTCCATGCTTTTAAACAATTCAATATAAGCACTATCAAAAGGATCTTTAAATAACTCCATCCTTTTTTCTGGAAAAAATCTGTAATTACCATCTTCTTCTTTTATTGCTGTTTCACTAAGGGCATCCCAACCGTAAGGACCATCTGATGGAACATACGTTCTATGGCGTCTTCCACTAAAAAAGAAAAAGGGAACAGTCACATTGTCTTTTATAGCTTTTGGTTTATAAAAATAAGGTTTATCACCGACTTGTTTGCCTTCTTGGTCAAAAAATACAAAAGCAAAGCACGCTATGTTCCTTGTTTTGGGAGATTCTTTTTCGTCTTTCTTTTTACCTTCCTCAATTCCGAATGCGTCTGAATCAATCAAGCTGCGCCTTAATTCTTCTGCAGTATCAGAAATATCTCTATAAAATAATTTTTCAGCATCCCATTCAAGATTCTCCCCAGTTTGTATAACAAGACGGGTTGTATGAGCGCGTCGGAAACCATACTTGCATTTACCACAAGCATGCTCTGATGCACTTGTAACAGAGATTAGAAGTGTTAAAAAAAGTATGAGATTTTTTAAGAAGCGTACATAAAAAAAGGATCTATTCATTGCCACCCGATTTTATGATTGCGGCGTATTCATTGATGATATCCATTAGTTTTTGAGTAGGTGGATTGCGAGGAGACAAAGGATTAAATGCAAAATATTCTAGCAGATCTTCTCTTGCTTTACCCTTTAAATAGTCTTGAACGGCTGGCAAAACCTTATCATTATCGAGTTGACTAAAGGCACTTGAAACATCAATCATTTTAAGCCGTGTTCCAATGAGAGGAAGCAGTTCATCTAAGTCTCCTACCTCCATGGTAGAATCAACTATTCTTAATGCCTTTATGGAGGTGTATGCATCACAAAGTTCACGAAGGTCCCTGAAATAATGATCTCTCATGCCAGTGACGCTGATAAGAGTGGGAGGTTTGCTGCTGGTTGACCTATAGGTGGCTATTTCGCTGCTATGGAGTTCAATAATTTGATCTTTTTCGGTAATTTCGAAGGGTGGCCAATTACCAAGCCCATTGCGGTGTTCTACGGACAAAAATGCTGCTTCTAGTGATTCTAATTCTGTTTTTACTTCATAACCTTTAATAGTTTTTGAAAATTCTGTTTTAATCAATTCAGCAGTTTCAGTCTTGCCTTTAGGCACTAATACGAATACTCCGGCGGATGGGTTTGTAAACGATGAACCACTAGTTGAGGCGATACTTCGTAAGGTTTTTTTTGGAGTTGCAGGAGTTTGGATACCAGTATGAACATACTTAACTGCAATGTCAGGATTTTGCTGAATTAAGGTTGAAAGACCAGGTTTAATTTTATTAAATCGAAAACTCGTACCTTCCAATAGTTCTACATAACCAATCAAACGTGAGATTCTTTCATTTTTAGCCACGCGACATAGAAGTTCATTAAAATCAAAAAGAGATAGTCCCTCAGTGTCTTTCAAATCGAGTGTCAAAGCATATTTTTGTTGGGATTCAGGAAAAAAATGAGAATCAAATGTTGACCATTTTGTAACTTTCTTAAAATCAGGGATGGAGATTCTGACGGGCGTTAAGGATTGTGCCTCATCTCCCTTATCATCTCCGTCAGCAGCTAAGACACAGGAAGGTAACAAAATACACATCAACAAGATCATTATTTTGAAAGTAATATTTAGCATCCCATATCTCCAATGTTTGGTACGACTTAAGTCAGTGTGCCAACAAATAAAAATTTCTTTAAATTAAATTAGGGTGGTTGAAATTATTATGATTAAAATCTAAGTTATATTTTTCCAACCATCTCGGACACACCATATCGTATTTATATTATACCAGCTTAAATCTAGGTTTTGCAATTTATTTTCATTCTTGCCTTGTATATTGAGTCTTTCCATCAAGTCGTGTGGTGAAGTAATTCAGAACACCTAAAATAGATGGATTGCTTCGTTTCTTTTGTTGAAATGGTGAAGGGAAATCCTGTTATGCTTTGCTCGGCGTGACAATAGGATGGTTATCCTACCTTTGCGATTTCTAATTTATTAGTGATTATAAGCCAGAAGGTCGTGGTTACTAATTAGGGGGAGCAGAAGACAATACCTTCTTTGCTGCTTCAATGAACTTCATTAGCTTAGGTGATAATCCTTGGTGACTAAAAAACAAAAAAGATTAAGAACAAAAGAATAATTTTAAACAAGGCGCTTAACAGAAAAGTAGGGAAGTGGGAGCTTTGCTCTAAGAGAGCAAATTCCGTTTTTACGATACAAAGCAAGAAGGCGCCAGCGATGATTCCTTGTATACCTGCGTAGAACAAGTGAGGCATATTCTCGGCCATATGAACACCAAAGAAATACCCAAGAAGGCCAAACCCCACAATAAGAGCGCGCGTTCCATTGTGGAATCTCTCCTTATAATGTCTTATCAAGCCATTCTCTTCCAGAAAAATTTCGAAACAGATAACTAAGCTAAATAGATATAAAGAAGCTGTACTGCCTTTTGCGATGGGAGGAAGCACAGACACGGCCACAAAAAGAAACATACCCAAGCAAGATAAGTGTGTATAGTAAAGGAGATTTGAGGGGTCCTCTCCTCGCTTGGTTTTATCGTGGGCAAATTTTTCCAAAGTGTACATGATGAAGAATCCGAACAATATCGTTAAGAATACAACATAAGACACGCGTGGGTATGTTGTGAGATAAGTCCAATGATCTTCTGTCAAAATGAGAGGAATTGTTGAAACAATCCCAGGCATCATCGCAACAATAATGGCAACAATACCTAACCCCCCGGCCATGGAATTAAATTTATCCATATTTTGGGGAAAAAAGCTCCGTAAAGAGTAAGTAAGAATCGGCGTCAACACCACCAAAAACGTGCTAAGATTCAACGGAAGATTTGATGTCAGCATTTTTTCCTCACATTCTTAATCATCGATGATTTGATCTTAAAAGCGAAATAGTTAATGAAAAATTAACAAATACCATCAACCTTAGTAAGGAAGAGAATGGCAGAAAAAGGACCTTCTTAGTAAAACTGAAAACGTGAATCTATTAAGCACCTTTCTCTGGGGATGGGGTTTTTAATTGATTCTTTTGGTATAAATCAAATGCTCTTTGGAGTTTTAAAAATTCATTTATAGTGAGTAGGGGCTTTGTTCCTTTCAAATGATAACTTATCCTTCGATGGTTTAAAGGATTATCTCTATAACATTGTAAACTAACGTTTATATACCCCAATTCTTTCAGAAAACTAATCATTTTAGGGGTTTTATCTAAGATTGTGGCAAGAGTAGCAATACCATAAAAAAAATCTTGATAGTGCTCGTTTAGTAATTCTTGTGGTGACAGGGAGGGTAAAACGAAAATATCCTGTGCTGATTCTTTGAATAGGGGTACTTCCTTTTCTAAAAGATCCATTGCAGCTCTGAGTTTTTTGAATTCTTTAATTTTGAGATAGGCTTGTTTCCATACATTAAAATCAGCGGGGTATAAGCCTACAAAAGGGGACCAATCCTTTGGTTCCAGCGGTTCACTATCACTTGTCATAGCTACATCTGGAACGACTTCAACAATAAGGTCTCCACCTCGTGCTAATAGATGAGTACCATAGCGAATGGCTTCAACTAAAGCTGGCAGATCACTCGGCATCTCGTCTAATCCCCTCATACGGGGGGGAAAGTTTTCGAAAAATAAAACATCAATGGGTTCTTTGAAATAACGGGAAGGTACAAAGTCGAACCAAGATATTTGGATATGCTTGCATTTGTTTTTTGGATGAGCAGGTGAAACGTCAATTAATATGGTCTCTCTCCCGTCAAAACAAGAAGAATGGTCGTGATTCCCATAATATCCTTCTTCTTCCTCAATATCACCCACAAGTTCATCTAAGGGGTTCAAAGATTCATTAAAGTATTGATGAGCAATAGGTCCTGCAAATGGCCTCCCTTCTCCAGAACAACCTACAACCACTGCAACGCCTTTGGGTATATCAAATTCAGAAAGAGCATCCTTCGCTTGAATTTCATTGAGTACTATTAATAATGCAAAAGAAAATAAGCGATTCATCATGAAAGGTACCTCTTAGAATAAATTTTTGTAATGCCAAAGCAATACTATGGCTTAGAGGACAATACAATAAGAATCCTCATCTATATAAAAAGTACTAGACAGCTCTACATTTTGCATGTATGAATAATGTACAACAATCAAAAAATGAGGTTAAAAGATGTCTACAAATAGGATTCGCAAAGAAAATGTATATAATAATTCTATGCAGCTACCCTGCAATGGTCGTGAATTATCAAACCAAGTGCCTACGAAGCTTTTACCTAGATTTGACTGGTCAAAATTTATCAAAACAAGGAAAGACCTTAAACTCGATCAGAACTGTTTAAGTTCGTTTGGTTCTTTTAAATCAATCAAGCTTAAACTGCCTTTTTTTGAAGTATTTATTTCTGCGGGTTATCCCTCTACTGTTGATGATCCCTATGTCAGGCATTTGGATTTAAGTAAGTATCTGATAAAACATCCAAAATCAATTTATTATTATAGAGCTTCTGGCCACTCGATGATCAAGGCAGGAATAAATCATAATGATTTACTTGTTGTAGATACTGCATTGCAACCCAAGCATAGAGATATTGTTATTGCTATACTGAATGGTGAACACACTTTAAGGAGAATATATTTCGATGGAACCCAGATTAAATTACTAACTGCTAATGGTTTGGATAAATTTTTAACAATTACAAGAGGAATGAATTTTTTTGTTCGAGGCGTCGTAACGACTGTTATTCGAACATTTAATCCTCTTCCCTATGATAATCATTTTAAAGACCTCTATTACACCCAATTTTAACTCAATATCCTGAACCATAATTTATTAACAAAAGGAGGTTTTATGTTCAAATTAATGAGTTTTGTAATTTGCTTGGTTATACTCTCTGCGTGTACCCCGCCACCCATCGTCGAAGGAGAAGTGGTTTCGTCGAGAGAAGTACGCCCAGGGGTTACTGAGCATCTGATACAAACAGACAGTCCTCAAATTCCTTATTATATTCTGAGAACCAATAAGAACGATCTTCAAAAGGGGGCTCGGGTTACCCTTGAGATTCAGGTAAATGCTATGGGGAATATCACATAGATTTTATAAGAGTTATGTCGGCAATCACACTAGCATCATTATTTTTTGGTGAGTTTACATTTAAGCTTACAGGATGTTTTAGCAGAGATGGAGACTTATCTGGTAATTGCGCATCGACTAACCATTGATCATAGTTTTCTTTATTCAATACAAAAGGCATTCTACTGTGAATTGGTTTAACAGACTCTTCAGCTTCTTTTGTGATAATTGCAAAACTAAACACACACCCAGCCTCATTTTCCCAAAGGCTCCAAAGTCCAGCAAAAGCAAAAAGGGATTGATCTGTTTTGTAAAAATAATATGGTTGCTTAGGCGATGTTTCATCACACCACTCATAAAATCCCCGTGCGGGTATAAAACATCTTTTTCGCATGTAAGATGGTTTAAAGAGGCGACTCTTATTTATTGTTTCAAAACGAGCATTGATGGGTCGTCTCGGATCTTTTGCTTGCTTGGCCCACGGCGCAAGAAATCCCCATTCCATTAAAGCGAGAAGCTTGTTTTTTTGGTCATCCATATACACAACAGGCATAAGTTGTGAGGGTGCAGCATTATAGGATTCAAAAATAAAGTTGTTTGCATTTTTAATACCGAATTCTTCCTCAACTTCTTTTCCTTTGAGACTAACAGAAAACCTACCGCACATAAGAATCAATCCTCTATGATGCTCATTTTGTGTATTTTAAGTATGCCATTTTTTATGCTTCTTGGTATGCAAAATAAAATGATTTACAAGTATAATAAACACCCTTATGATAAGCGTACACTAATCTAAAATAAAAAAACTTTTCTTTGGAGGAGACGAGAATGGCAAGAGGTGGCGCCCGTCCTGGTGCGGGGAGAAAAACAAACTCAGGCCCTTTTGGCGAACAAACGGTAGCGAGGCGTATTCCTTTATCGCTACTTAAAGATGTTGAGGAATACATTGGTTCCTTTAAAGATTCAAAAAATAAGCAACATTTTAAAATTGGTCACAATCTGAAACAACTCGGTTCGATGCAAGCAAGTAACCTTAATCTCCCTCTTTATGAAAGTCGTGTGGCGGCGGGTTATCCTTCCCCTGCTGACGACAGATTAGAAGCGTCCCTTGATCTCAACCAGCATTTAATCCCCCATCCATCATCAACATTTTTTGTAAGAGCTTCAGGCAATTCGATGATCAATGCTGGAATAAATGATAATGATATTTTGGTTGTTGATAGATCTATTGAGCCTAAGCATGGCGACATTGTTATTGCGGCCTTAAATGGGGAATTAACAGTTAAAAGACTTCATTCTAAAGGGAAAGAGGTTGCTCTTTTGGCTGAAAACCCTGAATACCCTGCCTTTGAAGTGAGAGAGGAAAATGACTTCTTTATTTTAGGTGTCGTCACTTCTGTCATCCACCAGTATTAAGAGATACACCCATCGCCTAAGCATCATTTAATTATGATTTCTCACATTGATAGGTTACCGCAGGTACTCACTCATCCACATATTCACTCTTACCGTAAGAAAGTGTCTCGATCGGAAGCTTGCATGCTGTAAGAAATTAAATTTCATTCAAGTAAAGAGGGGTTTTTAACAAAACCCCAAACCTTATCACACAACCGTATTTTTTACTGTGTAAATATCTACTACTTATATATCCAATTATAGATAAGTAAATTGAACCCATGATTAGATAAATTAAGTATTAAATTTTTTAATCATATTAACACTTAATGCAAGGAGAATATACATGTTAGAGAAGAAAGTAATTTTTAAAAAATCAAGTCTACCATCTGGAATAGTTAGGAATACAACTGTTATGACATTAGCAACATTTTCGCTCTCAAATGCCATGGACCTACCAGCTATTGACCAAAGCGAACAAGACAAGCCAAGAACTGTCTTAGCTGCAGCTTCTGCTGCTGCCTCTGCTGCTGATTTCCTAGCATCTCAAGATATTACGAAAGAGCTCAAAGATGTACCATCTAGCTCAGCCTCAACAGATAGTTTTGACCGATTAGTGCATCTCTTAAACGATCAGAAGGCTCACTTCCGAGTTGTTGAACATGCTGCAGAAGGGCAATGCGATAAAGTAGCAGCTTTACGTGGCTCATCTATAGAACAAAGCGCAAAAGCAATTCTTGTTTCAGCTGAAATCACTAAGAAGCAAAAAGACTATTATCTTTTGGTTTTAGCCGCACATCAAAAGGTCGATTTTGACAAAATTAAAGCAATTACCAATGCCAAGTCGGTCCATATGAGTCAACCTGTGAAAGCTCAGGAACTCACTGGATGCGTAATGGGTTCGATCCCGCCCTTTACGTTTCACCCACAATTGAAGATGATAGTTGACCCTGTTCTTATAGCAGACAAGGCAATGGAGATGGCATTTAATGCCGGCCGTCTTGATCGGTCAATCTTCCTTCGGGTGGAGGATTACATTGCAATTACGAAACCAACAATTAAATCTATATCACAATGATTTTATTTTAAAAAAAGGAGAATATCATGCAAACGAACATTCTAGATTATGAAACTCACCAAGAAATATGTAGAAAGCATTAAACCCCATAAAACTGATGAACTTCTCATCTGGGATTGTGAAATTAAAGGGTTTGGGTTGAGGGTGTATCCAACAGGAAGAAGAACCTATTTTGTGCAATATCGCAATGAGTTTCAACGAACACGTCGCAAGAAGATTGGCGTACATGGAACCGTTACCGCTGAGGAAGCCCGCGAAATAGCAAAAGGTCTTTTAGGCGATGTGGCTAAAGGTTCCGACCCTTCTCAAGAAACTCACCTCCGAAAAACGAGACCTTCTGTTTCAGATTTAGCTAATCAGTATCTTGAAGTTCATGCAAAGACAAACAAGCGGCCCAAGAGTTTTCGTGAAGATCAGCAAATGTTAGAGAAAATTATTCTCAAGCGTTGGCCTGATAAAAAAGTTGAAGAGATCACGACACAAGACGTTCAATATCTACACCATGATTTGAGAAAAACACCCTACATGGCAAATCGTGTCTGCGCATTATTGAGTAAGATGTTTAATATCGCCATTCATTGGAAATGGCGCACGGATAATCCTGTTAATGGCGTATCAAAATACCAGGAGCAAAAACGCAATCGATGGCTCGACGAAGAAGAGCTAAAAAGACTCGGCTTGAGCCTCGCAAGCTATCCTAATCAAAATGTTGCTAATGCTATTTGGTTACTTGTACTAACAGGTTCGCGACGTAATGAAGTTTTACGAGCAACTTGGGATCAATTTGATTTGGAAAAAGGTATTTGGACAAAACCAGCACATACAACCAAACAAAAGCGAATGGAATATCTGCCTCTTTCGCAGCAAACAATTGCTCTTTTACAAGAAATGAAGAAGGCATCACAAAGTAACTTCCTTTTTCCTAGTAAGATAGATGGGCAGCCTATACAAGATATAAAAAAGTCTTGGGCAACGATTTTGGAGAGAGCCAGCCTAGAAAATGTACGCCTGCATGATTTACGGCACACTCACGCATCGCATTTGGTATCGAGTGGCCTGAGTCTTAGTATTGTTGGGAAGTTATTAGGACACACCCAAGCTGCCACAAACCAACGATATGCCCATCTAGCGGATGCTCCATTAAGACAAGCAGTCGAATTATTTGGAACCAAAATAAGATATCCCACTAAAAGTATATAGAATTAACTATAGAAAGAATAATATTCAAAGAGCAGTATTGATGGGCAATTTCTTGACTTGATTACTTGATAAGCATATAAGATAAGAACTTCTGAAATCTTTGGTGAAATAAAGCGAACAGATCATGACTGGAACATTTATACGATTTTGTTTTTTCTTTTTATTTGCTTTTTTAAGCACTCAATCACCAAATACCATTTGGGCGGCTGATGATAATGCGAAGAAACAAACTCTTGGAACATCCCCTGCCGCCGCTGCTGCATCGCCTTCTCTTTCAACGGTAAAAATTGAAGAAGTAGAAGATATTGATACCTCACAAAAACCAGTACTCTCACCTCAATTACATTCTCATAAAATGCCCTTCAAACTTGGGTTTGAATTTCAAGAGAGTAGTGGTCTTTGTCCTTGGGGTTTAACAAACTTTACTTTACAAAGAAAACCTATTCTCCTAGTAGCAAATAAAATGAACGCAAAGTCACTATGGCATATTGTAATTGATACAAATGATATAGAGTTTGTTACCAATCCCTTTTCAGATCATGAGTATGAAGACTTAGCAATATGCATGGATAGCATTTTGTCCGCCCTCAATATTCTGGAGGGACTGCTCTCCAAACAACAATCCGTCACTTTTTTAGCTTGGACTGAGCAAATTACGACTGACTTAAGCCGGCATTGTCTAATATCATGCTCTCCCTTGTTTAATAAAGTTTCGAACCAAAATATCACAAAGCCTACACCCAATTGGAAACCTGTAATATCTCCTCAAGTTACAATTCAGCATCCTCTACAATATACAATTCCCTTATTTTTTGGGATTTTTGGCTTTGATTCTCCTTTAATGCTTACTTTTTGTGCCAGCTTACCTTTTAGAGACTTATTTGAAAAAGCTCAGAGAGAAGCAAACTCCGAACTGTTTGACAAAATAATTGAAGGATACAGAAAACCATTGAGTGGTCTAATGTTTTTGCATGCCCTAACCCTAGTTCGAATGACACCCGACGAAGAGTTAACGGATGAACAATTTTTGAACGAAACACTCGAAGGATTAGAAAGTTATCATCAGGTTGATCCCAAAATGAAGTTAACACTTATGTCCCGCCGCCCCATTTCTGCAATGTTCAAAGATCTTCATTTGAGTATGAACTATCAACAAACCTTTATGCAAGCAATGGGTATGAATTTTGGCTTTAGAGCTTCCTTCAATGTGCCCAAACTGTTCCCAAAGGCTAATTATGCAGAACAATTTTTTGATCAAGCATCAGGACAGATAGTTTCATTGGAAAGATTCCTAGCTCTTTTTACCCCACAGTTTGTCGCAAAAAACGAAGGTGTTCTAATGAAGTTACTAAAAAATGGAGTAATGAGTACAACTATGCTTCGAAATATGAAGGAAGAAGTCCACACCAGCGATGATCAATCGGTTGCTCACTTACATCAGGGATACTTTGAAGCTTCTGTGAAAACTATTGAAACTCCTACTAGAAGGTATATAATAAAGATTGCTCCGCCTGGCATACAAAGTTCTCCTAGCAACCATGATGCCTTATCTCCCCCATGGTTTCTAGAAAGTGATAATTCAATGGGTGCATATAAACAGGAGATGAACCCACAAGAAGCTAGGTATGGAGGAGCAATAGTAGAAGCACGAGGTATAAAATTTGTCCACTCTTGGTTTTATAAAAAAGCCAAGCTGAAAGGAGAACCAAATGGTAGATTTCTTACAAAATCTGACAGTCAGCTAAAACATGAAGCGCTTGCCTTATTTGGATTTTTAAGGGAATTTGCCACGCCCCAAGACCTCGCTGATATAACTTTGGGCATGAGTTATGCTATATTAAAGCATTAAGAAAGGAGACACAAAATGTTAAAATATTTATTATGGGGTTTTGCAATAGTTTATTCAACCACACAGCCTATAGTAGGATGCGATGCGCGTCTTCTAGATTCTGAAGCAGAGACTATGAATTTTAACATAAGTGCTGGAGCTAAGATATCTGTCAGTACCGTTAGAGAAAGCTTAAATTTCATATATGACGTTGAGAAAGTAGACCCAAAATACTCCAATCCTAGAATATTCTCCGAGTTATACGATTCTTTAAACAGAGAGATACCTACAAACAACTTCTTGTCATTTATGCAGCTATGTAAGCAGGTTTATGAGCAAGAAACGTCACCTACAACTAAAGGTGCCGTCCATATGCTTTTAGAAAAGGTTGGAAAGAAGGCACAACCTCAGTACAGATTAGAGCAAAGGCATATGGCAGTTAAAGTGGAAGCCGAGAGGGCAGAGAAGGATATCGATCTTGCACAAATGGTCGATTATTTTTCAAATATAGACAAGTCACCCATGCAACCACGTTCTCCCAACAACTCAACCACTTCGGTACACTAAGTTTGTTTGTTGAGAGAAAAACTTTTCAAATAACGATGGGGTGGGTTGGGGCTAGTAATAGCGACTAAAAAACAACCAAACCACCCATCTAACTCGTCTGCCCAAACGGGCAGATCGATGTGGTCATAATGACCGGATCGATCTGGTCAAATTGACCAGATCTTATATTGTATTGATACAGAGAATACTAGTTCAGAGAATACTCTTCCTCCTCCTAAAGTCCTCCTCCTTCAGCAAAATCAGATCGAAAAAAAGAAGAAGAGGAAGAAGATGATAAATTTTTAATTAAGTTTAATTTAAATTAGCCTTTAATCTTCTGTAAATGATCGCCCGATGACCTTTGACTTCATTTTTAGGGAAAGGTAGTGGGGGTCAACTTAAAATCACCATACAAAGCTTTTAGGTGGCTTTGCGAAGACAATGACAGATTAGAGCCATTTGAATGAGCAGACTTTGAAAAGAAACCTAGGCAATCAGCCAACAATTCATCAGGATTCTCGGTAGGGATAAAAACATCTCAATACAAACGCTGCGATAACACCCCTATCAGCAGCTTACCAAAACACCGAGAACAATCCCATCTAAAAACCAAAAATTCCTCAATTTTCATGATACGTTGCATGCAACAAAAGCGCCGTTGCATCTGCAACATGTAAGCGCGCATTTCTCAACTTTTCGAAATGAATGATCGATGAGGTTTAATTTTTTGATTCTCAAAATAAGCCTAAACTGAAAAGTTCAAATGGGGGTCATAGGGGGTAAGCTACCCCTCTATAAAGAATGAATGCCCAAAATAATTGTATAAAAGGAGAGCCCTGCTTCCTTATAAAAAAAATGATAACCAGCTGATGAATTGCATATCAATATTAAACAATAATAGTTATTTTACCTTAAGCGCTAGAATACTCTTTAATTTTTAGAAAGGGAAAAAAGTAGGGAATGACAGTAAAGAAACATGAAATCATAATATCTGTAGAGGATAGTATAAAAATTGTTCTGCATGACATTTCTCGAGCATCTCAATTTGCAAAATTTACGCAGGCAGGAATATATAAGCCTAAAAAAATAAATAATTATAAAGAAGATAACAAAATAGAATCTTACCATAGCTCTTCTCCCATAAATAGGAAATATTTTAAAAACTGGGAAAAAGAATTTATCATTTGGTCATTAAACAATTCCTTTAATTTATTAATTGAATCATTCTTTACGTTTATTGAACACCTAGTTTTTCTTTTAGAGATCAACAAGAAAGAAATTGTTCTGCAACCCGGAGATGAGCTTTCGACAATACTTAAAAAGCATCAGGATGAGATTAGGAAAAAACATCGTGACTACTCGGCTATGGAAAAAGCCCTAAAAGGCCACAACATTATTCTTTCAAAAGAAGTTTGCCAAGTTATCAACAGCTTCAACGAAATCAGAGTTATTTTAACCCACTTTCGCAGTATTGCATACGAGAGGAAAAAACTTCCTGTTAAAGATGGAAAGGTTCAGTTGTGGTGGTATTTTCCCGAAGTCATAGAAGTAGACCTTGCATCAGGAAAAGAAATGAAAATAAATGAGAATATCGGTTTGCCAAATAGAGCTATTGCCGTAAGGCCTCGCTCTTTACACCATAAAGTAATTAATATTGGTAAGCCCGTTGTTTTTTCATTTACTGAAATACAGCATATTGCTTATACCTTTAGGTTAATAATTAACGAAATTAATAAAATGGCAGAACTTGCTTTAAAGCCAATTCAATAAAGCTTTGGGATCTTCACCTTTTATTTTCATTGCATACTTAATCTTAAGATTTAGAAAGTTACTATATTCATGGCGGTTGCTGCCGCTTACTCTCTCCGCCACCCAAAACGTCTAATACACAGGGGACGCATAGGCGTGTCGGAGCGACTGGCTCTTTTCCAGTCATAATGATAGGAGAGACTTATGTCTAAACTATATCGTGATGCCATCACAGGCCAGTATGTTACAGAGGATTACGCCAGCGTCATCCAAAAACAATTGTCATTGAAATGGTAAAGCCAAAATTAAAGTATTCTGGCACCGGCAAGAATTAAGGAGACCAACATGTACCAAATAGGAAAAAGTTATTGGGGCAAACTTTCGGATGTTTGGTATCAAAAAATATTTTTTAAACCAGATGGACTTCCCACATATACCTATTACTATAAAAACAAGCATGGCAATCCGAACACTGTTTGTGAAATTGACATACCTATATCAAGACAACTTTGCGCGTACAAGTTGATAGAGAAAGATATTAGAGAGACTCTGAGCTTCCATAATGAGCTGCTCAAAATAATTGATGAACCGAACTCTCAAATACTTGTAAAAGCATTGGTAAAATCAGTGGTTATAACTTATGGAAAATGTTTTGTGCAAGCTGATGGAAGGAAAATCAAACTCAGTAAAGACATTATTCCTACACAATATAAAAATGTCCATGAAGACCTAATAAATATGCGTCATGAATATATTGCCCATGCTGGTAGTTCAAAACTTGAAAAATGTTCATTTGTTTTTCTTATCCCCTCAGAAAAGATATATCGCAGAGGACAAATGGGAGAAGCCTCGGTTGTTACTGAACTGTATCAATATATATATGATTCAAGTTTTTTTGAAACTTACAAGCCCTTGGTTAGCGAAATACATAAAAAAGTAAATGAAAAAATATTATCATTAACAGAAAAACTGAGTAAAGAAATTGAAATGGTTCCGCCAAATGATTTTTATAGGCTAACAACGGGTAATGAGTCGAGAATTACCTTAAGAGATAAAGATTGGGAAAATTTAAAAAGCACTTCAAAATAATTTGATGCATTTTGAACAAACACACTCTTCCTATGTTGAGAAAGCCAAAATGGCATAGTGAATTTTCGCCATTTGCTTCCGATATGCTTCCGGAAATTTTTTTGAGTTTCTTGGAATCGCTTGATGACCGCAAGATCCCTGGTGCTGAAGAGAGGAATCGAACCTCCGACCTACTGATTACGAATCTGTCTCTCGATACGATATTTTTCATTATTTATCAAGAATTTAACGGCGCATTTCTGAGGTTCAAAATTTCATTCTCTCCAAATTCTCACCAAGTGAAATAATTTCGTTGTTTTAACTCATATGTTACCATTTATGTAATTTATAAACTATCTCATAACGAAATCTTTGAAGAAAGAAAGAGCCTTCCAAAGTATCACAAATGTTCTTGTTTATTTACAAAGGACAATCAGTTTAATTATTTTCTTAGTAATCTGCGCACGCAGCTTCTAAAACACCTTTTACTCCCTCAAAGAGTGAAATTTTTGGTTGCCAATTAAACAATTTTCTCGCTAAGGATATATCAAATGAAACAGAGTTCGCATCAAACGTTCTGGCTGGCGTTTTAATCACCTTTATAGGCCGACCTGCGGCTTTTACGAATGTTTCATAAAGTTCCTCAAGATTAACAGTAACTCCAGATCCTACGTTGACAGTTAAGCCTGCATAACGCGATTGGGAGCTGTTTATAATTTTTAATGCAATATCCACTAGGTCGAAGATATTGAGAAAATCTCTCCCCGCATTTCCCATTATTTCTATTGGTTGGTCACTACATATTTTTTGTGCCCAATGAGTTATAACACCAAAACCCGGCTTGGGTTTCTGGTGAGGTCCGTAAATGTTAGACAGTCTCAATATTAGAGAGTCCACCCAATCAGATTGCCGCACTATGGCTTCTTGATCTAACTTGCCACGTCCATAATGGTTGGCAGGTAATAAAGGCGAAGATTCAGTAAAAGGGCGTGGCCCAGAAAGGTCATATACTGCTCCTGCAGAAGAAGCAAATACGAACAAAGGTCGCGTCTTGAGATTTTTTAACCTATCTAAAAATTGAATAAGACTATGTAGATCATACTCGAGATTTGTAATGTTATTCGCTGCACTATGCGGTGTAGATGATCCAGCCACATAGAATACGATGTCTGGATTGCAAATTTCTGTTTTGCTGCTCCGGGTAACAGCGATTGGGTTGTACCCATTTTGACTGAGTCCTTTGACGATGGCGCTTCCAATAAATCCATCGGCTCCAACCACTGTCACACTCTTCATAAAATTCTCTCCTATCATTTTACTATTGGTGTTTTACCTTAAAGAGCTGTTGCTTTGTTTCATTTTAAGGATAGCTTTCGAACCTGCGATGCAGCTGGTTGATGCATACTGAGGAAGTTTCACTATACCTTCATGTTGCACCGGCCAGGCGTTCTGAAGGTCACAAATTACTGTCTTGTAGTCTCATCACCTTCAGCCCAGTTATTAGTAAGCAATGCCGCGTTGCTGCTTAAATGCCGTAATGTTAGTAGCATTTCGTTCATACTGATTGCGCTATCAAATCTTTCTTCTATGGATACACTATTACACCCCAGTGTTTGTAATTTTTTAAAAAACGATTGCTGGTATTCTTCTTGAATTATTCCTGATCCACGTGGGAGGTATGATGTATGAGCGTGGGCTATTTTGCTCTTATTTAATTCATCTTTAATGCTCAGTTGTTCGGTAAAAATATGGTAGCAATCAGCTGTTATTGAAATTTCGGGGATAGCGTTCACTACCTTCTGTGCTTCAGCGCAGGAGTTTATTAAATTTGTTTCCCCCCTGTGGAGCGGCTCAATTGTAAGCATTTGATTTCTATCATTACAAATGTTCTTAGCTTTCGTAATGAAATCTAAAAGCTGCTCATATGCTTTGGCTCGATTGAAATGCTCAGGGATATTCCGTGCTTGGCCGCTACCGAAAACGATCTTTTGTACGCCTAAAGTGGCAGCAAGATCAGTCATTTGCGTAAAAATTTTAAGAGCATGCGCGTGGTCGGCGTCTTCTCCGACAACTCTTGCCCCAAACTCTCGTGGCAGTGGTGATGTCATGGCTTCTATTGATACACGCTCTAATTCTAATAATTCCTTGAGATTTTTATCTCGAGAAAGCTTAAGAAGAAAATCACCTTTTATTTCGAAGTAATCAAAGGCGCATTTTTCAGTCCATGCTAGATGACCACTATCAGAAAGAACATACCCAATACGCATCATAATTAATCCTTAGAGTAATTTTCCACAGACTTTGAAAGCAATTGAAGCTCAGTTTGTATTACTGACAATCCGTCTTTGAGATCTGATTCATCGATGGATAATGGTGGATATAATCTTACTCTGCTTCCATACGCCATAGCCATAACTCCACGATTCAGCAAAGAGGAAAAAAACTGTCGTGTTAATTCATCAGGTAAGGGGCGATTTGTGCCGGGAAAGACTAACTCTAAACCAATCATAAGGCCTAAGCTTCCAGTATTTCCAACCACTGGTAGTTCTTTAGACCATGGTGCAATGATACTTTCAACTACCTTTCCTAATTCATTGCCTCTTTCGATGAGCTTTTCTTCGCGAATGACTTCAAGCGTTGCTAAGGCAGCTGCAGTCGATAAAGGATTCCCACCAAAAGTTGAGGAGGCGGCACTTGGTGAAGCAAATGAAGTATTTTTAACCAGGGTCGCATCGCTTATTATTGCGCTTGTAGGTACCCCAGAACCCATGGCTTTACCAAGAACTAAAATATCCGGCACTACGCCTTCATGTTCAAAAGCGAAAAATCTCCCGGTTCTTCCAAAGCCTGTTATTACCTCGTCGAAAATCAGTAATGCTCCAAGGTCGTCAGCCAGTTTGCGTATCTCTTTAATATACCCTGGAGGCGGAACAATATTTCCATTAGTGCCTTGGACTGGCTCTATAATTATGGCTGCAATATTACTTGTAGTACTTTCTTTTATTATGTTTTTTGCAAGACTTGCACAGGCATACTGACAATCTGGAAATTTGAGTTTTAGAGGACATCGGTAACAGTAGGCGTAGGGAATATGATGAGTGCCTGGCGGCAAGGGTCCCACGTCTTTTTTTCGTGGCCCAGTATGAAGACTTATTGCTCCTTGTGTCTTGCCATGGAAGCCACCCCAAAAACTTATTACTTCCTCTCGACCGGTTGCGGCTCGTGCAAGTCGAATAGCTGCTTCAACCGCTTCACTACCAGTAGAATACATGTGTATTTGCTTAAGATTAGATGGCAGAAACTCCGCTAAACTTTCATAAAGTTGGGCACGTACATCCGTATAGAAAGTGCCGACTGAACATCGCGCAAACTGCTTTATCACACCCTCTAGAAACTTCGGATGAGAATGTCCAATATTACAAACACCAACGCCAGTGAAAAAATCGATATACCGATTACCATCAATATCCCAAATATACGCGTTTTCTGCACGGTCAACTACTATATTTGCATATTCATTAATTGCGGGTCCTCCCGGTAGCGCGTGATTCGAAATTGTAGATATTATTTTTTGAGTTGTTGGCGAAAGATCTTTATCCCTTCTACTTTCCATGCGAGCATTTACCCTTCATTATGATTTTTTGGAAGCATTTACTCTTGGCAAGGCTTCACCATACGGCCCTTCTGGTTGGTTAACCGCCAATATTGGCTGAAGTATTTTATTTGCTTTTGAATCTCGATCGTTGGAAGTAACTAGTCGTGCCAAGGCTTCCCCTCCAAGTCCTTCCGGCTGGTTAGCTGCCAATATAGATTGGAGTATTTCAATATCTGCTTTGGCATCGATCACGTCAGTAGGCACACTTTTATTTGTCGTTATGCATTGATAGAAAACTCTTAACTCTTCTTTAAATGCATTATCAAAAGAAACCTCTACTTTATTAGTTACTAATCTTCCGTTGTGCATATATTCTTGGGAAACAATTGTTGGTACATTTTTCAAAAATGGGGAACTGAATTTTACCTGGATACGATCTGAATCTGAATACACCGAGAGCTCTTCAACATAATTTCGAACTCCGGCTAAGTATGACCATGTCAGTACTATATGATGTTTTTTCCCATAATCTAAGACTGTATTAATGGTCGGATAATTAGAATCTATAGGCCATATCTGCGTTGATAAGACTCCGATAGGTTCACCAAAAATAGCGCGTAATGCATTGGTATTATGGACAATGCTACTGAGCAAAGCATCGTAGTAAACAAATTTTAAATTTTCAGAAATATTGCCTACAGCGTGTGTTATGATCTTATTATGTTCTTGAATTCGAGCTTCTTTCACTTCTTTTGCTACATCATCGAAACGTAGGACACCGTGCATATCGAAGTACTGCTGCTCACTAGGATGAAGAACTGTCAATTGGGTATAACGAGGGTTTTCTATCTGTTTAGCAAGGTCAAGAGCATATTTAAAACCAGGATCGTAACGTTTCATATAGCCGACCATTACGACCTTGTTAGTTTTCTCTGTAACTTTTTCAATTTCTTCGGCTTCTTTTACTGTAAAACAAAGCGGTTTTTCACAGAAAACATGTTTTCCTGCTTTTAAAGCTTGCAAAATAAGGGGTGCATGAGATCCTTCGGTTAGGACGAATACAGCATCGATATCAGATTCAAGAAACGTCGCGTATTCAGTAAACCTATAGTTAGTGGCAACACTATATTGTTGACCTATAGCGTGTAAGAGTTGAGGAGAAAAGTCACATATGGCTTTGATTTCAAAGAGCTCATTAAGATCTCTGAGATGCGGAAGGTGCATGATTTGTGCAATTGCACCACATCCAACTACACCTACTTTAATGCGTCCTATATCTGGCATTGTTAAATCACTCCGACATAATGATGGGGAAACACCAAATAAATCATCGTGATGCTAACCCTTATTGATTTTTGTAAATTGGGTCAAACAAGTAATTTCTTGTCTCTAATTTCAGGACATTATTATCAGGTCCAAATTTCTCTGTCCATAAGATTTTCTTAAATATTTTTCTATATCTAACTTTGATAAAAAGGATAAAAGGTGACTGACCTCAAATTGATTTAGTATGAAAACGAAAAGGCAAAATTATCTTAAAAAATGCAGTAGAAAGATTGTAAAACCCTACCGACATTACATAAGTTATATAAATTAAAGCTATTAAAGAAAAGTTCACAAACATACGTCATCTTTGGGAAAAAATTAGATTGACAAATAAATTCCAAGAGGTTTAATTTGTGATACTTTAATAAAAATTTTAATAAAAAAAGACGTACTAAGAATCTGATCTTAAGAATAAAAGCAACTAAGTCAGGAGGATATCATGAGAATTCTTTCAACTTGTAAAATTGTTTTATTTAATGCCATTAGATTAATCATATTAACGTGTAGTTTTATTCAATGCATGTGGGGGGCGGAAGATCCTTCCGGCCAAAAGGATGAACAACTACAGCCCCTTTCGTTTATAACAGACCAAACTTCTCCCCCAACAAAAGCTTTTATAAAACAAGTGGTTGAGCGGTGGAATAGTGACAAAAGTAGAAGGCCGGTAAAGCATGTTTTTATAGATCATGAGGAACTCAGAGGCTTGCTTGAAAGTTACCTCACTAGCTCAAATCCTCCCGATATTTTGACTTGGTTTGCAGGAAATCGCATGAAGTCCTTCATTGATCGTGAACTCATGATTAAGACAGCATCAATTAGCGGAATTTCCACGTTGAATGCCGCGCTTCAACCTAGATTTCAAAGAATGATTGAAAACGGAGATGCTCGATATTTTCTACCGACTTCCTATTATTGGTGGGGCATATATTATCGTCCATCCATTTTTAAAGAAGCAGGAATTGATATGCCTATCAACAATTGGCAAGAACTTACTGTTGCTGCTGAAAAATTACGTTCAAAAAGTATAGTTCCTTTTGCATTAGGCTCACGTTACCGTTGTGCTGCTACAGCTTGGTTTGATTACCTAAATATGAGGTTGAATGGCCCAGAATTTCATCAGCAACTATTGGATTTGAAAATACCGTACACTGATGAGCGTGTTAAAAGAGTACTTTCATTCTTTCGAAAGTTACAAGAAAGTGGATGGTTTGGTTCTGACAAGGCAAATTCCTATGATGAAGAAGAAGCTGTAGGAAGGGTGTTTAGTGGTAAAGCTGGAATGACTTTGATCGGAAGCTATGTTCAGGATGAGTATGTGCCTTCAGACAGTATTGAACATCTTGATTTTTTTAGATTTCCAATCATAGATGAAAGTATTCCAATAGGAGAAGATACTCCAATAGACGGTTTTTTTGCTGCCGGGCGTTCAAAATTTTCAAGTGATGCTGGAGATTTTTTACTATACTTAGGTTCAAAAGAGGTTCAAGAATTAGCTTCAAGATCAATCACAGCTATACCTACGCGCGCAGACATTGATTTTAAAAATGTAAAAAAGGATGTAGCCATAGGTCGCGAAATGATAGATCGCGCTGATCGTCTTTTCCAATTTTACGATTTAGATACCGTGTGGGAAATATCTAATGTCGGTATGTCTTTGATAAATGAATTTGTAAGCTATGAATCTGATGAATCTACAGTTCTACAGCGAATTGAAAAGGCTCGTCTCGGATTCTTACACCGAAGTGATTAATATGGAGAAAATTGTATGAGTGCATCATCGCTTGCAGTAATGAGTAGTAATGAACTCGCAATAAATGGGGGGAAATCTATTCGCACTTCACCATGGAATGCATGGCCGATTGCTAATGACCAAACAATGGCTAACGTTGAAGCTGTAATGCGATCAGGACGATGGGCGATTAGCGGAGCCTACACTGGTTCTATGGGCTATGAGCAAAGATTTTGCCGAGCATTTGCTGATTACCAAGGTTCTCCTTATGCTATTGCGACTACGAATGGATCTGCTGCAATAAAGATCGCAATGCAAGAAGTTGGTGTTGGTCCGGGAACGGAAGTTATCGTCCCTGGTTTGACCTGGGTAGCTTGTGCATCAACCGTTGTTGACTTGGGTGCCGTTCCAGTAATTGTTGACATTGATCCCAAAACACTTAGCATATCTTTACAAGCAGCAGAGGCAGCAATCAGTAACAAAACTGTTGCAATTCTTGTAGTGCACGCATATTGTTCTGCCGCTGATATTGATGGCTTTGTTGAGCTTGCAAAGAGAACCGGCATAGCTATAATCGAGGATTGTTCACAGGTCCATGGTGCAGAGTGGCAAGGACAAAAGCTGGGATCATTCGGGCAGCTCGGTGTTTTTAGTTTACAGCAAACAAAGATCCTAACGTGTGGAGAAGGTGGTATTGTAACATGCTGCTCAGAGGAAGCATATAACCGTCTTCAACAGTATCGCGCAAATGGTCGAATTTACACAACCCAACCGAAGTCAAAACAGTTAGAACTTGTGGAAAAGGGTGAGGTTTTTGGTGCAAATCACTGTATGTCAGAAATACATGCTGCAATTGCGCTTGCTCAACTTGAGCTCTTGGATGAACAAAATGCAGTGCGTGAGGATAATGCTTCATATTTAGCAAGTGCCTTAGAAAGCATACCGGGTGTGAATACCATAAAGCCACCAGAAGGACTGACTCGCAGATCATACTATGATTATGTAATTCAGTTAAACCCAGATATAGTGGGACCTTTCTCTATACATCGAGTTGTAGATGCTATGGCTGTAGAGCTGGGTACTTTTATCGAAACATTGGATGCACCAATGAATATAAATGTGCTCTATAACCCACTATTGTCTAAGTTTGCCAGTACGAAAGAACTGACTCAACAATTAAACCCTATAAGATTTGATTTACCTAATGCGAATATAGCTTATAATACTTCTTTCGCTTTTCTTCACCACCTTCTCTTAGGGACAACTAAAGATATGGATGATATAGTATCTGCTGTATCAAAAGTGGTTGGAAACATAGAAAAACTACGAGAGTAAAAATGCAAAGTGTCGAGTTTAGAGACGGCAAAGTTTATAACCCAGAAGGCCTGGAGATTAACGCATCTTTACAGTGCAACATGAGTTGTAAGTCTTGCGCGCACTTGTCGCCACTATATCGAAAGAAAGATGCCGACCCTCAGAGTGTGCGTCACGATTTAGAGATTCTAAATCATTCATATCACGCATCTTATGTAAAAATTTTGGGTGGCGAACCACTCCTACATCCTAATTTGATTGAGCTTATTAAAACAATTATTAGTACTGGTATTGCTGATGAAATTTTATTAGCTACCAATGCAACACTTCTTCATAAGGCACCAGATGAATTGTGGGAAGTACTTGATAGGCTAGAGCTTTCACTCTATCCAAGCAGACTTCCTGATCAAGAAAAAATTGAATCCTTCAAGAAGAAAGCAGCATCACATAAAGTTGAGCTGCTAATAAATTATTATGAAAATTTCCGAATTAGTTATTCGGAAGATAAAAATCGAGATAGTGCTTTAATCCAAGATGTTTATAAAACATGTAAGCTCGCTCATTTCTGGCATTCGCACACAGTTATAGACGGTTGGTTCTACCGTTGTCCTCAAAGTGTTTTTGTCCCCCAGCAAGATGTAGCTGGCGGCTGGAATAGTGAAATTGATGGTTTACGAATTAGTAGTGAGCCGAGATTCGCAGAATCATTGTATAAATTTCTAACACGGTCACAACCACTTAATGCTTGTGAGAACTGTATGGGAAGTGTTGGTAAACTTCATCCACATCAAGAGTTACGAAGAACTGAATGGCGACCTAAAGAGAAATATGAAGATCTTATAAGTCGGGAGTTTTTAGAAGTGTGTCGTAATGACATATCAGCCGATGACGGCTGTGTGCGTTCATCCGAATATTATCCTGTTGAGTAAATTATGTCTGGAATTTCTGTAATTACGCTGACACGTTATAGACCTGTTGAAGTTCGAAGAGCCATTCGTAGTGTGCAACATCAAATAGAGTCTGTTGCGGAGCACATTGTATTGGTTGATGGTGATCCACAAATTGAAGAAAGCGTTAAAGAGTTTATTGAAAGTAGCGGGATTATACGATGTAAAGTCCATCTTGTTCCTCGGACGTCTAGTGATGTGTCCGGCCCTGGTAGATCTTCTGTTTTAAGGAATATGGGAATACAAATGGCGGAAAATCCATGGATAGCATTCCTTGATGATGATAATGAATGGATGCCCAATCATCTGTCATCACTTAAGGCACTTGCTTATCAAAATAATTCTCCTGCGGTATATTCTGAGGTCTCTCTTTTAACTACTATGGGGGAACCTTATCTTGAACAAAGATGGCCATGGGCACACACACTCGAGGAAAGTGAGCAAAAATATTGGGAATATGTGAAGAAAGGCGTCTTAGTTCCTGGGTCCAATGTGATTCATGATCGCCCAGAAGTACGGGACGTTCCTGTTGATACGAGTGCGTGGCTTTTGGACCGCAATTTGCTTTTAGCTGTGCCTTTTAAAGAAAAGTATAGTGTTGAGGATGCTCGAACGCTCACAAGTGAAGACGATAAATTATTTTACTCATTACTTGAACGTAAAGTGGCGCTTGCATGTACCCATCAGCCCACTTTGTTATACTACTTAGGCGGGTATTCTAATAGTGGCGCCACAGTATGGGTTGATGAGGCAATTGAATGGGCAAACTCCGGAAGATAAATCTTAGTAATTAGGGGAAGTTAAATGAGCAAAGATATAGGTATTAAAACGGATTTAGGAAAATATCTATGGGGTGATAGTTTATCTGCCATGCAGGATATTCCAGATGGCAGCGTTGATGTAGTGATATGTTCTCCTCCTTTTGAAGGAGATGCGAATATTCAAGACGCCGACCGTTTGGGTGAAAGGTTTGTCGATTGGTTTGCTAAATTTTTTAATGAGTTCGAAAGATTATTACCACCTCAGGGAGTGGTTGCGTTTGAGCTCGGCGGCTTGTGGCTTGGTGACGCATCTGGGAAGTCTATACAACATTCTTCCTTTTTACGTTATCTAATGTCCCGCGATTGGAAATTAATTCAGGAGCTTTTTTACTTTAACCCTCAGCTTCTGAGACCTCAGCCTAGCGTTGGAATGTCACGGTTACCAGATTCAATTACACCAATTTGGGTGGTGAGTAGAGATTATTCCGGACATTATCAAATGTCCGTCGCTCAGCGCGAGCCGTATGCGCGGTATATTCGTGGTAACTTACTTGAGTTTGATACCTCGGATAAATATGACCAGCAATATGAGCGATATCTGACAGAAAAGGGAGAAAGTGCCTATGCGGATCGTTGGCCCAGTATTGTTCCTGCTTTTTTAATAGAGTTATTGACCGTGCCGGGCCAAACGATTTTAGATCCTTTTGCAGGCACTGGCGCTACCTGTCATGCTGCGAACCGCCTTGGGCGACATTGGATTGGCATCGAGCGTGACAAATCTCTTTCTCAGCACGTAAACGCAATGTTTTCTGACGTAGTTTAAGTTAGCTCAACATTTGAGTTAGACTTTGTTGCCAAAGCAAGAAGTCCTATCTAAAAACTCGTCTGGGTGAGACTGATTTAGGCGTGTGTGTCGGAATATGAGAGCAAGATATATTGGTCGACTACTATGCGCTTTAGACAGTCCAGGGAGATATAATGGAAACTCTTATAACAAAAAGAAATATCAAATCCCTAGTTACACGCTGTGCCACAACTGCACGTAAAGCGGCTAAGTATTTGCCCAGCACGAAGAGCCAAGAGTTATTAAAGGTGGTTAACAAAGGACCTTATCGAGAGGAAGTAACATTATATGATAAAGAGCTTGAAAAAAAAATTCTTCACAATTTATCATTGCAAGAAGGAAATGACGGTTACTTAGGAGAAGAGACCGGACACAACGAGGGAAAGTCAGGAATTAAATGGATCATCGATCCAATAGATGGAACCTCAAATTTTATTCGTCGAATTCCAGCCTATGTCATTTCAATAGCAGCAGAAGTAGACGGACAAATTGTTGCTGCAGCAATATATGATCCTTCTCATCGAGAAACCTTTACAGCTGGTCTTGGTCTAGGAGCTAAATGTAACGGTTATAATATCAACGCTAGCAACACATGCCAGCTCTCCGATGCCATTATTTCGACCGGTTTTTCCAAAAATCCAGAAATTCGTCTAAAGCAGGCAAAACTAATATCTAGACTTTTGCCAAAAGTAAGAGATATTAGAAGCTCTGGCTCTGCTGCCTTGGACCTTTGTTGGTTAGCAGCTGGGAGACTAGACGCATACTATGAGCAGGATCTACGCTATTGGGATTTAGCCGCAGGATCATTAATAGCCAGCGAAGCAGGAGTAGATATAGTAGTTCATGGCGATTTCGTGTCTGGAGCAGCTCCAGCGATATCACAACAACTTAATAATTTTTTGAAGTAGTTACTTTTGCAAATTTCACACATATATGGAATACAATCTTCGAGCTCGAGGTAATCGTTAACTAGAATTCAACATGAAAAAATTTTTTCGTAAATTCTACGTTACTACATGAGGTCTATTAAAATATAGGTGACTCTTCAGTTTAAAAAATCATGTTGATATGTTTCCATCAATAGGGTTGAAATGCGCTCACGGATGACCATTTTTTTGATCGATTAACCATCTATTAATCGACTTTTCTTTCTGTATGTTTATGCTATAGTCGCTTCGTGCGGCTACTCAGAAAATGTTTTTGCATTCATGAGTTCTAAAATTCAATGGAGTAAGCAACATGAAAGGTGCGATTATAGGCTTCGGATTGATAGCGACTGGACATCTCGCAGGCTATCGGCAGTGTAAAGACCTTTCTGTGACGTCCATTGTCGATGTTTCACCACAGAGACGACGCATTGCAGAAGAAAGTTTTGGATTAAAGACGTATTCCACGTTTGAGGAACTTGTTCAATCTCAAGATCTAGATTTTATTGACGTGTGTACACCACCTAACACCCATGCCTTATATAGTGCGCAAGCTCTAGATGCTGGTTATCATACTTTATGCGAAAAGCCTGTATTTTTGCCAGACCAGTCGGGATATCAAAAACAGATATCAAAAATACAATCAAGCAATAAACTCTTTTATCCTTGTCACGTCTACAAGTTTTCTCCCATGCTGAATGAAGTGCGAAAAATCGTACAAGAAGGAAAACTGGGCAAAATTGTGCGCGCAGATTTTAAAACACTCCGTATAGGTCACGCGTTGGGTGTTGAAGGTTGGGATCCAGATTGGCGGAGGAAACTAAGTATATCAAAAGGCGGTATCCTTCGGGATCATGGGCCACATAGCATTTACGCAGCAATGAATTTAACAAATTCAGTGCCTCTAGCAGTTTCATGCATCGCTGGACGATTTCGCGATGGATTCCCGGAAACTGAGGACACAGCTTTTGTTCGTATGAAATGTACTAATGATGTAGAAGTCAGCTTTACGCTTTCATGGTCGGCAAATCACAGAAGCACCTGTTATAGCATCTCAGGAACGCGAGGATCAATTCTTGTAGAAGACGATGAACTCACTTATGCATCGGATGGAAAAATCAGAAAAACCATAATTCGTTCGGATTTCAATGATCCTTCACATAAAAGTTGGTTTCGAGACATGTTTATTGACTTTGAGGACTTAATTAGAAATCCGGCAAAACGTGCCCCATTAATAGTTGAGGCTCTCGTAACCTCGGCAGCTATAGATGCCGCATATGATTCCAGTTCTCAATCAGGAGGATGGATTGATTTAAATACGCCGACATACCCTGTAGCTTAAACTAAGCATTACTGGTTGAAAGACATGGGGTTTTTGTTTCAGAGTATTTCGAAAATAATTATGGTAGGTATATAATCAGATGAACCGACTAGTTTCAAAGTATAAGACTAGCAGGATTTATCCTCGCAAGGCTCGCATTATGCTAATTTTTCTCAGGCTACTAAATTTACGCTAAGCAGCCTAACTGACTTGACTTTCCAGATAGTATGATTGCCCGATATCCGGGCATTTTTGTGTTCCAAAAAGGTATTGAGTGACGTTGTTTTTTAGGTTCTTACCGTTGATACGAACTTGCCAACGTTATGCAGAGTAGTATAATCATAAAATTTTATGGACATTAAAAATTGGATTTGATATTTATCTCTTGTTCTCTTGAAAGCAGAATTATAGTTATCAAATAATAATAGGGAAAATGTTATGAGTGAACATAAAGCTCCACCGCACTTGGATGATGAAACTGCGAACCGTTATCGTAAGGAAGCATATGCGTATGCTATAGATTGGAAAAATACCAGTAATCAGTCTCCATATTCCAGTAGCAGATCAACCTTTTCAAATAACAATGATAAAGACCTTGTTGAACTTTATATGAGCAGAAAAGGAAAGAATACAGAAGGAGTTTGGAAATGGCTTCATTATTTAGAAGCATATAATAACCACTTTCAAAGATTCATTAATAAGGAAGTTCACATTCTTGAAATTGGCGTTTATTCTGGAGGGAGCCTCTCTCTTTGGAGAGAATACTTTGGCAGTAAATGCCATGTATACGGGGTTGACATTGAAGATTGCACTCAGTTTTCTGACGAGAATACAAAAATTTTTGTTGGAGATCAGGCCGACCCTGAACTTTGGAAGAAAATTAAAAAAGAAGTCCCTAGAATTGATATTGTGATTGACGATGGAGGGCATCAAAGTCACCAAATGATCTCGAGTCTTAAAGAAATGCTTCCCCATATAAGTCCAGGTGGAATGTATATTATTGAAGATTTACAGGGAACCTATAATGAGGCCGCTCAATGTTTTATTCAAGGATTAATCGCAGAGTTATATCATTTCAATATAAACACGGAATATTTTAAAACATCACCAGATGATGCTACTAATATCCAAATTTGGCCTCAAGGACTACAGCGGTGGATACGTAGTATAAATATCTATCCTCTTCTCTGCATTATAGAGAAGAATAATAATGAAAAAGATTTACTTGATGCACCTAAAGTTGGTGGGGTTTGGAATCCAATTGCTGAGAAAACTAAAATGTAAATAGTGAAATGTCTATCAGTTATTTCACAAAAGCAGTGTCGCATGTGTTGTGCATATTTAATGCATTAATTCAGACTAGACATAAATGATAATCTCAATATATAAAAGCTTTATGTAAAATTTTTTATATCGAATCGGGCAGGAGAGTCGAAAATGGCAATAAAGTCGAGTGAACCAATAATTTCTGATACACCCCGCGCCTGGTTAGCACTTTTCTTACTATGTTTACCAACTGCTGTGCTCGCGCTAGATATGAGCGCGTTATACTTGGCGCTAGCTCACATTGCCGCATCTTTTGACACCACATCAGTACAAGAATTATGGATATTAGACATTTATCCACTCATGATTGCTGGATTTTTGATGCCAATGGGGGGGTTAAGTGATCGGTGGGGAAACCGCCGCCTCTTATTAATTGGTGCGACTGCATTCATCATACTTTCAGCAATCGCCTCCATGGCACCGACAGCCTCTGCATTAATCATCGTTAGGGCCGCACTAGGGATTGCGGGTGCAACCTTGATGCCTTCGACTCTGGGGCTGATGAGGAAACTATTCGAAAATCCTCAAAAGAGAAGGATAGCTATTTCGATATGGACTTCGGCATTTATGGGAGGATTTGCTATTGGGCCAATAGTCGGGGGCGCTTTAATAGAATATTTTTGGTGGGGTGCAATATTTCTTATGGCTGTTCCTGTCATGCTCCCTCTGTTAATCGCTGGTCCAATGATTTTTCCGAAAGGCCCTGAGGCTGAGAGTCAAAAGGAATATGATTGGCTTAGTAGTATACTGTTTCTTATTACCATCATTCCGTTAGTACATGGACTTAAAACCCTTATGAACGCAGAAACGAAGCTTAATGCTGTGATTTCTGTATTGTGGGGCTTGGTGACCGGGGCAATATTCGTTAAGCGTCAGCTTAAAGCTAACAATCCTCTCCTAGATTTTAAATTAATACTATCCAATTCGGCGTTAGCAACAGCCCTAGCTATACTTTTATTAGGGCCTGCGATTGTTGGTGGCTTGACACTATTCCTCCCTCAATACCTTCAACTTAGTCATGGATATAGTGCTGTTAACGCGGGTGTATCAATAGCACCTGCATCAATTGCACTGATAATTGGAGCGCTTGTATCTCCCTTTCTTTCAGAAAAATTGAGAAGTTGCGGAGCGGTTATTGGAATGGGATTTCTCGTGATGTCGATAGGCCTTGTAACTATAGTTTTAGGAGTTCAGCAAAGTCCAGTATGGGTACTTGTCGGTCTTACAATGGTATATTTTGGTTGTGGTCCATTTGACTCGCTTGGAACTGACATTGTGGTTTCTTCGGCCCCTGAAGGTAAGAGTGCTTCAGCTGGTGCTGCAGTAGAGACAGCAACTGATCTAGGTCTAGGAATTGGTATAGCTCTTTTTGGTACTCTTGGAACAGTTGTCTACCAGCGAATTTTATCTGGCCGTCTTATTGGCGGTCCTATCGAGAGCTCTGTTGTTGAACGCGCTCTGAATTCATTTTCAGTCGTAATGGCAGAAGCATCCACATTGGGAGGATCTCAAGGTGAGTTTCTTCAAGAGCAGGCAAGTGAAGCTTTTGCTGTGGGCCTTGCTACAGTTGCAGGTTCTACTGTAATACTTGCGCTATTCTTATCTGCATTATCATTTAAATTTCTTCGAAAAACCGCTTAAAGAGGCATGAAGAAGGAGGTTATGTAGCCACAGTTAAAGGTAGGATTATAGGGTTTGTGACCCTGGAACGCAAGGAATAGGTCGTTATGGGAGATGGAGATCTACGCTATCTACGTTCTTGAAAGTTTTAAGCGACAATGAGTTAGTAAATTCGTTTGGGAGGCAGCATTGGAATATATGCGTTATCAGAATTTTAAAAATTTCAATGTTTGGGGCCTTAAAGACAGTCTGGAGGAAACGCAGTTCTACAAATAGGAAAGTCAAGTAAGATCGAAATAGTGCACGATATAAAAGGGCATAAATCTCCCAACTGGCTCTAGCAATTAGTACTATAGTTCTCATCTGGGTAAACTAAAGTCTCTAAAGAGCAAGATAAGGAAAGAGTTTCTTCAATTTACTACTAAAGGACATGCCAGAGATCTAATAAAACAAATTAAATGGGTAGATTTAGATACATTTTAATATTCTACCACTTGAATCCAAGATTCAGGATTAATATAACAAAAGGATTATAATGTCATGTCTATAAAAACAGCCGAGATAATGATCGCGGATACGCAATGGGCATGGCTGGCACTTGGTTTGCTTTGCTGTCCCGCAGTAGTGCTAGCATTCGATTTTAGCACGTTATATCTGGCCCTCTCTCACATCGCTGTCTCTTTTAATACCACACCTGTAGAAGAGTTATGGATATTAGACATCTCACCCCTTATGCTCGCTGGATTCTTGATACCGATGGGGGGAATGTGTGATCGGTGGGGAAACAGCCGGGTCTTACTCATCGGTGCTGCTTTCTTCACGGTACTTTTAGCAATAGCTTCCATGACACCGACAGCCTCTGCGTTAATCATCGTAAGAGCTGCAATGGGAATAGCTGGGGCAACTCTGATGCCCGCGACACTAGGATTGATAAGAGAATTATTCCAAAATGCTGAACAGCGGAGACGAGCATTTTCGATTTTTACTTCTGCATACATGTCTGGATTCGCTCTAGGACCGATCATCGGTGGGGCATTATTGGATTTATTTGGGTGGCGTGCGACTTTTTTCTTAGCGGTTCCCATCATGCTTCCACTGCTAATGGCAAATCCGATGATTTTTCGAAAAAGTAAGACAATTGAAGGCCAAAGAGACTATGATTGGCTTAGTAGCATTCTTTTCCTTGCTTCCATACTCCCTTTTGTGCATGGACTTCAGGAACTGGTTAGAGTCGAAATAAATTTCCGTACTGCACTATGTTTGGTGTGCGGATTACTTGCCGGAGGAATGTTTGTTTGGCGTCAACTTAATGCCAGATATCCTTTATTGGATCTCAATCTGATTTTTTCCAATTCAGGGTTAGCAAATGCCTTGTTGACACTTTTTTTGGCGCCCTCCATCATCAACAGCTTAACTTTTTTTGTACCTCAATACCTGCAGTTTACTTATGGATTAAGTGCTGTTGCCGTGGGTGCATCAATCGCACTGGCAGCACTTGGAAAAATTATTGGGGCGCTTTTATCTCCCACTCTTTCTAGAAAAGCCGGAAGCGCGGGAGTGATTATTGGAATGGGGCTGCTCGCGGTATCATTAGGTCTTATTACAATAATGTTTGGTGTAGATCTAGGCCCAGCGTGGGTGCTGGCTGGCCTTTTCGTTGTATATTTAGGTAATGGACCCCTCGACACACTTGGTACTGACATAATGGTTTCCTCCGCTCCTTACGGTAAGAGTGCTTCAGCTGCTGCGGCAGCAGAGACGGCGATTGAACTCGGGGGTGGATTGGGCATTGCAATTTTTGGTATTCTGGGAACAGCTCACTACCAGCGAATTCTGACAGATCGGCTTATAAGTGGTCACATGGAGAGCTCTGTTATAGAACGTGCTCTAAATTCGTTTTCGGTCGTCATGGCAGAAGCCTTCTCGTTGGGCGGTGTGGAAGGTGCATACCTACAAGAACAGGCAAGTGCCGCCTTCGCTTCGAGCATTACAACAGTAGCTGGTTACACCATAATACTTGCGTTATTTTTATCCTTACTATCATTTGTATTTCTAAGGAAAACAGCTTAATGTATTATGTGGTTTTCATCTTTACGATACCGCCTTTAGTCTGTTCGACATCTCATCACGTATAAAAGCCTCTACTTTTTCGTAGGCGACATCATCAGGAAATTGTTCCGGTGGAGACTTCATGAAATAACTGGATGGAGCAATTAATGGCCCCCCAATTCCACGGTCTAAACCTATCTTTGCTGCACGTACTGCATCAATTATAACGCCAGCGGAATTTGGAGAATCCCAAACTTCAAGCTTATATTCAAGAGTAACAGGAATATCACCAAAATTACGGCCCTCTAGGCGAACAAAAGCCCACTTCCGATCATCCAACCACTCAACATAATCAGAAGGTCCAATATGTATGTCTCTTTCAGCTAACACGGCTGAGGTATTTGAAGTTACAGCTTGGGTCTTCGATATCTTCTTAGATACTAGACGATCACGCTCTAACATATTTTTAAAGTCCATGTTGCCGCCTACGTTCAATTGATACGTGCGATCGAGCTTTACTCCTCGCTTTTCAAAAAGTTGTACTAACTCCCGGTGAGTTATAGTCGAACCGATTTGGGATTTAATATCATCACCTATTATTGGGACTCCTGCTTCCTTGAATTTCTTCGCCCATTCAGGATCACTAGCGATAAACACTGGTAATGCATTCACGAAGGCAACGCCTGCATCAATTGCAGCTTGCGCATAGAAACGGGTTGCATTTTCAGAGCCTACTGGAAGATAACAAACTAGAACATCAACGTTGGTACTTTTTAATACACTAACAACGTCCACAGGTGATTTGCTAGACTCTTTTATAGTTTGTCGATAGTAATATCCTAGCCCATCAAATGTTGGGCCGCGAAGGACCTCAACACCAGTCGGTGGCACATCAGATATTTTGATAGTGTTGTTCTCTGATGCGTTAATTGCCTGAGATAAATCTATACCAACCTTGGCCGCGTCAACATCGAAGGCGGCGACAAACTCAATATCTGAGATATGATATTTTCCAAAGCGAACATGCATTAGGCCAGGAACAATTTGATCATCTGGCGCATCCTTATAATATTTAACTCCTTGAACTAACGAAGATGCACAATTTCCTACGCCAACAATTGCCACACGGATTGGATTTTTTGGTCTCATAATATATCTCCTTGCGAGTACCTATTGATGGATAATGAAATTGTAATTTAATGTGTGTCATCATAATGTGTCTATATGTCCTTAGCAACTCCTACTTCAGTTGCTACGATTTGTCGCGGTTTTGATACAATTATTTATGAAGCTTATTTCTTTAGCTATAAATATTTATCGTCCTTCATTGAAAGCACCATCAATCAATGGAAGGTTTTTTTGTGAGAACGTGTGTATCTACTGCCAATATCAGCACTATAATTATATCGTCCTTTAAAATGAGCAGAAGATGTTTGTTTCGCTTGTATATGGCTCTTGGCTTTAAATAAACCAAGGTCTGCAGCTTTCATAATTAATTTTTTATCTTTTTTCTCTATTCTACCCTATAAAAATAGTCAGCTAACGATTTTTTTGTTGGAGAAGGTTTATAAGTACTGAATATTTTTGTGACCCAATAGAAGATATCCCCGTGAAGTTCGTCATAATTATTTTCCCTATTATATTTTTCCCAAAATTCGTCATCTAGAAGTAGCCGAAATTTAGTACAAGTTTGAGAAAGCGCAAGGAGGGATAAAGGGTCTAGTTTGCTAATCATTAAACATAAAATTTTATCTGGGCAAGATTCTAGAAGACTGAATATTCTGTTTATTTTAATGAAATTCTCCTCCACTTCCAATCTTTCGCTAAATACGCCACTTACTATTTCCCATATATTAAGGCAGCAAACTGATATTTGCTCTTCAAAGGATGTAGTTTATTTCATATCACTTATTATAGGCAAAGGTATAAACTCATCAATTTGCACGCAACAATCCGCAGGTGATGGAGGGGTTTCTTGTAGAATATGTTGAGTGCTTCCTAAAAAACCCATGTCGGCAAACAGCATCACTTATGTCCTTGCAAATGGAGGGTATTGAGGTAAGCAGATAAATATATATGATGAATACAAGAGTTTTACATCTTTGAGTGGTATCCATTTTTTAGAAACCTCTTTTCAATTTATAAAGTAATTATTTTTGTATTTCATGTGAATAAAATGATGATGTTCCACATCATATGCGAATTTATTATGCAAAAACCCTTGCTTTAATAGACTGCAATAATTATTATACATTTTAATAAAATAATATATTCCTCTCATTAATAGTGGCAGAAAATCAGAAATGCAACATAACTTAAACAAGTTATTTTTTATTCGTTTCTCGAATTCGATATTAATATTTTGTTATTTTTTAACTCTAACACTCTTAACTTTATCTGTCTCATTTGGAGCTGAGCAAGGCGATTTAATGGGAGAGATTGAATTTCATCCTTTACGTGCCGGTTCTTTGCAAACAGACAAGCCTGAAGGTATCCTACACAGCACTCCACCTCATAAGCTAACAGATGCTACGGCAACAATAAGAAGGAAAGCTATTACTTCAGAGATCACTGAAGAGGACCCCTTAGTTTCATCACAACATACTAACCCTTTAATATCATATACACAGCGCTACATCATTGAAGATCAGCAAGTAGAGGACAGCCAGTGTGCGCGTAGACTGCGTATAGGGGCTAAAATTATAGCTGCATTATATGGATCTACTGGTGGTGTGCCATATATTGAAGTAACTTGCAAGGCAGGTCAGGGGATTCTAGTCTTCTGCGTGGCTTTTGCGAGCGGAAATGTAATAGCTTCCGGAGCTGCAGCAATTTGGGCTGCTTTACGTATTGCTCAAGCATTTGATCCGATCTCTGAAGAGGAGAAAAAAATATTGCATTCCAGCAAATCAAAGAATGTTCTAAAGCACGTTGCTTGCAACCTTTTCGGAATAATTGCCAGCATACCCGGCACATATCAAATATATAAGTATAATCAACAAAAGCTATTAGCCATTCCAGGATTCTTATATAATTACATGCCTTCAACAGTGGGCTACTATGAATTAGCTAACCCTAGTTCTCTCTTTCAAAAATTTTTATCGAAATTTCGTAGGAAAGATGCAGTGGTTAGAGAAGCCGAGGAATTCAAAGAAAATTTTAGTAAGCAAATTGATGAGCATGTGGTTCCAACTATCGTTTCAAATAGCAAAGTAAGAAGGAAACTATTTATGGATGCCATTGAAGCCGACGATAAATTCATTGTTTCGCTAGGTGATGAGGATCAATTCCAGGATGCACCTGAAGCCGACGATAAATTCATTGTTTCGCTAGGTGATGAGGATCAACTCCAGGATGCACCTAAAGCAGACGATAATATTATTTTAAGTGCAACAAACCAACAACACAAGGAAGACGCAGCAATTTTAGATGATACCACTAAGGTAAAAAAGTTTATGAAGAAAGTGACATCCATAACGAGCGAAAAAAATACTTCTGAGCCTCCAGAAGAATGGAAAGGAGGATGCCCAAGAACTACGACTCAAATCCTAAGTATGATTTTTCCTACAGCGAATGTTATCGTAAATTATTTGTTAAATTATGAATTATCCTTGTTATTTTCTGATTCTCCGTTTTTATGTCATCCTTTGGCAATTATAACGACCCTGCCTATCTTAATGGTTGATGTTTTAGCAAATTATGAAACTTCAAGTGCCGTATTTGATGCAATTTATAATAAGGTAAGAAAAAGAGATAGAGCTACATTTATGTCCACATATTATTCAACACTTAATGTGATCATTCCAATTATATCTGTAACTTTAACATGCCTTTCTGTTACTGGAGCATGGGTTATAGCCCGGGACGCTGTTCAGAATTCATTTTTTAATGCTTATGGAATGGTTTATATTTTACCAGTGTTGGCCCTAATTGATATCGCTATTAGTCAATCATTTCAGATGAGAGATGTGCTGCATGATGCGGTTCATTACGTTTCTACTTTCAGAAAAGGAACTGTTGCTGAAACAGTTAAGAAGGTTAATAAATTAGATAAGTTAAAATCTACGATATCTAATGCAGACCCAGCTATATTATATGATTTTAAGGCTAAGATGAAAGATTCAAGAACTGATCACGAAGGTTCACTTTTACAAGAAAATGTTAAACTTGATGAAAGTACAGTATCCTTAGCAACTCAATAAAAGGTTGGAGAAGATTACATTTGATGAATAAATAGCAGTTAGATTGAGATTATTAAGACTTGTAAATTTATTTTAACCAATAAACATTCACTTATTGATTTATACTCTTTTGTCTGTATTGAAGGTACCATTTAAAATTAGGAAAGATGAATATTATTATTGTATTAATCTGGCGAGATATTCTTTGTATTTAGAATTGGGCAGGGAACGGATAAATTTTTCAAAGTATTCTGAATCAATAAATCCCATGCGCCAAGCAACTTCTTCTGGGCAGGCAATAATATGTCCCTGTCGAGATTGAATAACCTCAACATATTGAGAGGCATCAAGCAGAGATTTAGGGGTGCCTGCGTCTAACCAAACATACCCACGTCCTAATTGAGTTGCAGTTAGTTGACCCTCATCCATATAACTTTTAATGAGATCCACTATTTCTAATTCACCTCTTAATGAAGGGGACAGATTTTTTGATCGTGCCGAAACTGTACCATCGAAATAGTAAAGACCTGTAACAGCTATATTAGATTGGGGATTTTTTGGCTTTTCTTCAAGCGATAGCACTTTTTGATCGGCATCTAAAGTAACAATGCCATAGCGTTGTGGATCTTCCACTGTATAAGTAAAAATATGTGCTCCAGAGAAATCCTGTGCAGTGTTATATACCGTTGCTGATAAACCTTGACCATGAAAAAAGTTATCACCAAGTATCATTGCAACAGATTGATTAGAAATAAATTTTTCACCTAAAATAAATGCTTCTGGTAAGCCATTGGGACTTTCTTGGATAGCATATTCAAAATGAACTCCTATGTTATCGCCATTGCCCAATAGTGCTTTGATAGAAGGTAAATCTCTTGGTGAACTAATAATCAGAATGTCACGTATTCTAGCCAACATTAAAGTTGTTAAAGGATAATATATGACAGGCTTATCATAGATAGGCAAAAGTTGTTTATTTGAGGCTAAAGTTAAAGGATAGAGCCGTGAGCCTGATCCACCTGCAAGAATAATTCCTTTCTCAATTTTCATAGTTTTATCATCCTAAGCCAATTCTTTTTCTCGCCTCACTTTTTACCCGTAAGACATCAAACCTTTCTAGATACCATAAAATCGTTTGTTTCAATCCTTCTTGGAAGCCTACTTTAGGAGACCATCCTGTTGTTTTAGCCAACTTCGAAGCATCCGTTGCATATCTATAATCATGGCCAGGACGATCTGATACAAATGTAATAAGATTTTGATAAGAACTTTGCACAGGATGTATTTCATCAAGATAGTTGCAAATTAATTGAACCAAACTCAAGTTCGTCATCTCATTATGAGCACCAATGCAATAAGATTCACCATTTTCACCCAGTGAAATAAGCTTTAGCAAAGCATCAACATGATCTGTAACGAATAACCAATCACGAATTTGTTGACCTTTGCCATAAACAGGTAACGGCTTTTGTTCCAAAGCATTAAGAATCATCAATGGAATCAATTTTTCTGGATATTGTTTGGGTCCATAATTATTTGAAGAGTTAACGATCATTGTCGGAAGACCATATGTTTGATAATAAGATCTTACTAACAGATCTGAGGCTGCTTTTGAGGCTGCATAAGGAGAATTTGGGCAATAAGGGGTTGTTTCGTTAAACTTCCCAGTTTCATTTAAGGCACCGAAAACTTCGTCCGTAGAAAGATGAAGGAAGCGAAACTTATTTTTATTTGTTAAGCTTTTATAATATTTTAAGCTTGCGTCTAAGAGTTGATGGGTTCCGACCACATTGGTTTGAATAAAATCATCAGCACAATCAATAGATCGATCAACATGTGACTCAGCCGCCATATGAAGAATAACATCAGGTCGCTCTCTAAATAAGATCTCTTCAATGGCTTGCTTATTACAAATATCTTCCTTATAAAACATATGATTTTTATGGTTATAGTCGGATCCTAAATTTTCTGGATTGCCTGCATAAGTTAACTTGTCAACGTTAATAATTTCATGGCCTTGGCTGAGGGACTGGCCTATAAAGTTGGATCCAATAAATCCAGCACCGCCTGTTACAAGTATCCTCATCTTAATCCTTTAAAACTTTTTTTCTAATTTTTATCAAATTTCTTAGGTGAATAATATACACTTAATATATTCTATGCAATTGCTCGAAGTTGACTATTTATCAAATGACATTTTTTGATAAACATTTTTAATGTCGTTAAGATAATTTATAGTATCTCTTGCTTTCTTGACGTCTTTAATATTTATAACCGTTGTTTTTGTGCCTTCTTTTCCGTCCAATTCATCTATGATTTCACCTTTAGGGCTTGCTAATAGTGAATGCCCAAAGTATGTTAGTTTCTGGTCATTTATCCGTTCGCTGCCGACGGCATTGACTGCGGCCACATAAAACTGGTTTTCAAGAGCTCTTGCTTGCAAAAGAATTTTCCAATCTCTAAGTCTTGGAGTGGGAAAGCAAGCTGAAATTAAAACAAGCTCTACTCCGTTTTGTGCATAATATCTAAATAATTCTGGAAATCTAATATCATAACAGATGGCGAATCCAATTTTGATTCCATGAAAATTTACAATAATCGGAGAATTACCATCTAAAAAAACTTCTCGTTCAGATGTTAAAGGAAATAAATGAATTTTCTTATAGCGAGATAGTATTTTGCCTGTGTCAGTTATGAAGATTTGAGAGTTATATAGTTTTTTGGAATGATCGCTAAATTCACTGATTGTGCCACAAAAATTTATTTTTCTACTCTTACAGAAAATTTGCAAATTGCTTATTAATTCCTCTGATTGGTCTGCAAAAAAGAATAACTTTTGTCTATCAAACCCGCTTAACCACAACTCTGGAAGAAGAAATAAGTTAATTTTATTGCTCGGCGCAGAATTGGCGAGTGAGTTTAAATAAGAGATACTTTCTATAATGCTCTTATATCCTATTTTCTTCTGTACAAGTGTTAAATATACTTCCACGTTCATTGCAAAATACTTAACTAGATGATTGTTGTTCTAGTAATTTATTGGTATTAAATTACATGGGCTTATGATGGATGTCTATTCATTTGTTGTAGAATCTTTTGAAGCAGATTTTTCTTAAATTAATTTTCTATATTATCAAAGGGAAATAAAAGTACTTGGCCTTTCACGAAAGGAATCGTTAACTAATATTATTAGCTGCGGCAACGATACCTCTATTAATGTTCTCAGCATTTAAGAGAGTATTTTATAATAATTTGGAAGGGATAAGAACGATGTGGCGTCAATTATTTATTCTAGTTTCTCTTATTTTTAATGTGAATGCACATGGCGCAGAAGCGCCACTAAAGGATGAAATTATTTTCTTTAATGTAGGGCAGGGGCATGCGGCACTTATATATAAAGCTGGCCATGTACCATTGCTTGTTGATGCTGGTTCTGATAGTCGGCCAAATACAGCTGGTGAGATGTATGAATGGACTAAGTTTGAAGAGGAGGTTCTCTTATCACAAATCAGCGATAAGATTTTAGGATATTGGAGAAATTTTAATCATGGTATTTTACAAGGCGGCCAATACAGTTTAAACATTATTGTTTCTCATCCTGATGAAGACCATAAGGGGTTTATACCTCAGATTTTGGTAAAGCTTACGGAAGCAGCACGATCGCAACAATTTGAATTTTTATCCTATGCTTTGTTAGGTGGCACAGATTCACCCAACCACTATCCTATTAATTTCCTTCCAAACACCAGGGTTGTCTATTCTCGAAGAATGGATGCAATGGTGCAAAACTATAATTTTTTAAATTCGAGCGGTTGCATTACTCATTTCTTCTGTCCAATCGGCCGATTTCCACAAGCTAGTGATTCAAAGGAGACAGTAGCAAAATATAAGAATGGTTGGAGCGTTATTGTTCGAGTCCAAGTGAATGGCATTTCAGCTATTCTAACTGGTGATGCTGACGTTCATGTTAAGGAGCAAATGCTAGCTAATCTAGGTGCTAATAGAGAAGTCATAGCGTCTGATATTTTATTAGCGCCACATCATGGATCAGATGTTAACACGTTCCTTCTTGGTTGGGATCAAGCAGTGAATCCTAGGGCTATTGTAATTGGTGCTGCCCCCAATCGTGGACAGAAAGGCAACCGTCATCCAAGAGGGGAAACCATCCATCAGCTTCTAAGTGTTCCCGATGCACGTATATGGGCAAATCAAGTTATGCCGCATGGCATACTGTACAATTGTGATCAACGCTTGCATGATATTATTCAAGCTACCCACTTTACCCAAAGGCAACGGTTATTTGACTTGATACCTAATCCTGCTGCCCCAACTGGTGAGGGAGCAAACAAATGGCAGATTGCATGGGTTGATGTGCCTTTATACACGCTATGGACAACAGGGACACTCATTTTTAGTGAAAATGTAGACAGACCTCAGTTCATCGATGCTCCCAATGGATTGATGACATATGTTGCAGTCCCTAATTTTAAATATTTTTTGTCACCCGAGCAAAGAATCCAAAACCCGACATTGGTAAATTTAGTGGATTTATTCTTGGTTGGAGGAGAAGGAGATATAGAGCAATTAACCCAAATGGTTGCCAACCTAACTGCAGAAGGTTCATTGGACTTGGCAAGGGAAGGTTTAATTCTAACTGATGGTTTAAGCCTGTATGAAAATCGTAGCCGTATGGTTCGTACTTTATTGGGCATGCTTACTCCTGAACGGTCGGCAATCCTAGAATTAGCAAGGCCACTTATTCGTCCAAACACAAAAAATTTTAGTGCTAGATATCGAATTCTTGAAGCAGTAGCGAGGATGCAACGAGAAGGTCGCCATCCTCTTGTAAAGTATGTTAGGGATAATTTTATTCCTTTAACAGAAGATGCTTTTGAGGTTGCAAATACTTTTGAGGTATTTTCCGGAGCTTCATTGGAGGATGCAGATGATATGGTTCGCTTTATGCAACCTGTCTTTCCTTCTTTCCTCACACTCACTTCTAGAGAACGAGTTAGCACGCTAAAGATGATGCAGACTTTGTTAACTTTAGAAAGAGCAAGGCGCCGGACTGTATTTCAATTGGCTCAGCCCTTTATTATGCCAAAAGAACTCAGTATGTTAGCTGATAATCCCCAAGGGGTATTTCATGATGTAAGTAGTAATGCATCACTCATTACTATATTTTCGCAGGTTTTACCTGAAGGTGTTGAAGAATTTTCTCATCTTTTGCATGATGCATGGGGGCATTTAATGAGTAGCTATGGCCCTAGAGACCTTTATGGAGAAAATAAACATTTCTTTATAAGAGGTTTATTAAGTGTACTTTCTGTTGAGCGCCTGAATTTTCTAAGAATTATACTTCCAGCATTATCTCAAGTTACTCAAAAGCAATTCGAATGTTGGGTTGCAGCTGCTATTACCGAAGAATTGGCTAAGGTCTACACTGAGCCTCATTTCGCTCTTCGAATAGAATACTTACTAAGGATGGAAACTCAAAAAAATGGTAGAGAGGATAGTGTATTTAATCCTGAATCCATAGGATATTGGTTAAAGATGAGCGTTGGATATACCCAAATGAAAGCACTAAATTTGTAGGTAATGAATTATTGTATTTTATTTATTTTTAAATCCTACTTTTATTGATAGGAGATTGAATGATTATACAGCTGATGGTATTGATTCTAGCTTTCTTCTGGTTTGTACCTTTAGAAGGGCTAGCTGCTGATTCAGACGACTCTGAAGGAACACAACCAGAGCCTAAGAGAGTAGTATATCTTTTATTACATAACGACCAACATGAATTTCTCCAGGCTAAGAAACAGGAAGGAGAGGTAAAACCCTCAGATAAGAAAGAACAAAAGAAAGTATCTAGCAAATCGCAAACTACAAAGCCAATGACACCCAAAAAAGAATGGGTAGTTGGAACTACTAAAGAGCATGCATTTACAACTGAGCACAAAGCCACGCTGAGTATAAAAGGTCTAAATCCTTCGGATTCTATTCAATTTTTATTTGAATCAACAATGTTCAAATCTGACGAGGTGAAAATTGGTTTTGTATATGAACCAGCTTATTTTTTAAATAAAATAGCATCTTTATCTCCTGAGACAACATCTAAAAAATATAATCATTTATGCCTAACGCTCTTTGCAGTTTATAAGGATGGTAATAAGAGAAAAATTGCAGAATCACCCTTGTATGCAAAATGGAAAGAAAGGGTAATTTTAAGTGAAGATGGAAAGCTTAAGAAAGATTCAACAGCTAAATTTTACACTGTCTGCGACTCATCAATTAGCGGCCAGCTAGCCTATTTTATGACTGGAGCTTCTGGATACCATACAAAAGCAAGAAAAGATAATGATGTATTCCCTATACAATGTAGCAGTTGTTACGATCAACAAACATGTACTGCTGTATGCAAAGAATTTGGGGAGGAGTCAACGGTTTCATGCAATGATAAGTCATCTTGTAGCCACACAGAACCCAATGCTTTATTTCATGTTAATAAGCATAAAGATAAGCTTTTTAGCCCTTTAATTGCAAAAGCTGGTGGGGTAGCTAATGTAAAAAACATTGGAGTTAGGTTTTTTTCATTTTATCAGTCGTGTACCTCTTGTGTTAAGTTACTTAACCAGAATAAGAAGCTTTCTTTAACAGCAAAAGATTTTAGCAACAATATTAACTTCCTCTTCTATTTTCAGCGAACATATCAACCAAATATCCATATTGTTAAACTTAGTGGTAAGGTGCCGCTCAAGCGATTTACAACCCTTCATAATAATGGGCAACTGTTTATTGGATCTCCCATAGAGGTTGGGAGAATATTGGCAGAATGGGGTGATAAATATCAAATTTTAGGCTGCATTGAACTAGCAAAGGAAATTGATTTAAATATCGGCAATAAAATATTATTAGTTCAACCTTTGCCGGAGGAGGACGTGAGTAAAGAAGACAGCTCAAAGATTTATGTAGTTATATGATAAGATTATAAAACTAAAATATAACCCCAGAGTGTTTATGTAAACTTCAGTTGGGCATTTGATATTAAAGCACAATATGGTGCCAAGCAAGCAAGAGAGCTTGGGAATGGCACATACCTATCGTCTTAAAAGTGCTTTACCTCTTTCGAACCAGACCAATTTTTGAGCATGTGCTTCTTTTCCATAGAATCGACTATTTATTTCTGATAATGCCCCTGTAAAAATGGCTGTACTCACATAAACTTGAAAATTCAAATGGGGGTCATAGGAGGTAGATTATTCCCTATAAAGAGCTCTACCTCACTCATTTCATAAGCTAATCTACTATTAATTTTCAAATTCCTTTTTGAAGCTCTCATGAAGATAGTAGTTATGTATATCAAACAATCTTCCAGTAGTTCTTTGCAAAAGAAATGTTATGTATCCAAGAAAAAGATTTATGTTCATGGGTGATTTTCCGAGACATAAATAATCATAAGAATTTTGTTTATTTGATTCTATAATTGGCCCTATATAAAACTTATTCTCACCCTTTTTTGTGATACCTTGGAAAAAACCATCAAATGAAAAAATCAGATCGACAAATTCCGAATCTTCAATCACATAAGGTGAATTTTGATCGCTTTCTAACCCTACGATACCCAACACAGGATTCGAGTGTATATCTGATCTCGAACCCCTCAACTCTATGCCTCCTGGAAAATAATGTGTTTGGTCGCCTTTTGAAATGTTGACAGATTGTACAATATTAGAAATATGGCTTAGAGCATCCCGAACGGTTTTTTGAGTTAGTGTTTTTTTCACCTCAATGATTCCCACAACTGCTTCTTGAGGGACAAACTCTACTTTATTCTTAAATTCTTCTTGAGGAAAAAGGACATTTGGGACAAGCGTATCAATAAGAATAACATCTATATGTGGAGAAAAAGAAAATGCTTCTTTTTGATTCCTTGCATAAACGATATACCCCGAGGTCGCTCTAAATCTTAGATTAAACATTGAATTAAGCAAATCCTTGAGAAAGTTCTCTATCAGTTTTCCAGACTCGTCAATTTTGTATAAATTTAAAAGGTGATTTGCTTTCAAGCCTAGCGCTTCAGCATCTTGCTGAACCATTTTTATAAAGTCACGTGGATTTGGAGTTCTTTTCTCTTGAGTCATGGTCATCCTTTCAGTAAATATCTTTGTGTATCCATATCATGATCTTTTTTGAGTGGTATTGGATTTTTTAGCTATACCTTCTAACAATTTGGAAATTTTACACAATTGAGCTTTGTGTTACCTAAACAAGGTTGAGGATGCTATAACGGATTAGACGCACAGATAAGTCTCATCTATTCTCAGGAGAGTATCCTAACCTCCCAAGCAAGATTCTTGGAGATTACCGCTACCTTTTTACCACACAATTTTTATGTTACCCTATACCTACAAGCAATGAAATCTGGATTAGGAAGCATGAAATATAGTGACCTCAAAGCGGATTCAAAAGAACTTAATGATGTAAAATTATATTTAGAAAATAGATGGAAAGAAGCTTATCAAATAAACACTGGTTACTCTAATCAGGGGGTTAGTTATTTAACCTACGGGCATTCAGGTGGCATAGCAGTAATGTTAGGTTTTATTGGAGCATCAGAATGGGCTTCAAAAGTCGACTGGATGATATATTCTCTAATTTGTTTCTCTTTTGGCTTCTTACTAGTGGGCTGTTTCCTACTGTTTATGTACTTTAAAACCCTATGTGATTTTAAGAAATTCAAACAAGATCGATGGAACTTTCTATCAGGCGAAATGGATTATGAGAAGTTAATCAATTCAGATAATGAAAGAATTAGCAAAAGCCACAAGTATGGTGTTTGCATTGCAATTGCATGCTTTATTCTATTGATATTAGGAATTATCTTTAGCTGTCGTGGCTTCTACGTGCATCTAGCTTAAAAACATGTAATCATAATCGGCAAGTTCTAACTGTAAGGAGGAATGGAATTATTAACTCCAACTGCTCCAGATATGCTTCCGGAAATTTTTTTGAGATTTTTGAAATTCCCCGCATTCCGCATAATCCCTGGTGCTGAAGACAGGAATCGAACCTGCGACCTACTGATTACGAATCAGTTGCTCTACCAACTGAGCTACTTCAGCACACTCCAGATCCTAGTTCTATTTAGCAAGAGCATCAAGGACGTTTTGTGTTTCTCAGGTTGCATTTCAAGTAGAAATGGGGACTCCTTATCTCTTAGGAGTCGGGTCAGATGATTCTGAAGAAGGCAGGGTGAGGTCCTGGCTGTTCATCTTCCGCCACAAATCATCCCAAAATTCACTGTAGCTACCCTCGTCATTATAATTGATGATTTCATCCCACGTTCTCTGCAAATTCTTTTGCTTTTCATGCAGCTGGTTTTTGCGGGTTGTGCTTTTGCGAAGGTCCCGTTTTTGTGGAATATACGCAAAAAGAGCCTTTACCTTCTCCCATAAGGAAGAAGGAAGACAAGCGCTCGTATTATAATTTTGAATCTTTGCCTCAATCTCTTTGATTTCAGAGTCCACGAGTAACATTTCGATTTTTGCCATTTGAAAATCCTCCGCATCTAGGGCAAGGGAAGGTCGTTTATCAAAAATAGTGAGCAGTTGAGTGAGGTCACCGGAAGCGGCAGCTTTGGCTACCTTTTCTTCTGTTTTTGCACGCACTTTGCGGTTGTGATAGCCCGAAATCAAAGGTGCACAAAGATCGGCCATCCATTGACCAAGATGGGGGCAGAGGAGGGGCGCATCTGTAGTGGAAAATGAGCTTTGAAGATGAGCAAGGATCCGTAGAGCCGCTAGATTGCGTACTTCCCGTTGCGGTTTATCCAATTCGCGCAAATCCATGAGACAGATTCCCTTCCAACGGCTCACCAAAAATGCCGCAAGGTGACGATCAATAGGAAAAAGAGGGCGTTCCTTTTCCTGGGCAACGCCTTCTAAAGCTGTGAGAGTCTCTTGAGGCGTTAAAACGGCTGCGTGAATCAAGTGGGGGCTTAAGCACGAAAGCTCGGAATTAAACTCATAAAGACAGCGCTCAATGCCATACCCCATTGAATTGGATCCTTTATATTTTTCAAAACGGAAATTTTTTTTAAATGTAGCCGGAAAGCCCTTAAATACTCGTTTGGTCTTTTGAGCATTTGAAGCTGAACCAGGGTATATATAAGAAATAATGGTTCGAGTATCAGGCATGGACTTTTCCTTACATTTTACAATAAATAATTCAAAGCTTACTTTGATGTTGAAAGGAAATTCCTTAAGGAAAGGTTAAAAGAAATATAGCATTTTGAGGGCGCTTCAGAAAAAATAAAAAGGGTATGAGTTCCCTCTCGCCAACTTGCTTAAAGGTATGATAGGTTGGGTCGAGATTTTCAGCATTATAATAAGGAAGACTTAATGAAAATTGTTGTGCCAAAAGAAAGTGATGCTTTTGAGTGCCGTGTGGCTCTCACCCCTGAAATTTCTAAAAAATTAATTGACATGGGACATCATGTTGTCCTTCAAAAAGGAGCTGGGGTTGCTGCTGGCATTGAAGATGTAGATTATGAATCTGTAGGGGCTAAAATAGCCAAAAGTATAGAGAATTTATATGACAAAGCAGATGTGGTTGCGCGTGTGAGTCCTCCCTCTGCTAGTGAGCTTGCACATTTGCCCAAAGGGGGTGTTTTAATCGGTCTTCTTAAGCCTTATGGAAATGATAAGCTAATCAAAGAGTTAGCAAAGAAAAAAATCACAACTTTTGCTTTAGAATTTGTCCCCCGCATTTCACGTGCACAAAGCATGGATGTTCTCTCATCCCAAAGCAACTTGGCGGGCTATAAAGCAGTTGTGGATGCAGCAGCCGTGTTCGGACGTGCCCTTCCCATGATGATGACAGCAGCAGGCATGATTCCTCCCGCAAGGGCTCTCATTTTAGGTGCAGGGGTAGCTGGATTACAAGCTATCGCAACCGCGCGTCGTTTGGGGGCTATTGTTTCTGCATTTGATGTACGCCCTGCTGTTAAAGAACAAGTTGAAAGTCTTGGTGCTACGTTTGTAGAGGTTGCCTCCGATGAAAGTGGAGAAGGCACTGGCGGGTATGCAAAGGAAATGAGTGCTGATTATAAAAAACGTCAGCAAGCAAAATTAGAAGAGGTGATGCGTCAGCAAGATATCGTCATTACCACAGCACAAATACCAGGGAAGCAGGCCCCTATTCTCATTAGCGAGAAAATGGTCAAAGAGATGAAGATTGGGTCAATTATTGTGGACTTGGCAGTGGAGTCAGGCGGAAATTGTGCGCTCTCAGAAGCTGGTAAGATGGTTATTAAACATGGTGTAAATATCATGGGATATCCTAATTTTCCAAGCCGTATTCCGTATGATGCGAGCCACGTTTATGCGCGGAATGTCCTTAATTTTTTTAAACTGTTGTTGAGTTCTGACAGTAAATCATTGGCAATAAATTGGGATGATGAAATTATCAAAGGAGCCGCTTTGTGTCATGGGGGGGAGATCGTTCATCCCACATTTAAAGCACTGACTAAAAAGGAAAAGGAAGGAAAATAACATGGACTTACGAGGCCTGATGGAAAAAGTGTCAAAAATTCAAGAGGCTGCTCATGGCTTGTTGGATGATGCAAATGCCTTGCGCTCAGCCACAAAAACAATGATGGAAAAAGCCAATGGCGGTGCAGAACTTGATCCGTTTGTGATGGGTTTGACGGTTTTTATTTTGGCATGCTTTGTTGGGTACTATGTTGTGTGGAAAGTAACCCCAGCACTTCATTCTCCACTCATGTCGGTGACCAATGCCATTTCTAGTGTCATTATCGTGGGGGCTTTAATTGCTGCGGGTCCAAGTATTGGTGGTATTTCAACAACCTTTGGATTTTTAGCGGTTGTTCTGGCGTCTATTAACATCTTTGGTGGCTTTATTGTGACTCAACGCATGTTGGCCATGTTTTCAAAAAATAAATAAGGAGAGCCTCCATGTCAGCCAATATTTCCTCATTCCTATATCTCATCTCTGCTGTTTGTTTCATCATGGCATTGCGTGGGTTGTCTTCTGCGGCCACTTCTCGTTTAGGCAATCTCTATGGAATCATCGGGATGGCCGTTGCAATTTTAACAACTCTCCTTATGCCTCAAATTTCCCATTACGGTATCATTTTGCTTGGCATTTTATGTGGTGGAGGCATTGGAGCAATTATTGCGCGCAAGATACATATGACTGCATTGCCTCAATTGGTGGCAGGATTTCATAGCTTGGTCGGATTAGCGGCAGTCTTTGTGGCAGGTGCTGCACTCAATTCTCCTGACGCTTATGGCATTGGGACGGTGGGGGCCATTAAAGCCTCAAGTCTTATAGAAATGGGCCTTGGAACTGCCATCGGTGCCATCACATTCACAGGCTCTCTGATTGCTTTTGGAAAATTGCAGGGATTAATTAGTGGAAAGCCACTAGTTTTTGCTGGTCAGCACTTATTTAACGCAACACTCGGTGCTGCTTTGGTATTCTTGCTCTTTATTTTCATGCTGACAGAATCACATTTTATTTTCTGGGTACTAACATGTGTAGCTCTTGCACTTGGTCTTCTTCTTATTTTGCCCATTGGTGGGGCAGATATGCCTGTTGTGATTTCAATGCTAAACTCTTATTCTGGATGGGCTGCTGCGGGAATTGGTTTTACACTAGGTAATCATCTCCTCATTATTACAGGTGCTCTTGTGGGCGCGTCGGGCGCCATTCTAAGTTACATTATGTGTAAAGGGATGAATCGCTCTATCTTTAATGTCATTTTGGGAGGATTCGGAACAGATCAACCTGCTGAAGGAACTGCAAATGCAGAGACAGATCGCCCAGTGAAGGTGAGTAATGCGGAGGATGCTGCCTATATTTTATCCAATGCTCAATCAGTTATTATTGTCCCAGGATATGGAATGGCCGTTGCGCAAGCACAGCACGCCTTACGTGAAATGTCTGACCATTTAAAGAAAAAGGGCGTGAAAATTAAATATGCTATTCATCCTGTAGCGGGCCGTATGCCTGGGCACATGAATGTTCTTCTTGCTGAGGCAAATGTTCCTTATGATGAAGTTCATGAGCTTGAGGAAATCAATAACGACTTTTCGACTGCTGATGTTGCTTTTGTGATTGGCGCAAATGACATCACAAATCCTGCAGCAAAAACCAATCCAGCATCCCCCATATATGGAATGCCTATACTGGATGTGGAAAGAGCTAAAACAGTTCTTTTTGTTAAAAGATCTTTGGCAACAGGGTATGCGGGTGTTGACAACGATTTATTCTATCGGGACAATACTTTTATGGTTTTGGGAGACGCTAAAAAAGTTTGCGAGGATGTTGTAAAAGGCTTGTAAGAAAAGTATATGTTCTATGACGATAAACCCAATTTTAATTAATATTCCCGAGAAAATTGAAACATCAAATCTTATTTTGCAAATACCAAAAGCCGGAGATGGTGCTGAACTTCACAAAGCCATATCTGATGGATATGAAGATTATGTAAAGTGGTTGGCTTGGCCAAGTACACTTCCCACTGCAGAAGCAGTTGAAATTGAGTGTCGAAATCATCGTGCTGAATTTATTTTAAGATCTTGTATACGTTTTATTATTACCGAAAAAAAGAGTGGTACCATTATAGGCCGGTGTGCTTTTCCTCCCCTTCAGGTAATGTGGTCTATTCCTCAATTCGGGATTAGTTATTTCATTAGACGAAGTGCGCGCAGGCATGGTTATGCAACTGAAGCAGCACATGCTTTGTCGGTGTTGGCTTTTCGTGTCTTAGAGGCGAAGAAGGTTGAAATTTATTGCGATGCTGAAAATGAGACGAGTCAAAAAATTCCGCATCGGCTTGGCTATTTTTTAGAGTGTACTAAAAAGGGAGGATGGCCAAGGACAGATAATAAGCTTGCAGATATCCAAACCTACGCAATTTTTTCTCAAGATCAGCTTCCCAAGTGGCCAGTAAGATGGTAACGATTATTAAGGTGAGAAAAATTTAGTTTTGAGGATGCTTTAGAAGGTTTGTGATGCGTATTATTTTTTTACTTCTTACATTAATTACTTCTGTTTGTGCATCTGATCCACAAAGTGATCCTCTGCTTCATATTCTTCCACGATTTGAAGACCTTATTCATCAATCTATGAATCAAAAGAAAATACCAGGAATGGCTGTGGCTATCGTCTCAAAGGGACAAGTTATTTTTATGAAGGGGTTTGGTGTTCGTGCGCTGGGCACAAACGCCCCTGTTAATACAAAAACACTTTTTCAACTGGGATCAGTTTCTAAAGTTATCACGGCTACCTTAGTTGCAATCTTAAAACGTGATCAGCATCTGAACATAGATCAATTTACGAAAGTGTTGCCGGATGTAACATTGAAGCACATTTTAAGTCATACAACAGGAATTCCCTCGGCAGGCTTTAACAATCGAATAGAAAGAGGGGATTCCCCTTTAGAAATTCAAGAAATGTTGAAAAATGTTGAGCGTCAGGATGTGCCAGGAGAAAAATTTGCCTATCATAATGCTGTTTATAATTTAACAAAAATTATTATTGAGCAGGAAATTGGACATCCTTTTGAGGTTGTCTTGCAGGAAAAACTTTTCGGTCCTTTTCAGATGAGGCAAACTTTTTCTACATGGCAAGGATTTTTATCACAAGAAAATAGGATCTCTCCCCATGTTTTTTCAAAGGCGAAGGGGAAAAAGAAAAAGGCAGCGATCAAGACAATTACACGAGTTTCCCCTCGCAAAGAATACATGGATTTTCCAGCAGCGGCTGGAATGAGCAGCACAATAGAAGATATGGCCCTCTTTTTAAATGTGGTTATGGGAGCCCGGCCAGAAGTTATTTCATCTGATGATTTGAAAGATTTTATGCAACCTGTTGTTCACACCCCAGATCAATGGAGGCGCACGAGCAAACATCGGGATAGGATTACTGAAACATATTATGGGTTGGGTTGGCGCTATATGACCTTTGCAAATAATCCTCTTATTTTTCATGGTGGATGGATTAGGGGGATAAGTACAATTGTGGCATTTCTCCCCAATCAGCAGGTGGGCATTGTGATTTTACAAAATGCTGAATCAGGCTTGCCAGCTCAATTAACCATGCAATTTTTTGATTGGGTTTTAGGTCTGCATTCTAAGAAGTGGATTAAATAATATGCTCGCTTGTTTATTTATTATTATTTCTTATTTTTCAGGATCAGTTCCCTACGGATTAGTTTTTGCGCGCCTCTTTGGAGGAATTGATGTGCGAAAAATAGGGTCGGGAAATATTGGTGCAACAAATGTTTTGCGAACAGGTCATCGGGGAGTTGCTTTTGCAACATTATTTTGTGATTTTTTGAAAGGATTTTTACCTGTTTACTTTGCGACTCTCTGGGGTATTGAAGAGCCATTACTTTTTCTTATTGGGTTTGCAGCAGTGTTTGGGCACGTTTTTTCCATATGGCTCAGATATAAAGGAGGTAAGGGCGTTGCGACTGCACTCGGTGTATTTTGGGCTTTGTCCATTCCATTAGGAGTGTTTTCAACATTTATGTGGCTCATTATTACAAGATTTGTGCGAATTTCATCACTTTCATCGTTATGCGTTTTTGCTCTATCACCTCTCTTTGCTTTTCTAGTCATTTCAAAAGAGATGACCGTTTTTTGCTCAGCAATTTCACTTCTCATTTTTTGGACACATCGTGGCAACATAAAGCGTTTACGTGAAGGCCAAGAAAAGGAAATTGAAGGGCTTGAAGCAGATTAAATAAACAATCCTATAACATTTTCCTCCCTACGTTTCCTGCTTTTTAGTTTTGTAGGGGAATAGAAAGATATCCAAGAGCTTCTGCAATATGATGGCGTTTAATCGTTTCTGATTCCTCAAGGTCAGCAATGGTTCTTGCTACGCGAAGAATACGGTGATAGCCACGACCGGTAATTTTGAATTTTTCCATGGCAGTTGCAAGAAGTGCAAGTCCTTCAGTATCTGGTGTTGCGACTTGATGGAGAATGTCTCCGTCAGCCACGGCGTTAATCAAAACCGACATTTTCGAAGAAAATCTTTTATAACGATTTTGTTGAAGTGTGAGTGCTCGCATAACCCGAGCACAAATATCAGCGCTTCGTTCACGCGGGGTGTCTGTGAGCAAATCATAAGCCTTAACTTCCGGGACTTCTAAACTAATATCAAACCGATCGAGCAATGGTCCAGAAATTTTATGTTGATACTCTTGCGCACACCTTGGTGTGCGTGCGCACTCACGGGAGGGATCTCCGTAATATCCACACCGACAAGGATTCATAGCGGCAATAACTTGGATACGAGCAGGGTATGTAATATGTGCATTGGCTCTGGCAACAACAGCGCGTCCAGACTCAAGAGGTTGACGTAATGCTTCAAGAGTTGATCGATTAAATTCGGGTAATTCATCTAGAAACAACACACCTAAGTGCGCGAGGGAAATCTCACCGGGCTTACTTCTCATACCACCCCCAATCATTGCTGGGAGAGAAGCAGAATGATGGGGATCCCGAAATGGGCGAGCGCGAATTAAACCTTCTTCAGGTAAAGTTCCGGATAAACTATGAATCATAGTTACTTCTAAGGCTTCAGAAGCAGTAAGCGGAGGCAAAATCGTAGAGAGTCTTGAAGCTAGCATTGATTTGCCAGCTCCAGGTGGGCCAATCATAATTAAATTATGGCCTCCTGCTGCGGCTATTTCGAGGGCACGTTTGGCCATTTCTTGTCCCTTGATGTCACAATAATCAATACTTGTCGAGGCAGTAAAATCTGGAATCTTTACACCAGGAGGTGAGAGTACTTGCGTTCCTTTAAAATGATTTACAAGAGAGAGAAGATTAGGAGCCGCCAGAATTTGAAGGTCACTGGCCCAAGCAGCTTCACTGCCACAAGAGGCTGGGCAAATAAGACCTCGTCCAACTGATGCAGCTTCTATAGCTGCAGGCAAAATCCCTGATACAGGGGCTAATGATCCATCTAAACCCAACTCCCCTAAAGCCGTATATTCAGCAATGTCTTCTGAACTTAAGATTCCCATCATGACCATGAGTCCTAAGGCAATGGGCAGGTCATAATGAGAGCCTTCTTTTTGAACGTCGGCTGGGGCCAAATTGACTGTAATATGTTTTGAAGGGAGAGCAAGCCCGAGGGTATGAAAGCTCGCTCGGATGCGTTCGCGTGATTCTGCAACAGCTTTATCACCGAGTCCAACAATATGAAAGGCTGGCAATCCTGCTGACGTTTGCACTTGAACATTAATCTCGAGGACTTCTATTCCCTGAAAAGCGACGGAATAAACTTGTGCAACCATGGGTTAACCCATTCTTTTTTTATTAAAGATTATATGGTTGTGTGAATGAAATCAATATATAAAAATATTTTAAATAAGATACATCTTATAGTAGATTTTTGATTAACCGAATTGGCTTCCTACTTATCAGAAAGGGGCATAAGGGGGGATTTTTCCCCCCTCACCACGAATTATCTTGTGCCTCCTACAATTTCCAAACGTTTGCGGATAACTTCAGAAGCTGCAAACTCTTCAATAATTCCAAATTGGGTTTCTGCAGCAGTAGTAAGTGCACTTGCAATCTCTGGAGTCATCTGATCGAGAGGAATAGCCCACTCTAATTTGGGGTTAAGTCTCTTATATTTATCTGGGGAGAGAAGAGACCTCATAGTCATTTCTGTTCCAGCTTCTTGCGATCTTATACATGCTTCAATTACTGGTGCTGCTACTCTTAATAATCCGCCATTTGCGGGAATGGGATTAACAGGTCTTATTCCCGTTCCAAAGGAGAGGGCTGTTACTTTATCAAGTGAAAAGCCGCGATTATTTTTTATGGCCAGATCCCTTAATTGCCAAAGCATATCAAGACTTGGGTCATTATGATAAAGACCTCCATCAACAAGTCTGCCAACGTTTGGCATATCGAAAGACCCAATATATCCCGGGGCAGCAGAAGTGACTCGAGCCGTATCACTGGCTAAGGATGCTCCGTGAAGAAAATTACTTAAGAGTACAGGCTTATCCGTAGCGGTGTCCACAGCAAGGGCCATAACGTTTGTTGCAGAATCAGCCATTGTACGCTCTTTAAAAGTGTTTTTTAAAAGAGTTTCATAGGGTTTTGCATCATACATAGTGTATACTAAGGAAGTCGCCTCATTCCAAAGTTTCATGACATAATTCGTTCGATTCTTGTCAGGAAATATTTCCCCAAAATGTGCTCTGAAATAGCTCTCCATGTCAGGCTCAACAAAAAGAGGATATCCTTGTTCATCGGTAATAGACAAACCAAGTGCAGCTAGACCACCGAAAGAAGTTCCTCCAATAAAGTCAGCATAATTAACAAGGGGTGTGTTGGTTTCTTTATAGAGCTTAGTTAAGCACACAAGCTCAATAAGCCCACGTCCACCGCCACCACTAAGTGGAAACATCAGAAATTCTCCGTCATTAAATCGAAATGGATTTGAATTGGCGGTTGCAGGCGGTACTGGGCGGGGGGGTCTTGAAGCTACTGAAGCGCTATCAACATGAATAAATGAATCTTCTAGAATTGATGACTTACCTGCGGGCGAAGCAGCGGGGGAAGTGGGAGATGCTTTGGAACTACCCCAACTGAACCAGCCTCGGCTTGCGACAACTGGTGCAACGGGGGATAATTTGGCGGACCATAATTTCACCGTTTCAGCATGTTTTGCTGTTGCTTGTTGGAGAATATGCCTATCAGCGTGGTAATCCCTCAAGTGTTCCTCTGTAGAGGGAAAAATGTGATGTTGATGAAAATGCATTTCGCCCATCATTCTCGTAATTCTTTTGTGGTGATAATCAATGTCAGGGTGCGATGTGCCAAGTTTGTCTGTACTAAGTTTATCTGCGGCAAAGACAGAATTACTCTGTTGTAAACTTACAGCCATTAAAAGCAATGGGGCGCAAAAAGAAGAAAAGAAAGAGTTACGCATGATTTTTTTCCTCACTCACATTCTTAAATAAAAATATTGTATTCATGAAATGAAATTTAAAAATAAACGTCATTTATACCATTATTACTTTAAATAGTTAAATAAATACTAATACTGTGAAAATATTTTATACTTTTAAATATTCGAAATCTTTTGTCACATTTTTGCCTGCTTTATTGCTCCTAACCTGTGCTAAAACTAAAATACAATGAATAAAATTTGAGGAAATATTAGTGGTTGCAATCTTAATTCTTGCGGCTGGGCAAGGAAAGCGTATGGTGTCGGATTTGCCGAAAATTCTTCACCCAGTGGGTGGTAAGCCCATGATCCATCATGTTATTGATGCTGCTTTGGAAGTTCAAACAATAGAACCCTCCTCTCAAACAGTTGTTATTATATCCCCTGAGTTAAAGAAGGAAACGGTTCAAGGGGGGCGTGCAGTCCATAGTGCACTCCAAACCAACCCACTGGGCACAGGAGATGCGGTTAAGATTGGGCTCAATGTTTTGTCTGAAGTTCCTCAAACAGTTTTGATTCTTTATGGTGACACGCCTTTATTGGAAGCAAACTTTTTACGTGCTGTTATTGAACATCATAAAATGCATCCTGCGCCCTGCTTGACTGTGGTGGGAATGCGTCCAGAAATTCCAGGCGCTTATGGGCGCATCGTAGCCAACGAGGCGGGGCAAATTAATCGTATTGTAGAATATAGAGACGCCTCTAAAGAAGAACGGGAAATTTCTTTATGTAATTCTGGCATTATGGTGGCAGATGGAGCTTTGTTAAAGAAGCTTGTCTTACAGATTTCACCTCAAAACGAAGCGGGTGAATATTATTTAACAGATGTTGTGGCCTTAGCAAGAAAAGAGGGAATAGATTCTTGGGTTGTAGAGCTCCCAGTAGAGGGGCTCTTGGGCGTTAATACGCGCATTGACCTTGCGGCAGCAGAAGGGATTATGCAGCATCGCTGGCGTCGCCGTTTTATGGAACAAGGTGTGACCTTAATAGATCCAAAAAGTACATTTTTTAGCTACGATACAATAATAGGGAAAGATGTAACCATCAGTCCGAATGTTACGTTTGGTCTTGGTGTTACAATTGGAGATAATGTACGCATTTTGCCTGGGTGTCATATTGAGAAATCAACACTTGGACAGGGCGTTACCGTTGGGCCTTTTGCGCATTTGCGAGAAGGGGTCGTCCTTGGTGATCATGTCTGTATTGGTAATTTTGTGGAAGTTAAAAGTACGACAATTGGGTCTTATACCAAAGCAAAGCATTTAACTTATCTTGGAAATGCAACAATTGGAGAGAATGTTAATATCGGTGCAGGCACTATTACTTGTAATCACAATGGTTTTGTAAAATCGCAAACATGGATTAAGGACGGTGCATATATAGGGTCAAATAGTTGTCTTGTGGCGCCTGTTTCCATAGGGCTAGGCGCCATTGTTGCTGCCGGGAGCGTCGTAAATACAGATATTCCAGATGAAGCTTTAGGAATTGCGCGCCAGCGTCAAGAAAATAAACTTAAATGGGCCACTCAATTCCGAGCTCGGTATAAATAAGGAGATAATAAATGTGTGGTATTGTTGGGATGATCAGTCAAAGCAGTGTGGCGCCAAAATTATTAGAAGGCCTTAAACGCCTTGAATATAGAGGGTATGATTCTGCAGGCATTGCAACATTAACAGATGGCCGCATAGAGCGTCGCCGAGCAGAAGGAAAGCTCAAGCAACTTCAAGATTTAGTTGAGCATAGTCCTATCGTGGGTTTCTTAGGGATTGGGCACACACGCTGGGCAACACACGGTGCTCCTACACAAGAAAATGCACATCCTCATGCCAGTGATCAGGTGGCTCTTGTGCATAATGGCATCATTGAAAATTATGCTGAACTCAAAGAAATGCTTATAAACAAGGGTCATCAATTTCAAAGCCAAACCGATACAGAAGTTGTTGTGCACTTATTAACTCATTATTTAGACGAGGGGAAAACTCCCCTTGTAGCTGTTCGCAAAGCTTTGAAAGAATTAAAGGGTGCTTTCGCATTTGCTATATTATTCCGTGACCATACAGACCTCATGATTGTGGCGCGCAGAGGGAGCCCGCTCGTAATTGGATATGGTGAGCAAGAAATGACCATTGGGTCAGATGCTTTGGCTTTGGCTCCCTGGACACAACATTTATGCTATCTTGAAGAAGGTGATTACGCGCTCATTACAAAAGAGGGTGCTCAAATTTATGATTATGCAGATACCTTGGTGGAGCGTCCTATACATAAAACTTATCTTTCTGAGAATACTGTTACCAAGGGTGCCTATCGTCATTTTATGTTAAAGGAAATATTTGAACAACCCGTTGCTATTAATAATACTCTCAATTTATTAACGGATGTCTCGACCTCAACAGTCCAAATTCCCCCCTTATCATTTGATTGGAAAGATGTTTCGCGCCTTACCTTGGTTGCATGTGGAACAGCCTTTTTGAGCGGATTGACGGCTAAATACTGGTTTGAAAAATATGCTCAGTTGCCAGTCGATGTTGAAATTGCATCAGAATTCCGCTATCGAGATCCTACTTTAACACCGGGCGGTGTGGCTATTTTTATTTCTCAGTCAGGAGAAACTATTGATACGCTATGTGCTCTGCAGTTGGCCTGTGAAAAAAATCATCACACTTTGGCGATTGTTAATACGCCAGAAAGCTCAATTGCCCGCCAATCCAAGAATGTTATTACAACGCAAGCATGGCCTGAAATTGGTGTTGCCTCTACAAAAGCTTTTACATGCCAATTGGCAGTGTTGGCGAGTCTTGCAATTGCTGCAGGGCGTAGACGAGGGGTGCTCTCCAAAGATCAAGAACGCAAACTTGTTCAAAGTTTACATCAGACACCTGACCAAATTAACAAAATCCTACAGAAAGACGATAAAATTCATGAGCTCGGGCATCACATTCGTAATGCAAATAGCTCTCTTTATTTGGGTAGGGGAACAAGCTATCCCATAGCCTTGGAAGGTGCTTTAAAACTTAAAGAACTTTCTTACATTCATGCAGAAGGGTACCCTGCCGGTGAAATGAAGCACGGGCCCATTGCTCTTATAGATGAAAAGGTTCCCGTTATTATTCTTGCACCACAAGATCAATGGTTTGAAAAAACTATCTCCAATATGCAAGAAGTCTTGGCCAGAGGGGCTTCTGTTATATGTTTTACAGATGAATCATCAGAGAAACACATTCAAGGGCTTGGGGGAAAGATTAAAACATTCAGTTTACCAACTGCAGATCCTTTTATCACTCCCCTTCTTTATACAATCCCTTTGCAGCTTTTAGCGTATCATACGGCTCTTTTGCGTGGAACTGATGTGGATCAACCCCGCAATCTAGCTAAGTCAGTAACAGTTGAATAAAGTTAAAAAACGATTGGTTTCTTTAGGGCGGGGCAGCGCTACTTTAGCTTTTCCAAAGACTTGTGGTAAAGATCGAGTTTTTTCCTGACAGCATCGAATATGGTTTTTGTGGACTCGCCTGTTAAGTGGAGAAGAGCTTCTTTTACATTCTTAACTGGCCAAATGGAGAAATCACCTCGTTTAATGGAATCTACAATCTCATCTCTTAAAATAACATTATCTATATTTGTATGGGGGATAATAACTCCCTGTGTTCCTGTAAATCCTCTATATTTACATGTTCTGTAGAAACCTTCAATTTTATGAATAATGCCGCCTACTGGCTGAGCTTCACCAAATTGATTGATAGAACCCGTGATGGCTATATCTTGACGGATGGGAATTTCAGACAAGGAAGAAAGGATTGCTACAAGCTCTGCAAGGGACGCACTGTCTCCTTCTACCCCTCCGTAATTTTGTTCGAAAGTAATAGAGCATCCGCAAGATAAGGGATATTTTTGCGCAAACATTCCATTTAAATATCCATCCAATATTAGGACACCTTTTTGCTGGATTGGACCGCTCATCTCGGTTAAGCGCTCAATATTAACTACCCCGAGCTCACCTGCGTAAGTTCTTGCGCTGATACGATTGGGCAGCCCATAAGTATGATCACCTGTTGTTAAAACCGACAGAGCATTGACTTGCCCTACGACATGACCGGTGGTATCGATTAATATTTGGCCTGATTCTATATCTTCATGAGATCTATCCTCTAAACGGGCGGAGCGCTTTCGTCGTTCATTTAAGACGGTCTTAATATCTTTTACAGTTATGACATTACTTGCACGTTCGGAGGCCATGGCAGCCATTGTTCCCGCTTCGTTTAAAACGTCAGCAATTAATTCAAATTTTGAATTTAACTTCTTTCGATGTCCGACCCAGCGTGCACTATATCCCATGAGATACTGGATAGCTTCCTGGTCAATTTCTTGTCCGGTGTGAATAATGGATGCTTGTTTAATAAGTTTGGTATATATGGAGAGGTTTTTTGATGTTGCGGGCAGATCTGGATCAATTTCTGCTTTAATTTTAAAGTAAGTTTTAAAGTCTGGATCTTGGTAGAAAACAGAATAATACCAAAGAGGTGCACCAATGAGAAAGACCTGTACATCAAGGGGAATAGACATAGGTTCTGGAGCATCCCACAGAGGTAGTGAAGATTCTCTGTGACGTTCTTCAATGCGGATACGCTGGTCTCGCAGTGCTGCTTTTAATGCTTCCCATACTTCTGGAGATTGAGCCAAGGCTTCAGCGCGTAAAACTAAAATCCCCCCATTGGCACGATGGAGAGCGCCTGGACGAATCATGGTGAAGTTTGTTTCCATGCCTCCGCCTGTCATGGTGCGATACTTAATGGACCCAAATAAATTTTCGTAAGTAGGAGTGGGTTCTAAAACAACTTCCGGATGGCTCATTCCCTTATTATTAATCAGAAGATTAACGCTATATCTTTCTTCAAGAGTCGAGGAAAGTTTTGATTGGGTTTCGGGGTCTTCACTTAAAAAATCTTCCACATGGTTTAGGACATCTTCTAAAAGTTCATCAATCCAATCTTTAATGTATTTATCGTATTCTTGGCGGAACTTTTGGAAAAGAGGGTCAAGTACCTGCGCTGCAATATTCTTTTTTACCTCGTTGATTTGGATGGTAAGTTGACGACCAGCCAAATGAGCCGATGTAGTTATTCTATTTAATCGATCTTTAATTTCTTGGATATCTTTTAGTTGATAAGCTTGGCCACCTTCCTCACTCCCCTTCAAGGGATCTGTTAATTGAATGCTGAAGCCTTCATTTGTTTCTTCAATGGTTAAACCTTTGCTTTGTGCAAATGTTTGTACAGATTCTAGTTCTTCTTGTACCTGTTTTTCCAATGAAGAAGTCATGGCTTCAACTTGGCTTAAATAATGAGGATGTGAAAATGTTTTTGAGAGGACAGAATGAAAACTTGCAATAAGATCTATCATTGATTGCTTCAGCTCGCACCCTTTACCATTTGGTAGACGGAAAGGTTTTGGACGGTGGGGGGATTGAAAGTTGTTAAGATATACCCAATCATGCGGGGTAGAAAATTTTTTAATATATTGTTTAAGAAATGCCATTGTTGCTGTCATGCGGCCGCTTCTGTCTTCGCCAACCACAAACACATGAAAACCTTTGTTGCGCATTTTAAGACCAAAATTCATAGCCTCATTAGCGCGAGCATGGGAAGACAAATCAAACAGGGTTACAGCGGAATGTTTGGAAGTTTTAACATCCTCCAATGCCCTGATTGGAAATAAGGGTATGCCAACCTGCGTGTCTTTTAAGGAGTCTTTCATCATACTTTAAGTCTATAAAAATAACCCTTAAGAGGGGGTTAATGCAGGATGAGATAATTATAGAAATACCCTAATTTATTTTTTTAATCATTATTCTTTAAGCGAGAGTAAGGCGATACTACCAACACATTGATGTTTGGATTTGTTCAAGAAGAGCACGCCCTACTTTTTCAAACTCTCCCATACGGCGGGCTGGGTAATATCCGTCAAAAGCCCAATAAAAACTGGGGGGAAGAACCGGGTCGTTTGTATATTTTGGGACAGGAATTTTTTCAAATATATTGATTTTATAGTTATATTTTGGAGGAACAGGCCCTGCTGGTTTGGTTGGAAATTTAGGGCCCTTTGGGGCATCAAAAGCTTCTATAATCTTGTCAAATGTTGGAAATCCGTAGATACCACCCTTACCTATATCCACAACTAAATAAGTATTTTCGAAAGTTTTATAGAGCTCGTAAAGAAGGGTATCCATAAGAGATCTCCATGGTGTTTCACATGTAAAGATCATACTAAAAATGTGTTAAAAGGATGTGAATGATGGTTTTGGAATACCCCTCACCCACACGACTAATCTAAAAACTACGGCGTGGATGGGCAAGGGGAGAGGTAAAAATGATGCTTATTTAGGGTTCATTAGTTTTTCGATCTTTTCTATATCATCTTTTGATAAACCCTGATAAACATCATAGCTTACCATATCTTTATTTTTGTATGACTTTAGTAGTTTTGTGGCTTCCTTACTAATTTTTTTATCGCTACTCGTTTGGCTAGCTTCTAATATTGGAACCAATTGAGAACCATAAGACTGGGATATACTACCACCAAAAATAAATGTTCCGTCACTTGCTTTAAAAAAGAGGGGGCCACCACTCATACCGCCAACGATTCTTCCAAAAATCTTTTGGTCTTCAGTTTGAGGTAACGGAAGATGAGCACAGCTAAACTTCTCATCACTTGCACCTGGAGATAAGTAAGTTGCATAAAATGATCCAGTTTCTTCAAAAAATGAAAGGGATGGACAAGAAATCATACTAGATTTTACAACTAAGCCCTGACTGTTATCACCCCATAAAGAATAGTTACCATTGCTAAAACGTTTTAAGGATATAAACCCTAATGCAAAAGCAGGAAGCTTTGCGACTATTTGGGGGTCAAAGGCCTGAAGTTTTACAGGGCTTTTTGTTAGTTTGATGGGTTTTCTTAATTTCAAGAAAGCAAGATCACTTCCAACCAATTTATATTTTTTATTATTAACCATCATTTCTTTCAGTACTAAAAAGTCTTCGGCTGTGGCTTTGCTTTCTCTTTCGGCTGATTCACTGAGAGAGCTCACAGATTCTCCTTCCTGTTTAAGGTCCTTTACTGGAATTTCTTCCATTGTTCCCAAAAAATGAACGTCGTACATGCTTACTTTATCTTTTGGCATTTTTGTTATAACCCCCAGCCAATCAATAGCACCTGCTTTTACTGGAAGCACTGCCTCATCAATTGCAGCAATGAATTGTTTTTCACTTTTATTGTGCAGCATTGCCAGATGTGTACTGGTAACAGCTGTTGTTTCATTTAGAAAGATACAACTTCCCATTTCGCTAGTTTCTGAAATTAAGAATCCGAGCTGGAAGGGAAAATTTAGAGCGGCCTGATGGGATAATTCATGAGCATCTTTTACTCTTTCATCACCCATAGCTAAACAATTTTGTATTTGAAAAAAAAACATTAAGATTAGAGAATATGCTAATTTCATCTTTATTTCCTTTAATTTGGTGAATATCAATATTTATAATGATTAGATAAGTGCATATAATAAAATTTGCAACTTCATTTTTAATAGCGGGAAAAAATAAATTATCCGATAATTTTCTGAAAAACATCTGCTTTTAAGCTGGCACCACCTACGAGGACTCCATCCACATGGGGAAGGACTAGAATCTCTGCGGAATTCTGATCTGTCACAGAGCCACCATAAAGAAGGGGCGTCGTATTTTTAAGGGCTTCGAAGAGAGCAAGGTGCATTTCTATAATTTCTTCAGGAAGGGGGGTGACGCCTGTCCCAATTGCCCAGATGGGTTCATATGCAATAAAGGTATTTTTAGGATTTGAGGAAGGAGGAAGGGTGGCCTTAAGTTGTTGGATGACCGTTTCGATGGCTTTGCCGCTTTCACGCATACGCATGTTTTCTCCAACACACACGATAGCCCGCATGCCTGCAGCGTGTATGGCCGATATTTTAGTATTTATCAACTCATCACTTTCTCCAAATAAAGTACGGCGCTCAGAATGTCCCACAATAACAGCTTTACAGCCAATGTCTGCTAACATTTGAGCACTGACTTCTCCGGTAAACGCCCCTTTGACGTCTGTATGGCAATTTTGTGCTCCCAAAAGAGCAGGCGTGCTTTTCAAAGCATTCCTTACAGGTAATATAAAAGGAAAAGGAGGGCAAATAATTATCTTGTGCTGCGTTGTGGATAAGGCTGAGAGGAGAGGGGGTATAAACTCCTCAATAAAGTTTGGCGAACCGTTCATTTTCCAATTTGCAACAATTGTTTTAGTCATTAAATTTCCCTTTATTCTTTACTTTGGCTTTTCCGTTAGGGGGCCAAAAGGCATTGCAATTACTCATAGCATTATATTAGAGTATGGATAGTTTTTTATGTCCTTCAACCCCTTTTTTCGCAAGTTTATGCGACTGGGCGGGAGCTGGCAATAAAAAATGGTTTAGTATAATTGCCATATTAATGAGTTGTAAGGACCCATGCTTCAAAAATTACGTGCCCAGTCCAATCGCTGGTATATTAAAGCTCTTTTTGTCATTTTAGTTTTAAGCTTTTGTATGTGGGGTATTGCAGACATTTTCTTCAATTATATTAATATGAGGCCTGTTGCAACCGTAGATGGGCGTAACATTTCACAAGAAGAATTTGCTTCGCGGCTTCAAACAATGGTGAACAGAGCTCAAGAGGCCTCAAAAGGGCAACTTAAACCAGAACAAATTAGAGAGATGGGTATTCCTCAAAAGATTTTAGATTCATTGATTGATCAATCTTTAATTGCTACAGAACTCAAAGAACGGCGCTTAATAGTATCAGATGCTGCAGTTAGAAATCGAATTCAAAAAATTCCAGCATTTTCAAATGAGCAAGGTCAGTTTGATAAGCGTGCTTTTGATTATTTGTTACAAAATAATCATATTTCTGAAGCGCAATTCATTGCGGATGTGCGTGGGGAACTGCAGCAGCAACAACTCTTTGGAGCTTTGATTTCAGGATTACGTCTCCCTAAGGCTTATATCGATTTATTATTTCAAGGATTTTTTGAACAACGTGTTTTTGCTGTGGTGACAGTTCCTTTTCAGAAAATGGTCGTAAAAGAAACTCCAAAAGAATCTGATTTGCAAAAATTTTACAAGCAACATCAGGAGCAGTTTAGGCTTCCTGAGATGCGTAAGATTACACTTCTTGAAGTTGATCCGAAGCTTTTTGAAAGTCGTGTTGTTGTTCCGCTAGATAAATTGCAAGGAGAATATGAACGACGCAAAGCTGAATTTGAAATTGCAGAAAAGAGAGAAATAAAGCAAATAAATGCGGCGAATGAAAATACTGCAAAAAAGGCTGTTGAGTCATTAAAGAAAGGCCGCCCTATGCCTGCAGTTGCAAGAGATGTTTCTGCAGATTTTAAAGATTTAGGTCTTGTGACTAAACAGCAATTGCCCGATCTTGTTGCAGATCGGTTATTTGAAGCTGAGTTAGGTCAAGTCATAGGCCCAGTTTCCACCCCCTTTGGTTTTCAGATTTTTCTTGTGTCAAAAATTGAGCCAAGCTTTACAAAATCCTTTCTTGAAATTCGTACTCAATTGGAATCTGAACTAAAGCTACAAATGGCCAATGATCAGATTTATGAGCTTAAGAATAAAATTGAAGATGCCTTGGCAGGTGGTGCCACATTGGCAGAAATTGCGAAAGAACATCAACTAAAAATACACTCAATTGATGATGTTTCTAAATCAGGAAAAGATTTGAATGATAAATTCATTCTCCCTGAAGCTGGAAAAGCTGACATTCTTGATCAAGCTTTTTCTTTACCAGAAGGGGCCGATAGTGCTGTTATTGAAACCAAAGAAGGTGCTTCATACGTGGTTCATGTGGATAGCGTTAAGGCATCTCATGTTCCGCCATTTGCCGAGATACAAGATAAGGTAGCAAAAGCATGGATGCAGGATCAGCGTTTTCAGTTAAGTGCGATTGTTGCAGAGCAGCTCGCAAAAGATGCGCGGTCAGTTTCTGAGCTTTCACGCTTGGCTCTGAGTCGCAAGTTATCCATTAAAATGCTTGATCCATTGAGTCGCGTCGATTCTGAAAAGGATGAAAAAATTCATAAGCAATTTACACCAAACCTTATCACTCAGATGTTTGAACTCACCTTTGGTAAAACTGCCCTTGGTGTAACGCCCGATCGGATGAATGGAGGAGTTCAAGTTGTCATGTTGCAAAAAATTCTGCCCTTTAATCAAAAATCTTTGAAGGATAAACGCGATCAAATGGAGAAGAAGTTGGCAGAATTAGCTTTCCAGGATGCTTCAGCTCTTTATATAAAGAGTTTGCGTAATGATGCTAAGATTTCTATTAATCAAGCAGTTTTTAATGCAATGGCAAGTCGTGGATAGGGGAAAAAATTATGGAGGAGACCAAATCCTTAGAGCCTAGAAATCAAGATGATTCTCTTCCTGGCTATTCACTCATTGATTTGGAAAATAAACATAAAACCCCCATTTTAATTACACCTGCTCAAGAATTATCATTTCCTTTATCTTCCACAGATCTTCGAGATATAAGCATTTTAGAAGCTAAGTTTGATCAAGAAAAAAATTGCGCTGGATTAGCTGCTCCTCAGATTGGTATTGGAAAACAAATTATAGTTTTTGCCGCTCCAGGGGATCCTGATGTAAAAAAATGGCGGTCTGATTTTACCCAAACCATGGATAAAACCATTTGGATTAATCCCGTGTATGAAGGCATTGGACAAGAAAAAAATGAAGATTATGAAGCTTGTTTTTCTGTGCCTGAAGTTGCAGGACCCGTCATGCGTTATAAAAGTATTAAATTCCAAGCTTACACACCAACAGGTGACTTAGTTGAAGGGACAGCGGAAGGTTTTTTAGCTCGGATTATCCAACATGAGGTAGACCATGTTAAAGGAATTCTTTATATAAATTATGTCCCTGACGGTCACCTTCTGAAAATTGAAGAATATAGACGGAAAAGAGCAGCGGCCATGGAAGCTGAGCAAATCTCTTCAAGCTGAATTTTTTTATGAGCCGCACAAACGTCTTTTTGTTTTGTACGGCTCTTTTATTTTAATCAATCTTTATTTGAGAGAGGACGGATAGAAAACTGGGGGCACGCCACCCGCTGTTGGCATTTGGGCACCCTGGAGAGGTCTTTTCATATCAGACATTGCCATAGAAAGCGCTGTTGCACACAAATCATCCCCTTTTGCTGTTAATGGGGCGGGAGGGAGACTTGATCTTTCCTGAGGCTTTACCTCTGGTTTTACTTCTAAGCAGGATGCAATAGAACTGTTATACATTCTCGTGCCGTTATCCATTTGACCCCCATGATGCCCTGAATTTGGTTGATTTTGGGCATCAATTTCGTGTTGGGCGACAATTTTCCAAACATCTCCACAAGACTTTTTACAAATATCTCTTACAGAACTCTCAGTACAAGGACCAGGTGTTCGACATGTTGAAGCGCAAAAAGCCAATGGATCAATGGGTCCTGCTTTGACTTCGTTGATTAAAGAGATTGCAGAAAAAGCTAAAGTTGTCAAAATCGGTATTTTTTTATTGGGATATTTAGCAGTAAGCATTTGAGAAATACTCCTCTCGTTAATGTTAATAAAAAAGAGGTTCAGGTATTATTAAATCAAAAAATGGTTAATAGTGGGTAAATATCGGAGTAATAATATTGTATATTTAAATTGAAAAAGTAATTTTTAAATAATTATAAAATTATTTATTTTGTTTTTCTGATAATTAAGGAGCTTCGGCTTGACGCCAGGCCATAGGGCGCTCCGCGCGACGGTAGGGGGCGGAGGGAGAGGGATTATCGCGCTGAAGCGCGTTGCTTTCGCTTGCGCTCAAGCCCGAACCCAAATATTTATGGTATCGAGGGTTCAAATCTTGCTCATGCATAAATAAAAAGAGGGAAAAACCCTCTTCTTATTTATGGCGGAGGGAGAGGGATTCGAACCCTCGATACGGCTTTTCAACCGTATAACGGTTTAGCAAACCGCCGCCTTCAGCCGCTCGGCCACCCCTCCACGAAGGCTCTTTTAAAGTTCTAAAGCCCTTTCAATATGTTGTCAACAGAACATCAGACAACAATTCGAAAAGAGCTGATTTATTTTCCCATTAAATTCATACGTTGGGCAATAATGGCGTTACGGGCAAGTGCATCCGCCCGTTCATTTTCAGGGTGTCCGCTGTGCCCCCTTATCCAGTGCCACGCAACTTGGTGCTTAGAGATAAGATCATCCAAAAGCAACCATAAGTCTTGATTTTTGACAGGTTTACGGTCGGCCGTCTTCCACCCATTTTTTTTCCAATTTGCCATCCATTGAGTAATTCCATCACGCAAATATTGACTATCGGTGTAAAGATCAACTTGTGCTGGAAAAGGAAGGGAGGTGAGAACGCCAATCGCAGCACTCATTTCCATACGATTATTGGTGGTCGAAGGGTCTCCCCCTGATAAGTCTTGCTCAAGGCCTTGATAATGTAAGACGGCGCCCCACCCTCCAGGGCCTGGATTTCCGCTGCATGCGCCATCCGTATAAGCTTTTAAATGAGGTTTAAAAGTGTTGGGTAAAGTGCTTAGGATTTCGATTAAAGTTTGAGTTTCTTGCTGCAAGGCTGTTACCACCATTGTTGTTTTCCTTGGGTTTTAACTTATTGTATTTTTATTTTATCATAAAGGAAAGTTTTGAATGATGCGATTGTAAAAATAACCTGAGCATTTTGACGACCTTGATCCTAAGACACCAGGCTTTTGGGGATATTAAAGTGGATATTTTCTTCTACTACGCGCACTTCTTCCATGGTGACAGTAAAACGCTCCTGGCATGCCTCAATCAACTCATCCACCAAAACTTCAGGAGCAGACGCGCCTGCGCTGATACCTAAGCGATGCGTATTTTTGAGCCAATCCCACTCGATTTGGGAAGCACGTGGGTAAAGGCGTGTCTCAGGACATCCATGAAGCTTAGCGGTTTCCATGAGGCGTACAGAATTGGAAGAATTCGCAGCCCCAATAACGATCATATGATCAACTTGTGCTGCAATTGTTTTGACAGCAAGTTGTCGGTTGGTTGTTGCATAGCATATGTCTTCTTTTTTGGGTCCACAAATAGTAGGGAATCTCTTCTTGAGGGCAATAATAATATCAGCAACTTCGTCCACTGAAAGAGTGGTTTGAGTTGCATAGGCAAGGTCTTTATTTGCATCAAAAGGAAGATTGGCAACATCCTCAACTGTTTCCACGAGGATAACCGAACCTTCGGGTACTTGCCCCATGGTACCTATCACTTCTGGGTGGCCGGCATGTCCTATGAGAATGACAGTGCGACCAGATTCTTGATGATGCTCGACCTCTCTATGCACTTTACTGACTAAGGGGCAGGTGGCATCTAAGTAATAAAGCGCACGTTCCTTAGCAGCATGAGGAACGGATTTTGGAACCCCATGGGCAGAAAAGACGACGGGTCGATCATTCGGGACTTCATCTAATTCTTTGACAAAAACAGCTCCTTTGGCTTCTAGGCTTTCGACAACGAAGCGATTATGGACTATTTCGTGGCGTACATAAACAGGAGCCCCATGCTTTTCTAAGGCACGCTCAACAATTTGAATGGCACGATCAACTCCTGCACAAAATCCTCTTGGGCTTGCAAGTAAAATGGTTATAGGAGGAAGAGAAGTTGCTGTCATAGAGTGGACTCATTTATAAAATGAATGATTTTTTATTTATCAAACTTTGAATTTTTAAGCAACTAATTAAGTTTTATTTATCCATGATTTGCTTTAGCAAGTCAGCAATGAGGCCAAAACACATGATTATAAGGCATGTTAGAAGACCCCCGATTCCTAAATAAAAACCTGTTGAGAGTTTGAAAAAGGTAGATAAAAAGAATCCACCAATGGCCCCCATAAAACACAGCATTGCAAAGAGAATGAATATCTTTAAAGGATTGTAATAATTTATTGCCTGAAGAATGTACTGAAGTGTTCTTAAAGAATCTTTAAACAGCCTTACTTTTGTTTGTCCTTTTCTTTCATGATAGGGGATATCTATGTAATGGACGGTTTTCCCGGTCATCATGTAGGCAAGCGTCATTGATGTCGTGAAGCTAAATGTATCACACAGATGCTTAAAATACTTTGTAACGGTTGCTTTTGAAAAAATTCGAAACCCAGAGTTAATATCTGGGATGGATCTTCCGGCAGTAAATTCTACTAAGAACTTAAGTATTTTTCTTAAAGGAGATTTGATGACAGATTCTCGATAAAATTGCCCTGTTCGTTTACCGACAACCATATCAAAATTTTTTTCATATTCTTTTAATAAGTCTCCTAGCTTCTCAAAGGGATACGTCATATCAGCATCAGTGATAACAATAGTATCATATTTTGCTGCTAAAATACCGTCTTTAAGGGAACGTCCATAACCAAGATTATGTGGGTGACGCACAACTTTTATATTTGGTTCTTTAGAAAGGGTTTTAAGAAGTTCTGGAGTTTCGTCCTTTGATCCATCATCCACAACAACAATTTCCCATGAACTTATTTTCATACCCTCTAAAATTTTTTTAATTTGATCGAGCGTTTGAAGAATGGATTTTTCTTCATTATAGGCGGGAATAATAGTACTTATCATGATAGACCTTTACATGAAATGGTTCCTAAAAAGCAAATAAAATATGGCTGTACAGTCTTTTCGAATTTTTTTATAAGAGAGTGATAATTTTTAGAGTGAAATTTATTCAGAGAATCTTTAAAAATTAGCATGATATTTTTCTGCCCATTGTTGAAACATCAGGATACTCCACAATTGATACTGCAGATTTATCTTGCCGGACAAGTGGTTTTGCCATTGAGTCTGTATATGTTGGGCATTAAAAATGCCAGTAGATTCCAATGATTTCTGAGAAAGGTAATGCTCAGACCACTCTCTTAAATCCCCTTTTAACCATTCTCCAATGGGTACTGAAAAACCCATTTTTGGTCTCTCAATCAAGTGGTTTGGAATATATTTTTTAAGGATCTTTCTCAATGGAGCTTTGGTTTTACCGTCTCGAACTTTATAGTTGATAGGGACTTTACTTGAAAATTCTGCCACACGATAATCAAGTAGAGGGGTTCTAACTTCTAGACTTAAAGCCATGCTTGCTCGGTCAACTTTTGTTAAGACACATTCAGGTAAGAAAGTCTTTGTATCAAAATAAGCCATTAAATCTAAGGGAGACTTAAAAGAAGATATAATTTCGGAAGAATAAATATTCGTAGGTGTGTTGCGATTTGTTAATAAAAGATCAGAAGGATTGTCCCACACGGACACAAAAGACTGAAAGAAATCAACAGGAGTGCGTGCGTTAAGCGTATCAGATAATTTATATCCTTTTTCTGCAATTTGGGCGTATTGGAATTTTTTAGGAAAACACGAAACAATTTTCTGCCATTGATTTAAAGTAATATTACGAATGCCTTTTGCAAAAATAATTTTTATAATAGAGGGTAAAAATTGATAAATTGGATAAAGTTTTCTTGCAATTTGGTATCTATCATACCCACAAAACAACTCATCTCCCCCATCGCCGGAAAGACAAACGGTTACTTGCTCACGTGCAAGGCGTGAGACAAGGTATGTCGGAATTTGAGAAGTATCGGCAAAAGGTTCATCATAAAAATTGGTTAAGTTCGGGATAATATCTAAAGCCTGCTTAGAAGATACATACAATTCAAAATGATCTGTTTGTAAATGTTTAGCCACTTCTTTAGCATAAGCAGCCTCATTGTAGGCGCTTTCTTCAAATCCAATAGAGAAAGTTTTTACTGGTTTGTGAGATAACTTTTGCATTAAGGCAACAACGAGTGAACTATCAATTCCTCCAGAAAGAAACGCTCCAATAGGCACATCAGAAATCATTCTTTTCCTAACAGAATCTTCTAAAAGAGTTTCTAGCTCATCTATGAGATTCATTTCATTTGGGGTACCTGTAGGGTTGCTTCTAGATATAAAGTCAGACATTTGCCAGAAAGGAGTTTCTGTGATGTTCAAATGGCTGTCGATAGTGACAATGTAACCTGGCTTTACTTTATATACATTTTGGTAAATGGTATGAGGAGCCGTAATATAATTAAATTTGAAATAAATAGAAAGAGCCTCAAGAGATATTTTTGTATGAAATTGAGGGTGCTTGATAAGAGCCTTTAACTGCGAACCGAAAAATACAATATTGTTCTGAACTGACCAGTAGAATGGTTTTACGCCAATTCTATCACGTACAAGATACAGTTTTCTTTCTTTCTCATCCCATAAAGAGAAAGCAAACATTCCGTTAAATTTTTTGCAGGCTTTTTCTATTCCCCAAACTTCACATGCTGCTAAAACAACTTCCGTATCCGAATGTCCTCTAAAAGATACTCCATTTTCCTTTAGTTCTTCTGCTAATTCAGCAGCATTAAAGACTTCGCCGTTATAAGAGATAACAAAGCGTTTTGTATGAGAAATCATAGGCTGGGCTCCCAGCTCTGTTAGATCTATAATAGAAAGTCTTCTATGACCAAGAAAAACTTTCTCATGTTCGTCAGACCAAATTCCAAAAGCATCAGGACCCCGTTCTTTAAGTTGGTTGGTCATTTCAAGAACGATTGACAAGTTATTTTCTTTGGTATTTTGAGTTTTGATATCCCAAAAACCTGCTACTCCACACATTCCGTATAGCCTTTAATTTTCTATGTTAAATAATTTATTACACATTCTTCCTCAATAGGGAAAAGACTTATTACACCTTAACTTCCTTCAAATGAAGTACCTTTTTAACTTGTTCAATAAACATTGAGGCATTATTTTCCCATGTAAAATTTTTTGCAAGATCGAGCGACGTTAGAAAATAACGACAGAGAACTTCGTGATCGGAGAAGATATTTGATAATCCCTCAGCGATGTCAATGGGAGAATAAGAAGATAAAATTATTCCCGGAAATTCTGTGTGTTTACCAAATTCATAGACCACATCAGTCGATGCTAAGACAGCAATCCCTTTGGAAAAGGCTTCTAAAAGAGTATTAGATATACCCTCATCTTGAGAAAGTTGGAGCATAACGTGTTGGTTATTGTATAAATTTGATAATTCTTCTCTGTTTATATGACCTTTGAAAATTATTGTTAAATTTGAAGGCAGGTTGTTTGCTTTCTTCATAAGATCGCTCTCTAATAACCCACTTCCAACAATCGTAAATATAATTTTTTTCGGGGTGTTCTTTGCGAAAAGGATCACACCCTCCAAACATTCTAATATTCTTTTTCTCTCAATTAACTGACCAACAAAAATGAGATTGTATGTTAAAAAGCCTCTCTTTTTAATATTGGAAGGTTGTTCGTTAAAAACGCCATTGGGAATATTGCTGACATGAATATCCTTGAAGTAATTTTCAACAAGATCTTTAAGTCGTTTGCCATTGGCATATACTACAGAAGCTGAATATAGAACAGGTTTTATAAGAAAAGGAATTAAATGCTTTGAAAATTTTCCTAGACGCTTTTCATTAAAACCGGGTGCATCTACCCCCCGAATAGAAACAATATGCGGGATGTTATTAGTCTTTAAGTATCGCCAAATAGCTCGTCCTGATGGAAATGCAAAAAAGGAGGTAACTACATCTGGTTTGCATCGTTTTATATATAAGGGGGCTTTAAATTTTAAAAGAAAATAAGATTTGACTAATTCGAGAAGAGAAATGCAAAGCAAATTTGTTCTGATGTTTCCAAGAAGAATGATAGATAAATTAGGTATTTTTGGGTAGGTGTATGGTTTGACAAGGCCAATAGTTAATATTGTAACCTCGTGTCCCTCTTCTGCTAATTTTTTGGTTAAATTTTGCAAAGCAGTAGCAGCACCCCCGCCAATAGGGGGAAATTCATGGCAAATGAAAAGAAGTTTATATAATTGCTTTTTCAAGGGAAGCGTCATGAAATGGTAAACTTTTTTTATTCTTAGCTAATATAAAAACCTTATCACCAAAATTAAAGAAGTCATTTAGATGAAATAAGACATAAAGGAGATTTGTTAGTAAAATCTTAAAAGGAGAATATTTACCACTTACATATTGGACCCCAGCTTTGTTTCTAAGATAAGTGTATAATGGGTAGGAAAAAGGGCCGCCCCAAGTCTTTTTATAAAGAACGTCAAAGCCAGCGTCATTCAATTTTTTAGCCAACTCATCTGCTGTATAATGGCGATAGTGTCCCATTCCTTTTGCCATTTCATCAAGTGGACCTGATGGTACTGTTACGATAACATACCTACACATGAGGGCTAAACTCTTTAAAGCAGGTTTATCGTCTTTTAAGTGTTCTATAACCTCTGAACAAATGCCTAAATCAACAACACGAGGGTCAAAGGGGTTTGAGACAATAGTTAAGTCTTGATAAGAAAAAAAACCATTGGGATATTTTTTTCGGCATTGATCAAGTCCTCTATCAGAGATGTCAGAACCAAAAATTTGAAAGTTGTTAATTTTCTTACCAATATATTCGAGAAGTTTTCCATTACCACAGCCTAAATCAGCAATTGTTCTAGGTCGTTCAGGAAGTAAGTTAATTAATTTCATTATCCATCGGTTTGTGTGACGACAGACAGGAGAATATTTTACCATGTCATTCCACCCTGTGTCACTCCAACCCCTATTATAAAATTCGATGTCATCTAATTTTTTTTGAACGTCAGATGTTGGCTTGTTCACTTTGCGGTTGCTTTTCATATTGGCTATTCTCCTGCTATTGTCATGTGGAGTAGAAATTATGATATATTTTTTTAATATTATCCGAAGTGAGAATGAAATTATAGAAGTGTATTTATTATCCTCTATTTTTAAATTCCCCAATTAATTATTTGGGATAACTTCAGTACTTAATAGTTCTCAAAATTGAAAAAACATTTAAAGCACTATAATATGGTGTCTTTGCTTTTGCAAGTAGGGGTCCTGAGATAACACGTGCTTATCAAGATATCTAGTCGCTTTTGTTTCCCTGGGAGAGCAGAGAATGGGGACTAAGGTATTTGGACCCTAAAATAAAGAACATTGCAATAAGAAGGATGTGAGTAGAATAGGAGTATCGAACATAGGTGGGCTCCATAAAAGAAACAATTGAAACATTTCCCAAATTTATAAGAGCTGCAAAAATAAAAGAAAGATAAAGAGGATGTTCGCTACGGAAAGAAAAGGGGGAACAAAGAAGATTCCATAAAAATATGAAGCCTAAGAAAGATGTCGCAAGAAAAAAAGCATATCCTCCAAATCCCCTTATTACTTCTTTAAAATAAGAAGAAGCATATTTGGTGATATTATTTTTTATCAACGTAAAAGCAATTGATTTTGTTTGTTCATCGAGCATTTGATTGTATTTATAATCAAACCTTGGATCATTTTTGCTGATCTGCTTTTCAAATTCTTCTACAGGCCATATTTTGGTTCTCAAATTGTAAAAGGCAAGCGCAATTGGTATATAAGTCGTGGAATAAAGATCGAGAGTCCTTTTGTTAGGGTCAGGATCAACGATCTTATTTTTAACAATTTCGTCCATTGTTTCTTTTACGATCATTCGTTGCTGAGGGTCTGAGAAGTCTTTGTATGAGTCAGTGGTGGCTATAAAAAGGGGACGTACAACAAACTGAGGCGCCGCGCCTAGCGTTGCTGAGAAAGAACCATGGTAAACATAATTGTACATTCTTTCAAAGCAAAAGAGAGAGCACAAGGATAATACGAGGGCTAATAAATAGCTTCCCTTTTTATGGAAATTAGGATGGAACCACGACAGATATATTAAAGATATAAAACCAACACAATAAAACAATAAATACTGTTGGCGTGTTGAAGCTAATAAGAAGGCAAAACCGCAAAATACATATAATGATTTTATATTGCCTGAGAGAAGGCCTTTAAAGAAGAAATAAGATGTAAACAGGAATAAGGGATAAGCAAGCCCCTCACTGAGAATATCGTTAGCTACCCCTGCAAAAATGGCTGGGCTCATAAACAAGCATAACAAGCTCCAATAAATAAATGTGGGCAGCTTAAAAAAATTTTTTAAAAAAGTGGATAAGATGTATGAGGCCCAAATAACAATAATCTGTTGGAATATTAGGACCGCCTGAAGTCCAAAATCAGCAAATAAATAACGTAAAAGTGAAATGGTAAGTGAGTATAATCCAATTCTGTTGATACTATTCGTAAGGTATGTTCCGCTATCCGGCTGCAATATAAATCCCTTATGCATATTTATTATAAAGATAAGAGATAATGCGATAAAAATAGTGCTGTTTTTTTGGAATAACTTTGTCACGAAGGACAGTAGACGGCTTCTAATTTTCTTTGTGTGGGAATTATTCATATTTACGATCTTTTTAGAGAGAAAGAGGAGAGAACAGAGAACATGTTGCGCTAAATTGCCCGTATCCTAATTCTTTGATTCTTATAAGCTTAACGCCGCTCACTATACATTTTGCATAAAAATGAGTCAATTTATTAATTTGTTTTATATGATTAAAGTCTAAATTTTTCTTTTTGATTTTCATATCTTGCTCTCATCGCCTATATTTTCTAAAATCTTAAACAAGAGTTATAATCCATTTAAGGAATTAAGCCATGGCCAACCCAATAGTCCCTATAGTTTCTTCTCTTCTTATTTCAACTGTTTTAACAGGATGTAGTACATTTTCCTCGTCAGATTCAGCCTGTATGAAAACATCATTGGTGACATCACTTTCTAAAATGCCACTCTCACGTGCAATAAGAGGAGATGCACGCACAATGACGCTTTCTGATTTTAAGGCAGGATGTGGTGGATCAAGTAACCAATTGCCAGGTGGCAGTGACGACATAGGGATTAATGTCACATTTATGGTCCCAGCAGCTAAGCATCCTCGTCATAGAGTTAATAAAGTGACTTTCCCTCTTTTTGTTGCCTTAGTAGATAAAAACGAAAATGTTATTGATAGAAGAGATGAAAGTGTGGACATAAAAATAAGTGATAAGTCTCTTAATTTTGCCCATAAAATTATTTATACACCCCCCAAAGAAGTTGCTGTAGATAGCGAGAATCATAGGATTCTGGTTGGGTTTAATGAATCAAAACCTCCCATTGTTTCTTCATCTGAGGGTGTCAAAAAAATTGCCCCCCAAAAACCCCGAAAGAAAAGAATAAAAAGGGTAGGTTATCTTTCGTAAGAACAGCATCCTGTTAAGCACAGTGGCATGAGAATTCACATTCTAGAGATAATTATAAATTATAGAGTGGATGGGAAAGAAAAGGAGGGATGGAATGACTATCCACCCCTCTTAACAGCTTAGATCTTTACAACTAGACCAACATTAATGTATTGAATATGTGGTTTTGTTTGTACCACAGTTGCTTGTGGGGTCACACCAGCAGCTTGAAGAGTTCTTTTGCCATGAAGAGCAACGCGATATTCTCCACGTACGGAAAAGCGTTGTGTTAAATCAAGTTCTATGCCAGCACCAGGAACAAAAGCTGTGCTGCTGTATCCTCTGTTAATTCCAGCATATAAAACCGTAGGATCAGTGAAATTAACTTTAAAGCGACGGTTTTCAAACCCTATTTTTAAATAGAATTTTTGGGTTTGTGTGAAATAATATCCAATATTGAAAGCACCTCCCCATGCATTAGATGTTCTGGTAGATACTCTTTGCGCGCTTCCAGCCCCAGTAATATCTAAAACATTTCTGCTGTTAAGTGAAGTAAGTGCTGCAACAGCTTCAGCAGCTAACCAGAAGCAATTAAAGCGTCGACCATAACCAACGAAGAGATCACCTTCTACGCTCTTGTCGCTGAGATTTAAGACGTTATTTAATCGTAAAGGTAAGCCTAGTACGTCTCTAACTAAAAACAATTCTTGCCGGCCTGTTAAAGACGCGCCACCAATAGCGGCACCTGCATAAATTCCTGTTCCTCCAAGAGTGGATTCACTTAAGAGGGCAACCAAACTTGTGCACGCAAATAGTTTTGCTATAGATTTATTACTTACCATGTCTATTCTCCTCAAAATTTAATAAAATACTATTAAAATTTAAAATATAGAGAAATAAATGACAATGGGGTAATTAAATGGTGTGGAAAACAAAGAATGATGATGTCATAAATATGACACGCTTATCTTCTATGGAATTTATCGAGTGAACTTCTTAGCCTAATAAAGGGCTGAAAGATTTTAAATAAGTACGAATGGTTAGGTTTCCTCTTTGTTCGCGCCACAACATTTGATGAAATGCACGATCTGTTTTTTCAATATAACTCATAAGCGCGTCATAGGCTTCTAAGTCTGTTGGGACAATAAGACGCGTTAGGCCGCCACCCTCAGAATATGTGGAGGATCCTGTTCTCCCAAAATTACTATACAAATCAATAACGACTTCGTTATTGGACTCGAAGGACAAAATTAACCCCCCAGCCTCTTCATTATCGCTTAGTAAGAAAAGGGACTCTAAGAGGTTAAGATAAAACCGTAAGAGTAAGCTTCGATAAAGATTTTCATCATAATCTAACTTCCCAAGAAGGATTTCTCCATTAATGGGCGGGAGAGTAGCTGTTAACATTGGTACGAAGGAGGAATTTTGAGTGTCATCTTCTTGATTCACCATCAAAACTTCATGGATTTCGAGGGGAAAAATAGACCTTAAATGATGTTTTAGGTCTTGTGCATGCAGGAGGTAAAGTTTTGGAGATATTTCCTGGAGACCAACGAGAAAGAAATCCTTATTCTGTTCATTTTCTGAAGAATTTCTTGGAGTAGGATAATAGAATATACTCGCATTTATGGGTGCTACACTAAGGAGATGGTCAATTTTATATGCATAGTGTGACATGGTAACTTCCTTTAAAGTTCCGTTCAATGCAAACATATCTACATTTAAGATGTCCTCAAATATTATTCAGATATCTTCTTCTTGCTTACTCCAAAAAATGTAAAATGTCAATAAAATTTTTATTTAATCTATTTTTTATCTATTATATCTCAAAGTGTGATATAAGAGTTTTATCCAAAAAGAAAATGGTGCTTAAGAAATAAAAAATAGCATGAGTGGTAGGGTCTTTTCATAAAAATTGGGAACAATTCTTAAAGGCTCAAGGCATAAACTCACTAGAATTCATGAGTTAAAATATGAGGATAAAAGCTTTAAAAACATTTGTATATCTTGCTGAGACGGGATGTGATTTTGATGGTCATAAGGCTTTGGGTATTCCGCGGTCAAACATGTGGAATCATATAAATGAGATTGAAAGCGAAACAGGCTTGAAACTTATCGAAAGACAAAGAGGCAAATCTTTTTTAACAAAAGAAGGCCTTGCATTTGCTCCTATTGCTCATAAAATGTACACAACTTACAAAGAGGGCCTCAATAATATCAGACATGATGAATGTCCTGAAATTGAAGGAAATCTTATTATTTCAACAACTAATGCTCTTGCTTCCGGTATGTTTATGAAGAGTATAAAGGATTTCCACTCAAATTATCCAAATTTACGGGTGAATGTTATTGCCGATGATTATCTACCTAAAAGTGTCGAAGCAGGTGCAGATATTTTACTCAGACCAATTGGTAATAACCCAGACTTGAATAAAAAATGGCATATTAAATATCACCATGGCCTTTTTGCAAGTGAGGAATATTTAAAAAAGAAGGGTGTCCCCAGAACGCCCGAAGATCTCCTCAATCATTGTATTATGGGCTATGGCGCGCATGAATTCAGTCATTTTGAGGAAATTAACTGGCATTTAAAAGGTAAAAGCTGGGGGTTGCCCAAACTCGTGCCAAGTTTAACAATAAATTCCACAACCTCATTGGTATTGGCTGCAGCACAGGGTATAGGAATTTGCCCTGCCACGACAGAATCAAATGCTTTTTATGATGAAAAACTCATCAGAGTTCTTCCGCAAATTGCTGGTCCAATCATCAACACCTATTTTTGTACAAAGCAAAATGCAACCTCGTCCACGCGAAAAAATACAGAAGTGTTCCAAAATTTCTTTGAAAAATACTTAGATACGATAGGAGTTAAAATAACATATGAATAAAAGCCTGCGCTTAAATAAGCCCGTCTTGTTTGGTCATGTTTTTGAATGCTTTGATAATACTCTCTATGGTTATTTTGCTGTTATTCTGGCTCCTATATTCTTTCCATCCGAGTCCTATACAACAAGTTTGATTGCTTCTTATGGGGCTTTTGCTGCGGGCTTTCTTGCAAGGCCATTAGGCGCCATTTTATTTGGTATATATGGGGATAAGATGGGGCGTCAAAAAGCTTTATTATATTCTATGGTTTGTGTGGCTCTGCCGACGTTTGTTATTGCAATAACGCCGACGTATGAATCTATCGGTATTTTTGCACCACTCACATTAATTACGTGTCGACTTGCGCAAGGGCTTTTTATGGGGGGAGAATATACAGGTGTTAACTTGTATTTGTCTGAAAACAACAACCATAAAAAGCTTGGGTCACAGACAGGCATCCTCGAAGCCTCAGGTATTTTTGGCGCTGTATTTGCAACCATTTTTGGAGCAATTGTAACATTAGAACCTATGCCCGCATGGGCGTGGCGTATCCCTTTTTTATTTGGTTCTTTTTCTACTTTAATTATTTTTTTCTATCGTCTTCGATTGTCAGAAACATCATCTTTTAAGCGTGCAAAAGAAAAGGATGCGCTTTTAAAATTTCCTTTAGCCTATTTATTTAAAGAACATAGGTTTGATCTTTTAATGGCATGTATCATTTCTGGTTTGGCAATGATGCCTTTTTATTATTCAACCATTTTTGGTAATCGTCTTTTTCATGAATTAGGATATTCGCATTCGGAAAGCATGTTTTTAAACATGGTGACCACCATATGTGTGGGTGTTATCATTATTTATTCCGGAAAATTGGCTGATCGAATAGGTTTTGCAACTCATATCTTCCTTGGATCGTTTCTTGTTTCTGTGCTTACCTTTCCAGCCTTCTCTTTAATTTCCAATGCTTCATCTTCTACGCTCCAAGTGTATGGTTTTATTGGTATTTTAAGCTCTGTAGGCGTGATGATTAATTGTAGTACGATGCCCTATATTGCCTCGTTCTTTCCTACAAAATGCCGCTTTTCAGGCGTTGCTTTAAGTGTTACTACTGGCCAGGCAATTTTTGGTGGTAGCGCGCCTCTTATGGCTTCATGGCTGACAGATACCTTTCATACACGCTATGCGCCTGCGGTTTGGTTGGCCTTAGTGGCCATTGTGACGGCAAGCATTATTATTTATAGAGAAATAGTGCTGCATAATGTGACCAACCGAGGATACCTTAAAATAGGACGTATACGATCAATATCTTAAATATTATTCAACGCGATTAAAAAGTCTGTCCTGGCCTTCATCCAATAGAGAAATCATCAGGCGGTTGGATTTTCCGTGTTGATGTGAAAAAGTAATTTCACCAAGGTCGGTTCCGGCAAGTCCCGAAGAGAGGTCAGACCCATTAAAATAAAAAGTATTTCCATTCCAGTGTGAAAGTTTTACGGGAGAACGATCTCTATAGTGAAGAATAAGAGCATTGTTCTCGATATTAAAGATTATTTTGCCATACAGGGGATTTTCATAACTACCAGCGTAATCTTCTAAATCCCGAGGAGGCGCCAAATTTTGAAGCATTTCTCGTTGGCGATTTTGTTTAAATTTTTCATAATGATTCGCAATAGCTTCACGCAATATTTTAGCCCAATCTTGCTCGTCTTTTACCTTTAAATATAAATCTAAAAACTTATTTCGAATGGCTTCTGGGAAAAGAGTTACACGTAAGCCACCAAAATTTAAAAGAATTGCAAATCCTAATTTCTCTTCTGGAATAATGAAAATGAGGGATCGCGTTCCTGTCATCCCTCCCATATGATTCAGCACAGACGTGCCTGCATAATCGTGAAGAAACCATCCAAGACCATAGTTTACTTTTGTGACGCGACTGGTGGGAAATTGGCGTCCTCCTTTTAGAGGAACATCAACATGAGGTGTACGCATCCTGTTTATATTTTCCTCACTGACAAGGGCTTTTCCATTGATGTGAGCATTGTTAAGTTGAAAGATCAACCACTGCCCTATATCGTAGCCTGTTGAAATGATGCCGCTCGAAGCAGGGAAAGTAAATATACAAGGGTTCCCATTTGGTAAGTTGCGCGTCTTCATATTGTATGTATCGTGGTAAGTTGGTTGGGGGACTCCATAACCGAATAAATTCTTGATCTTTTGCCAAAGAGTAAGTGGTTCTTTTTGTCCCAAACGCGTTTCTTTCAGTCCTATGGGATCAAAAATTTCCTCTTGATAAACCTGTGCTAATGGTTTGCCCGTTACATTTTCAATAATAAAGCCAACGAGACCAACAATAACATTTTGATAGTCATATGTTTTTCTAAACTCTCCCTCGATGGGGATGTGTTTTAAAGCAGCTTTAATTTCATCTGCGCTCCAACCCATTTGAACAAGGGTATCAGCAGAAAAATCAGGTAAACCAGAGCGATGGGAAAGCAGATCTTCAATGGTGAAGCTTTGTGTAATTTTAGGGTCACTAAGTGCAAAATCTGGTAAGTATTTTATTACTAAATCATTCCACTGAATTTTACCTTGGTCTACTAAGCGTGCAACAAGTGTATTTGTGAAATTCTTCGTGCCTGAAGCCACTGCAAAGGGAGTGTGCCCATCGACAGGGTCATTTCCACCAAGAACTTTAACGCCAAATCCTTTTAAATATACAATTTTGCCATCTTTAACAATTACAACGCAGGCCCCTGGAACACCTTCCTCGCTCATGGCTTTATTAATGTAAGTCTCTAAAGCGGGTATGAGCGTATTTAAAGGAGCACGATCATTACCCCAACACGGCCAGAATGCAAAGCAAGTAAGAAATATTGTAAAAAAAATACGGTTCACTTAAAGTTGTCCCCTTCAATCTCTTTTTAAACAAGTCCTAACATGAATTTATTAAGGTCTCAATAGTTAGGAATTAGTAAATATTATTCAATAAAAATTAGGTAAATCATTTACGATATTTTAACAAACATTCGTTAAGATATTTATATAGGAAAGTGCGGATATTTAAAGATTAAAAATGGATTATAACGAACTATATGACGAAAGTCCTTATTCTGGTTCAGAAGCCCAATGGCGAGGAGGAAAGATGAGTATTGTACGCTCCACATTCTTGATTTGTGCAACTGTGCTTGCGAGCGTATTTGCCACCTTATATTACGGATATCAGCAAGAACAATACGTCGTAACAAGTAATGGTGTTTTCGTATCTATATTTGATAAAAAAACAAAAACGATCAATATTTGTGACAAAATAACATGTAGTTTAATAAATCCAAAATTTGAACTCTATCAACCTGTCATGCCCCAAGCAGCGTTACCAGCCCTACCAACCTCAACAGCATCAACAGGCTCAGGTATTTTAAATCAAATTGGACAGTTGCTAGGATCCAGTTCATCAAAACCCACACCAGCAGCAGGAACCACTCCTCAACTGACTGTAGGAGGTATTCCTCAAGGTACACCAAGTCCAATGGGTACACCAGCACCTCAGGCTGTGGGTCAAGTTCCTATTGCAGCTGTAAACCCTCAACTGATGGCTCAACGGCCTCCAATGCAGCCATTTCCACCAACCATGGTTCCACAGCAGATGATGCCTCCTATGATTAATCCCCAAATGATGGCTCCGCAGATGATCAATGCGCCTCAGCAAATGCCACAAATGGCCGGGATGCCTGCAGCTACTCAGCAAGGTGATGAAGAAGAGACCGCAGATGAAGAAAGTGGCACTGCAAAGAGTGCGAGCGCTGAAGATGCAGATGCTGGAGAAACAGAGGGCGATGAGGAAGCTGCGCCTGTTTAGAGTCTTTTCGACTTAATTTAATTTTGTCATGATACTCCCAAAATATTTTTGGGAGTTTTTTTATGTCCGCGTTTTCTTGGCTCCAAACCCTCTTAAATGTTATTTTGCCTCCGCGGTGCATGGGGTGTGGGGAAATTCTATCAGAACATTATACACTTTGTTCTGTTTGCTGGAAAAATTGTACTTTTCTTACACCGCCGTGTTGTGTCAAATGTGGATGGCCATTTCCTTATACAGCTGAAAAAAATACTTTATGCCCATCGTGTTATCGTCTTCCTCCTTTATTTGTTCATTGTCGGAGTGCGTTAGCCTATCAGGAAGGCACACGCCGCTTGATTCTTAAATTTAAACAGGGAGACGGTACATATCTTACTCCAGGATTAGGAAACTTAATGCTCAAGGCAGGGGAGGATATTCTCAAACAGACTGATATGCTGATTCCTGTTCCTTTGCATTGGAGTCGCCTTTTCAGGCGGCAGTATAATCAAGCAACCCTTTTGGCCAAATATATTTCTTTACAGACCAGCATACCCACTTTAACCACTCTCTTAAAACGTTGCCGATCAACGCGCAAGCAGGGGCACCAAAGTCGTAAGGAACGTTACGCCAATGTGAGAGGTGCATTCGTCGTTCTACCTTCAAAAAGTGGCTTGGTGAGAAATAAGCGCATTACATTAATAGATGATGTTTTCACAACAGGAGCAACTTTGACTGAATGTACACGCACTTTATTGAAGGCTGGCGCAAAAGAAATTCGCATATTAACTCTAGCACGTGTTATAACACCCATAGAAAAATGAGGAGACTTTATCGTGCCTGATGTTATTATTTATACAACGCCCGTTTGTCCATATTGCCTGCGTGCAAAGGATTTGTTTAATAAATTAGGGATAACTTATAGTACAATAGATGTATCCAAAGATGCTGTTGTGCGTCAAAAAATGGTCGAGCGTTCAGGGAATAGACAAACTGTTCCTCAGATTTTTATTAATGATGTCCATATTGGCGGTTATGATGATCTTTATGCTCTTTATAAAGCAGGTGGATTGAATGAATATATCTAAGGCATTGTATTTTGGGTTCAAAATATTTATTTTAAGAAATGGCCTTAAATAAGAGGGAAGGATAAATAAAATGTTACGATTTTGTGTACCGTTATTTTTTTCACTATTGGTTATGTGCTGTTCCACTTTTGCGACAAGTGTAGCACCTTCAAAAGATGGCGTTCTGATTTATACCATGCCGAACTGCTTGGGATGTAGTCTTGTAAAATCGATGTTCGATTCCCAGGAGATCCCCTATGTAGAAATTAACGTCGTTGAAGATCGCGTGGCCTATGAACGAATGAAGGAAATAACTGGGAAAAAAACTGTTCCACGTGTTTTCATTAATGGAGAGTATATAGGGGGGTATTCTGAAGTTTCTTCAGTAGATTTAAAAATGCTTGTGAATAAGAATAAACCCAGTAGTCAAAACTGATCTTTCTATAACCATAATGAGTTAACATCTGCGAATGCCAATGACCATGAAACTTAAGCATATATTCATTTCTTCATTCTTACTCGCTGGAGGATTAGTCTATTTTTTCAATCAACAAACGAAGCATTCTGTTTCTATCCAAGAAAAAGAGCTGCCCATCATTGTTATAACACAAATCATCGAACATCACACGTTAGATACTGTACGTGAGGGGTTAATGGCAGAGCTTAAGGAGCAGGGCTTTGGTAAGGAAAGCACAAATATTATATATGAAAATGCGCATGGAAATGTTGCAACCGCAACTCAAATAGGGAACAAATTTGCGTCTCTTCATCCTAAAATTATGATTGCTTTGTCAACACAATCTGCTCAAATATTGTTGCCCATTGCAACGAATGGTCAAATCCCCCTTGTTTTTACAGCTGTCACCAATCCTGTTGCAGCCAAGCTTGTACCCTCAAAAACAGTGCCTGGTAAATTTACAACCGGCGTGAGTGATTTTATGAGTCCAGAGCCTCAGTTGGAGATGATGCGTGCTTTTATTCCAAAACTCACCAAGCTTGGAGTTCTTCATAATCCAGCAGAGATTAATTCTGTAAGCTTTTTAAAAGAAATGGAGAATGTGGCAAAATCTCAAGGCATCGAGTTTGTCTATGCTGCAGTAAACAGCACATCAGAAGCAACAAGTGCAACGACGAGTTTGATTGGGAAAGTGGACGCAATTTATTTTCCAAATGACAATACAGCCATGGCTGCTGTTGGGGCTATAGCAACAGAGGCTCTTAAACATAAAATTCCCGTCTTTGCGAATGATTCAGCCTCAGTTGAAAGAGGGGTGTTAGCTGCAGTTGCTTATGACCGGTTCGCCATGGGGCGCAAGACAGGTGAAATCGTTGTTGCCATTTTGAGGGGACAAAAACCACAGGATATTCCAGTTTTGTATGATACGCCATCTGAGGTCGTTGTTAATGAAAAAACTCTCAAAAGCCTTAACTTAAAACTTCCTGAAGCCCTAAAGACAATTCGAAAAATATAAGGGGAAAAGCATTATGATTAATGTTGGTGTTTTAGGGATTACTGGTCGTATGGGAAAAACCATGGTGGATGCATTGGAAAATCATCCACGCTGTCGTTTAAGCGAACCTAATCCAAGCGCTCGAGAGGATTTGACTTCTCTTTTTGAAAAAAGCGAAGTTGTTGTTGATTTTACCTCTGCAGCTGCCTTAGCAAATCATATTTCTTTAAGTTTAAATCAGAAGAAACCGCTGGTGATTGGAACAAGTGGTCTACAGGCTTCTCATCACCAGCTGATTTCGGAGGCTGCAAAACACATACCTCTTGTTATTGCCCCAAATACGAGTGTTGGTATCACGCTGCTTGTCAGTCTTGTTTATAAAGTTGCTGGTCTTCTAGATGAAAACTATGACATTGAGATCACGGATGTTCATCATCGTTATAAAAAAGATGCGCCTTCAGGGGCTGCTCTTTTGTTTGGACACTCTGCTGCCAAAGGGCGTGGTAAGTTATTGGAGGATGTGCGCTATGATTCCTCGACTCCTGGAGAACGCAAAAAGGGATCCATTGGTTTTTCTAGTCAAAGGGGAGGGTCAGTCATTGGAGACCACACCATTCGATTTATGGGAGATGAAGAAATGCTAGAATTTTCCCACAGAGGATTTTCTCGTATTTTATATGCCAAAGGAGCTATCCGTGCTGCTGAATGGATTATGACACAGAAGCCGGGCATTTACACAATGGCAGATGTCTTACAATTATGAGAATTCTTTTACAGGCTGAATTTGAAACACTCATGGCAGCCTTTTCTTCTTTTGAAACACCCCCCATTATTGCTGTTGCGACTTCAGGAGGACCTGATAGTTTGGCTTTGGCTCTTCTTGCACATCAATGGGCAACGGCTCGGGGAGGAAAAGCAATTGCTTTAACGGTTGATCATCAGTTACGTAAAGAATCCAGACAAGAAGCAGAACAAGTTAAAGCTTGGATGACATCGCATGCAATAGAACATCATATTTTAACGTGGGTGCGTTTAGATGATCAAAAAAAATTAGAATCAGCCATTCAAGCAACAGCTCGGCAGGTACGCTACCAATTATTAGGTGATTGGTGTAAAGAAAACGAAACAAAATATCTGTTGACAGCCCATCATGCTCAAGACCAGTTAGAAACGTTTATGATTCGTCTTGCCAAAGGCTCTGGCCTCAAAGGACTTACAGGAATTCAAGCTGAAGTGCGTACAGATTTTGGCCGTATTTTAAGACCACTCCTCCAGATTGACCCAGAATGTCTTAAAGAAACTTTGCGTACCTTAAAGCAAGATTTTATTCAAGATCCGAGTAACGAGAATAGGGATTTTACCCGGATCAGGTGGCGTAAATTACTTCCATCCCTTGCAGGTGAAGGACTCACGCCGACTTCATTACAAGAAACGCTCGAGCGTCTCAATGATGCTCAAAAGCTGATTGATCAATACATGGACATCGTGCTTTCTCGTTATATTTGTGTTTATCCCCAAGGCTACGCCACTTTGCAAAAAGATATTTTTCAAGAATCTGTAGAAGGAGTGGAAGAAGCTTTTAAGCGCATTCTGGCAACCATTGGTACTCGTAATTATCCCGTTCGTCGCAAGGCGTTACGTGAAGCTATTGAGGCCTTAAAGACAGGTAAATCTATGACGCTTGGGGGGTGTCAAATTATTAACAAAGAAAAAGAATGGCTGATTGTGCGAGAACCCGTTGCTGTGGGGATAGATGTTGAGGTAGAGCGACCGGGAACTTACCTGTGGGACGAGCGTTTTAAGGTGGATGTACCCCTGGAAGCGGCTCCTTGCAGGATTGCTTCATTAGGGGATTTTGGGGTCCAAAACCTCAATGCAATACTTAAAAAATCCCTTAATGTGCCCTCTATTGTTTTGAAAACTTTGCCTGCCCTTTGGAAAGGGGAAGAACTATTTCATCCATTGCCTTCTTATACATTTACACCGCGCTATCCATTAAATTCTCATGCAAATCAAATCTGATTTTTATTAGTTCAAGGTTGAGACATATATGACATACAGATCATGATAGATACTTGATTATGGTGGAGAGCTGTGGTTTTCTAGGGGGAATACTTAATCTGTTATGGAGGACTCATTATGCTGGATAAGCCTCTTTTCTCAAATCTTTCTCAAAAAGTTTATGATGTTGCTCTTTTGGGGCTTGTTACGTTGATGTATATTCTGCTGTGTGCGGAAGCTGATATGTATGTGCCAGCTTTCCCTCAAATGATTCAGTATTTCGGTGTGGAAGAAAATCAAATTCAATTAATTTTGAGCCTCAATTTTGGAGGGCTTTGCATTGCAGGACTTCTTGCTGGCCCCCTTTCCGATAGTTATGGAAGAAGAAGTGTTCTCCTTGGCGGTTTGTTGTTGTTTGTTTTCAGCAGTGCGGGATGCGTTTATACAAATGATTTTAATTTAATGTTAATATGGCGATTGCTTCAAGGAGTTGCTGCCTCCATTCCCATGGTAATTGGGGCTGCCACTTTTCTTGATAAATATTCAGCAGAAAAAGCAGCCCAGCTTGTCGGTGTGATAAACAGCGTTATCTCAGCCTCCATGGCAGGCGCGCCTGTTGTCGGAGCATGGATTAGCCAGGTATTTGACTGGCGTGCAAACTTTACAGTTATTTTTATGTTAGCGCTTATCTCCTTTCTTGGGACGCTGATGTTTATTGAAGAGACCTTGCCGAGTGACAAGCGAAAAGAATTTCGTTTAGGGGCTGTTTTAAAAAATTATGTTAAGCTCGCTAAGAGTTTTGAGTTTATGTGTTATACCCTTATTGTTAATTTTCCTTTCACAGCCGTCGTTGTATATATTGCTAATCTTTCTGTGATTTTTGTAAACCACATTGGTATGAGCTTAGAAAAATTTAGTTATTATCAAGCGACAACAATGGGAACGTTTATTATCTTTTCGTTGGTTTCCATTAAACTAATTGGAAAAAAGGGGTTAGACTATACAAAAAATTTGGGAGGACTTTTGGCATTTATTGGTTCTGTGGGATTGTTTTATACCAGCCAAGCACATCTAACAAATGTCACGATGATTTGTAGTTTTATGGCCCTTGTTGCAGCTGGAGGTGCAATGATGGCAGGTACGTTTGGAATGAAAGCTCTTTCTATTTTTCCTGAAATAAATGGAACGGCGATGGCTATGATGACGGGTGTACGACAGCTTCTTGCTGCAGGGCTTGTTGTTATTTCAGAAATTTTATTTGATGGAACCATTGCTCCTGTTGCGTCCATTATTTTTATATATGCTGTTGCATGTGTAATATCCTATATGATGCTTACGATGAGATCCTCTTTTGTAGCAGAGTCTTCTCCTTCTTAGCACAATGGGTAAAAGAAAATCTTAAAAGCATGAGCTTTTTACTATCAAAAATGTAGGGCAAGCAACCTTCAATGATTTACAATTGTTAGGTATTACATCTCTTCACCAACTGGCAAAAGCTGATCCTGATGAGTTATACAAGCGGCTTCAAATATTAACAGGTCAGCGCCAAGACCCCTGTGTTTGGGATGTATTCGCTGCCATTATTCATGAAGCAAAAACTGGTGAAAAAATGCCATGGTGGGAGTGGTCGAAGGTACGTAAAAACCGAAAACAGTAAGTTCTGATCACCACTAGCAACGACGAGAGAACTTACTTTTTAACCGACTTTTTTTTGCCTTTAAATCTTGCTCTTTTGGATTTCGGATTTGTTGCATCTTTTTCTATTTTTGCATCAACTATTTGCACGGCTTCTTCTAATGTTAGGTTTAAAAAGTCGTGTGACTTGGGAATGGATGCAAATTGCTGGCCAAATTTTATGTAGGGACCAAATCGTCCTAAACCAACACTTAAAGATTCTCCACTCGAAGGATGCTCGCCAACTACAAAGGGGAGGGACTTTAATCTAAGTGCCACTTCAAGTGTGACTTGATCTGAGGGCAAATTTGCAGGGAGCGAAACACGCTTTGGCTTTGGTCGTGCTGATTTGGCGGTTTTTTTCTTTGTAGTTTTTTTGCCTTTAGAGGTTTTGCTTTCCTCATCGTTATCTTTCTTAGGAGCTTTTTGCGCTGAAACGGTTGTTTCATCACCCCATTGAAGATAATAACCATAGGGTCCTTTTCGTAAAGAAATGGATTCGTTCGTATCAGGATCAATTCCAATCTCTTTTGGTTCTTCAGGTGGTGAGGAAATTGCTTCTTCGTCACCTCCAACGCTTAATGGACGTGTGTAACGACATTCTGGATAATTAGAACATCCTAAAAAGGCACCAAACCGACTGAGTTTTAAACTGACGCGTCCTGTTTTACATGTAGGACAGACCCGTGCTTCCTCATGTCCGTGAAAGAGATGAAAACTCAAATCTTCTTCCAATCGATCAATTACCTCTGTCGTTCTCAAATTTTGTGTTGAGTCTACTGTTGCGTGAAAGGGCTCCCAAAAGCGCGACAGCACTGTTTTCCAGGCAAGCTTTCCTTGAGAAATTTCGTCTAACTCTTCTTCCAAATTTGCAGTGAAATCATACTGCACATATCTGTTAAAGAAATTGACCAGGAAAACAGTTACGAGCCGACCTCTTTCTTCAGGAATAAACTGGCGTTTTTCAAGCCGAACGTACTCCCGTTCCTGCAACACATGTATGATGGATGCATATGTTGAGGGGCGCCCAATTCCCAATTCTTCAAGTTTTTTCACGAGGCTGGCCTCACTATAACGTGGAGGAGGTTGAGTAAAATGTTGGTTTGGAATAACTTGTCCTTGCTTTATAGCTTCTCCCATGGATAAAGGAGGAAGTAGTTTGTCGTCTTCATTCTTTTCGGCATCCTCATCAACACCTTCTTGGTAGAGTGTTAAAAAGCCATCAAAAGTTAATGTGGAACCTGTTGCACGCAAGGTAATTTTTTGATCTGGCGATGTCATTTCAGCAATGACTTGATCAAAAGAAGCACTTTCCATTTGTGAAGCAACAGTTCTTTTCCAAATGAGTTCATAGAGCTTGTATTGGCTTTCATCTAAATAGGTGCGAACAGACTCAGGTGTGCGCGAAATTTGTGTTGGGCGAATGGCTTCGTGTGCTTCTTGAGCATTCTTTGATTGATTCTTAAATGTCCGTGGTGCAGCAGGCAGATAGGGTTTTCCATAGGATGAACCAATGTGGTTGCGGGTCTCATCAAGAGCTTCTTGGGCAATTTGTACACTATCTGTACGCATGTAAGTTATAAGACCGGCAACTTCACCCCCTATATCTATACCTTCATACAAGCGTTGGGCTAATTGCATGGTACGTGATGCGCCATAACCAAGTTTGCGTGACGCTTCTTGTTGAAGTGTTGATGTAATAAAGGGGGCAGCAGGATGGCGTTTAACTTGACGTTTTTCGAGTTTAGAAACGGAAAAATTACGTTGTGTAATTTCTTCACATGCAGCTTTAGCAAGAGCTTCAGTTCCCAAATCAAACTTCTCAAGTTTCTTTCCATTCAAATGCGTCAGGCGACCTATAAAATTTTCATTTTGGGAGGAAAGGAGATGCGCAGTGATAGACCAATATTCTTGTGGTTTAAAAACCTCTATCTCTGCTTCACGCTCAACGACCAATCGCAATGCAACTGACTGAACACGCCCTGCTGAGCGTGACCCAGGGAGTTTGCGCCACAAAACGGGGGAGAGGGTAAAGCCAACAAGATAATCAAGGGCACGCCGTGCAAGATAGGCATCTACGAGTTCTTTATTGATGGAACGGGGATTTTTTAGAGAATTTTGGACAGCATTTTTTGTAATTTCATGGAAGACAATGCGGTGTACTTCTGTTTTAGGCGAAAGGGCACCTTGCTCATTGAGCACTTGAAAAACATGCCAACAAATGGCTTCTCCTTCTCTATCAGGGTCGGTGGCGAGATAAAGGTGGTCGGCCCCTTTAACAGCTTTTGCAATTTCCGCGATGTGTTGTTTGGATCGATCATCAGTTTCCCAGCTCATGGCAAAATCTTCGTCGGGGCGAACAGATCCATTTTTAGAAGGTAAGTCACGGATGTGTCCAAAACTCGCAAGAACAACATAGTCTTTTCCTAGGTAACGATTAATCGTCTTCGCCTTTGCTGGCGACTCCACAATAACAACATTTTTCATCAAATAACTACCTTGGGCCTCGAGCCAATATACTGGTTTTCATTTTGCAAACCTTAAAGCCTATTAGCAAGGGATTATATAAAAGATCAAGAAAAATTTCTTCAAATGGTGTTTTTTATGTGTATATGAAATTGTTGAAGCAATATATGTATTATAAAATACATGGATTGCCGCGCTCCCTACGGTCGCACCCAATGATGAAAGAAAAAACGCAATGACAAAAGAGGGGGGGCCTCCAATGACGAATGGTGAGAGGAATGATTTGGGGGGAGCGGTAAAGTCTCAAATGAGAAAAAAAATATCCCCCTTTCATTTCTAAGAGACAAAAGGGGGATTATAATTTTACTTATATTTTTTTCTTTTCACGTCGTGCTATTTCCTCTTTAAGGGCCTGAATTTGTGCAGCCTTTAGACCATCGGGTCCAGCAGTTACACCTTTGAGGAGGTCATCAGCATTAAATGAGAATTCCATTTTTAATACCCTTTTTAATTCAAGGAGTTCTTTTTCCTCTTTAAGGGCCTGAATTTGTGCTGCCTTTAGACCAAGAGGTCCAGCAGTTACACCTTTGAGGAGGTCATCAGCATTAAATGAGAATTCCATTTTTAATACCCTTTTTAATCCAAGGAGTTCTTTTTCCTCTTTAAGGGCCTGAATTTGTGCTGCCTTTAGACCAAGAGGTCCAGCAGTTACACCTTTGAGGAGGTCATCAGCATTAAATGAGAATTCCCTTTCTAATTCGCTTATTAATCCACGAAGTTGCACTTCCTCTTTAAGGGCGTGAATTTGTGCTGCCTTTAGACCAAGAGGCCCAGCAGTTACACCTTTGAGGAGGTCATCAGCATTAAATGAGAATTCCATTTTTAATACCCTTTTTAATCCAAGGAGTTCTTTTTCCTCATTAAGGGCCTGAATTTGTGCGTCCTGTTGACCAGTAGGACCTTCTGTTATTTTTGCAAGGAAAGTGGCAGCATCAAATGATGAATCCAACTCTTTCAATGTATGTACTAATTCTCTGATTGTTTCTGCCTTCGCGTGTTGTTGGGCATCCTCAACCGCGAGTGTTAGGCTTAGTGGGAGTGTTAAAATTGAAAGTACAATTTTTAATAATTTCATTTGGAGTTCCCTCTTTAATTAAACAAATTAAAATATTTTACAATATAATTAGTATACTATTTAGTAGTAAAATTTCAAAGATATTTTTCTTTTTTATAGTTTCTTCGTAAATTTCGCAATGACTTCTATGTGGACAGTCCAGCGAAATTGATCGAGCGGTTGGATAATTTCCAGGTGATATCCTCCTTCACATAAAATGCGGGCATCGCGTGCAAAGGTGAGCGGGTTACAAGATATATAAATGAGTGTAGGAACTTTGGATGTTGCTAAAATACGAGATTGTGTTTCAGCGCCTGCACGCGGGGGATCAATGACAACCACATCAAAAGAAGACAGTTCATTTTCTATGAGAGGTGTTTTAAATAAATCTCGTTGATGGAGGAAAATGGGACGCTGCGCTTTTTTCGCCGCCGCTTCAAGAGCATTCAACGCTGATACATCCATTTCAAAGCCTTCCACAGGAGCATAGCGCGCGAGAGGAAGCGAAAGTGTTCCACGCCCACAAAACAGATCTGCTATTTTGGAAGGCCCAGGAGGCAAGAGTTCGCACACAAGTGAGATGAGATGCTGATCTGCCTCACTACTGGGCTGTAGGAAGCTTCGACAATCGCTTTCAACGGGCACACCATCAAATAAAACATAAGGTGTTTCATGAAGAATAATAAAGTCTTCTTTTCCTTTAGTGCTTACAATGAGACGACAAAGATTTTGATGAGTTGCGAACTGTCCCCAAAGTTCTTTTTGTTCAAGCGTTAAAGGGGTTTTGTCTCTTATCTCTACATGCACGTCTAGGCCATTGTGAGCAGCTGTTATAAAAATTTCTCCTTCAATTCCTGGTGCAAGTGTTTCTTCCAATGCAGCCATTAAAGGCTTCATGAAGCGTACAATTTCAGGTTTTAGAATATGGCAACATTCTAAAGTGAGAAGTTCGTAGCTATGATATTTATGGTATCCAAGCTCTACTTTATTCCCCAAGCGTTGGAAATTAAAATTAGCACGCCTGCGTAAACCAGGAGGTAAAACGATGGGTGAGCGGACAACGGAATTTGGATTTTGAAACCCTTCAAAAAGCAGAGGGTTTATAATTTTGTCACGTTTAAATTTGAGGTATGTCTCATCACTTAAATGCTGGAGCTGGCAACTTCCACACACTCCATAATGGGGGCAGGGAGGGGGCGAAAAATTCTTGCCTTGCTTTGTAATTTGATGTTTGAGAATTTTGTATCTATTTTTTTTCGTTAGAGCAAGCTCAACAACGACTTCATCTTCAGGTGTTGCAAAGGGTATATAAAGACGCTGATCATCAGCAATGACTACCCCATCTCCCTCTTTTCCCAATTCTTGGACGGTGAGTGTTTTTGTGATTATGGGGGGAAGTTTATTGTTTTGAATCATTCCTAATCCTTCAAAGTGTAGACTTCCTTCTAAAGGATTTTTCAAGAATCTTCAAGATGAACTCATTGAAAATAAAAAAGCCCTGAAAAATTCAGGGCTTTTAAAATTTATGAGTGAAAGGGAAGGATGGTGGGCGATGACGGTTTCGAACCGCCGACCCTCTCGGTGTAAGCGAGATGCTCTACCGCTGAGCTAATCGCCCCCCTTTTCTCAGTCACTCATGCAACATAAAACAAGTTTTCTACCATTTCAATTGTTCTTTAACAATTTGGTAGGAAATTTATTTCGCAACTGCTTCCTTCAATTGCTTACCAGCGCGGAACTTAGGCAAACGTGTTGCAGGAATGCGGATAGCTGCACCAGTACGTGGGTTACGGCCATCAGTTGCTGGGCGGTTTGTTACGATAAATGTACCAAAGCCAATCAAGCGAACTTCTTCACCTTTTTTCAAAGATTGTGTGATGGAACGAAATGTTGCATCAATTGCGCGCTCTGCGTCGATCTTTGTAAGATTGGAAGCTGAAGCGACTTTTGCGATTAGATCACTTTTATTCACGGTATAAATCCTATATTAAGGTTGAACTACTAGACTACACTTTGAATTCTAAGACCAGTTTTCCCCGTTCGTCAACAAGCAAAATAGCCTTTTTCATAAGAAAATGAAGTTTTTTTGTGTTGATTTTGCAAAACTGATGCTGTAAAGACACGCCTTCTAGCGATTTTATTGAAAATTGATTGAAAAATGAGATGACCTTAAAGCCCTTGTTTGGTGCGCAAAACATAGGATAATTGAATGCATTTTTATCTATTCACTCAGTATCAGTTTCTCGGGGTTGAGAAATAACATACATATATATATATTTTCTGCGACATAATATGTCTCTATTTTTTCGAGGAATTTTACTGTGAAAAATGAGGAGGGCAAGGGGAGAGGAGGAAAAAGTGAGCAAAGGGAAGAGTGGAATAAGGTCAGACTTGCGAACGATACCTATTCCTTTTATAAATGAGAAAGCAAATTTTTATGACATTATAATATATAACTGAGTGTAAGGTAGGGCGTCATGATTATCGTAACAGGCGGTGCTGGGTTTATTGGTTCCAATATTGTAGCAGCCTTAGAAGAGCGTGGGATTGATCGCATCGTTGCGTGTGACGATTTTGGTGAGGATGCAAAATGGAACAATCTTGCTAAGCACGAGCTCTATAATTGTATTCATCCAACACAGCTCTTTACCTATATGAATCAGCATAAGGCCCAGCTTCAAGTTATTTTTCATATGGGAGCAATTTCTGCCACAACAGAGATGAATGTGGATTTGATTTTAGATCAAAATTATCGCTTGACCATGAACTTGATAGAGTGGTGCGGGCAAAATCGCGTACGGTTAATTTATGCATCTTCAGCGGCAACCTATGGAGATGGGAGTGCTGGATTTGTAGATGATTTTAGCCGCAAAGGTCTTGCAAAGCTCCGTCCTTTAAATCCATATGGTTGGAGCAAACATATGGTAGATCGCACCATTGCTCAAATTCGAGAGCTGGGATCAAATGAAGATTATTCTCTTCCTCCACAATATGCTGGATTAAAATTCTTCAATGTTTACGGTCCAAATGAATATCATAAAGGGGGCCAGATGAGTGTGGTCAATCAGGTCTTTCATCAAATTCAGCAAAAGGGGACTGCTCGGCTTTTTAAATCTGATCATCCTGATTATTCAGATGGAGGTCAGTTGCGAGATTTCATTTATATAAAGGACTGCGTAGATGTGATGTTATGGTTATATGATCATCCAGAAATCAGTGGTCTATTTAACGTAGGAACAGGTAAGGCGCGTAGTTTTGCAGACTTAGCCAGGGCTGTATTTGCGGCTATGTCAAAACCTGAATCTTTAGAATTTATCGATATGCCTGAAATTTTAAAGGGCAAATATCAATATTTTACACAAAGTGTGAACGCAGGTCTTGAAGCTGCAGGATATAACAATGCATTTACATCTTTGGAAGACGGTGTAAAAGATTATGTTCAACGCTATTTAATGCAAGAAGATACTTATCGCTAATGATAAAAAATTATCTTTGAGAAAAAATATTTATGAAAAAAATTACAAATCAAAAAATTGCTGTGGTGGGGGCTACTGGAAATGTCGGGTCGTCCATGCTCTCTATTTTAGCGGAGCGTGGCGTTCCTCTTGAAAATGTTTTTGCCGTTGCTTCAGACCGCTCTGTTGGACGAGAAATTTCCTATGGGGAAGAAGGAATTTTAAAAGTTGTTTCTTTAGCAACATTTGATTTTAAATCTGCCAACATAGCTTTATTTTCCCCGGGAGGAAAAATATCCGAACAATTTGCACCTAAGGCGGCAGCTCAAGGATGCATCGTCATTGATAATACTTCTTTTTTTCGAATGGAAAAAGATATTCCTCTTGTTGTTCCTGAAGTGAATGCATTTACCATTGCTGAATATAAAAATCGCAATATTATAGCTAATCCAAATTGCTCTCTTATTCAATTAGTTGTGGCTTTAAAACCTCTGCATGATTTAGCTCCTATTAAACGCGTTGTCTTATCGACTTACCAATCTGTTTCCGGAGCTGGCAAAGATGCCATGGATGAGCTCTATAATCAAACCAGAGCAATTTATATGAACCAACCTACAAAGCCACAATATCTACCGCGTGCAATTGCATTTAATATCATTCCGCAAATTGGTGCATTTTGTGAAAATGGTGAAACGGAAGAAGAGTGGAAAATGAAAGTTGAATTGCAAAAAATACTTTCACCTCATATTCAAGTTTCAGTGACTTGTGTGCGTGTTCCTGTTTTTATTGGTCATAGTGTAGCAGCAAGCGTAGAATTTGAAGCACCCATCACTTCAGAGCAAGCACGCCACGCTCTTAAGAAGGGGCCGGGCATCATTGTCGTAGATAATGCCAATGAAAATGAATACATCACGCCTATTGAATGCGCAGGAGAAGACCCGGTTTATGTGAGTCGTATTCGTAAAGATGAGAGTGTTCCTCACGGATTAAATCTTTGGATTGTGGCTGATAATGTGCGCAAAGGCGCTGCTCTCAATGCCGTTCAAATTGCTGAGATTTTGGTCAAAGACTATCTGTAAATTATTTTTTCTTATAAATCCCACTGAGCTCTAATACTGTAATATTATACCCTTCCGAAGCGGGATATTTTTTTGAGCAAAAGGAAATCATATCCTTCCTGCGGCCTTCTAAAACCATTGGGGGCATAATTGTTTCCTTAACATTTTCGATACCAGCGCAATCAATATAAGTGGAAACTCCTTTAGGAATAAGGGGAAGAAAATATTTTGCAAGATTATGTGATATGGTTACTTTCTTGAGGTTTTGAGCTTGTCGAACAAGATTTTTCAATGGATATGCAGCCAAATAGCAATTTTCTTCGCGCATCATATGAGGATAAAGCTGAAGGGTAAATTCCTCTAATAAATTTACTTCCTTCGTTGTAAAGAGTGGAAAGTCAGAACCAGCGTTTGACAGTTTTCTATCTTCAATTTCAGGGATGTAGATAAATAGTTTGGTGCTTCCTTGCCTAATGGCATTTTGAATAGATTTAACCTCTTCAGGAAAAGAAAAATACTGAGGTTTAGTGATTTCTGTAGGTGTAAAAGTGCGTTTTAAATAAGAATCTGTTGATTGAATAGGAGCGGTCGATTCGGTTGGTAAGGGCTGATATTTTTTAGGTTGGCTCTTTTTTTGATGAGATCTTCCAAAGCAATTTTTTTCTTTACTTTCCTCTTCCTCAACTTTCTTTTGCATAGCATGGGTGATTGACGTTACGCAAAGAAGGACGAACAAACCTTTCCTGAATACTTTTAAAAAAAATAAATTGTATTTTAGCATTTTTTATTCCTTATCAATAATTTTGTCTCAGAATCTTGGAAAATTTTCTTCAAGTCAAGAATGAAATAAGATATTCTGCACCCGAATCGATCTGAGCAGACGAGCAAGTGCATCAAAAAATACTCAAGAATAATGAGATATGCATGTTAGAAGAATATTGGCCTTCCATTTTAACACTCATGAGCCTTCAAATTGTAGGGTTAATAAGTCCTGGACCTGATTTTGCTGTTGTGGTGCGTAATAGCCTTATTTTTTCGCGTAGAACGGGAGTCTTGACTGCCTTTGGGGTTTCTTTTGGTATTATGGTTCATTTGGCTTATATTTTATTAGGGTTAGGAATTTTTATTTCGAAAACGGCTTGGCTTTTTCATTTGATCAAATATATGGGTGGGGGTTACCTTATTTATATAGGAATTCTGGGGCTGAAGGCCAAGAAAGGGGCTTTAAATTATGGTGACTTACGGAGCCGTAAAGATATTTCTTCTTTTGCGGCATTTCAAACAGGATTCCTAACCAATGCAATGAATATTAAGGCCATGCTCTTTTTTTTAAGCCTGGTTTCTGCATTTATGACAAGCAAGGAACCGGCTGTCATTATCTTTATTTATGGCGCAATTATCTTTTTTACGACCTTGATATGGTTTATTGTGGTTGCCTATTGCTTTTCTCATCAACAATTGAGAACTTTTTTCAGCAACTTACATCATTGGGTTGAGCGCGTCACTGGGGGACTTTTATTCCTTTTGGGAGTTAAAATACTCTTTATGGAAAACTCAATCCATGAGCAATAGCGAATAAATTTTTTTATAGTTTAAAGTTCTTAACGATTTTAATGACTTAAAGAAAGCTTAATTAATCGAATTTATTATCCATCCATTCCATATCGAAATCACTGAACCCAAAATGGTGGCCAATTTCATGAATCATAACATGATGAACAAGCTGGGCCAAACTCTCAGTATTTTCGCGCGAAAATCGGATGAGAGGGCCCCTATAAAGATAAATAATGTCAGGAACAGCCAAGGAGTCATTTGTGCCTTTTAAAGGTAGGGGAATACCTTGATAAAGGCCTAAAAGGTCGTATTTGTCCTTTAATTTCAGGCCATCCAACACATCTTGGTCAGCAAAATTTTCCACGCGAATTAAAATATGCCGCGTATATTCTTGAAATCTATGCGGAAGAAAATTCATCGTTCTATACGCTAAAACATAGATTTCAGCTAGATCTGGGAGATCTGCATCCTCATAACGTTTTAGCGGTGGGGCTTTCGACTTCTTTCTTTTCATTCCTGAATACCTTCTCTGGTCTTGCAAAAATACCGTATGCACGGCAAAGTTAACTACATGACATTATGTATATTTTACATCTGAACTGGTTAATAAATGGAAAAGCGGGTGAAATAAGATAGGGGAATAAGAATGAAAATATTGAGATGGGCTTGCTTTGGGCTTTTTTTATGCACCCCCCTGGGTGGCTGCGCTGATGGTGCGCTTGCTGGTGCCATGAAAATGGATAAGGCAAAAGTTTGGTTAGAAAAGGTACATTTTAAAGTTGCTAAAAATGTTAATCAAAATGCCCCTGTCGCAGTTCATCTGATTATTATTTATGATAATGGGGTAATGGGGGAAGTTTCTAAAATGACGGCAGATCAATACTTTACAGCTGAGCCACAGCTGCGTAAAGACCATGCCAATGATATTGATATTGTAACCTGGGAGGTTGTACCAGGCCAAGAAATGGATCCTGAAACAATCAGCCCAACAAAAGCGTATGGTTTAGGGGCGTTTGTTTTTGCGCGGTATAGTACGCCTGATGCGCACAGAGAAGCAGTTGCGGACGAGCATTCAATCACCATCCACTTGGACGAAAAGGATTTTTATATAACAAAAGATTATTAATTTCTAAGCATTTTGCTTGATTATACAGACATTAAGCTTGACGACTTAAGAAGAGATATATAAATAATGTGTAAAGCTTCCTAGACTTCTAAGGAAAGGAAGCTTTGTGCGTTTAATTATAGGATTTGGTGCGAATCAAAAATGTTTCAAACACTTTCGGGGCGATTGACGGGTATTCTCGATCGATTGCGCGGACGAGGGGCTTTAACTGAAGCTGATGTCTCAACCGCTTTGCGGGAAGTTCGTATAGCTCTTCTTGAGGCAGATGTTGCTCTCCCTGTTGTGAAGCAGTTTATTGAAGAGGTTCGTGAAAAAGCGATTGGACAGGATGTCATCCAAAGCGTAACGCCAGGTCAAATGGTGGTGAAAATTGTTCACGATCATTTGGTTTCAATGGTGGGTGAGGAGATTGAGCCTTTAAATTTGTTGGCTCCCGCACCGATGGCATTTCTTATGCTTGGGTTGCAAGGTTCAGGCAAGACAACATCTACTGGTAAAATTGCCAAATTTCTAGTGGATAAGCACGGTAAGAAGGTTCTGATGGCCTCCTTGGACGTCTATCGACCTGCCGCGCAAGAGCAATTAGCTTCCTTAGGGAGGCAACTTGGGATAGAAACTGTCCCCATAGTTGAAGATGAAAAGCCCCTTGCCATTGCTCAAAGGGCAATGAAAATGGGACGCCTTCAAGGGTTTGACGTGGTCTTGTTAGATAGTGCTGGCCGATTGCACATTGACGAGACCTTGATGGCTGAAGTTGCTGCTATTAAGGCAGAAACGAACCCGATAGAAACACTGTTAGTGGCAGATGCCATGACAGGACAAGATGCTGTTACAGTTGCCAAAGCGTTTCAAGATCAGGTTGGCGTAACAGGAATTGTCCTGACGCGTGTTGATGGAGATGCTCGAGGGGGAGCCGCTTTATCCATGCGGGCAGTTACAGGATGCCCTATTAAGCTGATGGGTGTTGGTGAAAAACTGGATCAGCTGGAAGTTTTTCAACCCCAACGCATCGCAAACCGTATTTTAGATATGGGTGATGTGGTGAGCTTGGTCGAGCGGGCAGCAGAAGTTATAAATGCTGAAGATGCCCAAAAGATGGCCGAAAAGCTTCAAAAGGGTGTTTTTGATTTAAATGATATGGCCACCCAGCTCGAGCAAATGTTAAAAATGGGGGGCTTGAGTGCAATGTTGGGATTTTTGCCTGGAATTGGTAAAATTAAAGACAAGATTGCAGAAACAGGAATGGATGATCGAGTTATTCGCCAGCAGTTGGCTGTGGTTCGGTCTATGACACGTCAAGAACGACGTGATTATCGTTTGCTCAATGCATCACGCAAGCGGCGGATTGCAAGCGGTTCAGGAACATCAGTTGCTGATGTGAATCGATTGATTAAGCAGTTTCAACAGATGCAGCAAATGATGAAAAAAATGGGTAAAATGGGAAAAAAAGGTTTAATGCGCCAGGGGTTGAAAGGACTTTTGGGTCATTAATTAAAATAGAGAAAGATTTGAGGAGAAAAAAATGGCATTAAAAATTCGTTTGACACGCGGTGGAGCTAAAAAGCGTCCTTTTTACCGGCTTGTCGTTGCAGAAGCAAGCAGCCCGCGTGATGGTCGCTTTGTAGAAAAGGTTGGGACATACAATCCTTTACTTGACCATGGTCATGCGGATCGTGTTGTTTTGAATATTGATCGTATCAAACATTGGTTGTCTGTAGGCGCACAACCTTCTGAGCGTGTTGGATTGTTTTTGAGTAACGCTGGATTATTCCCTAAGAAAGAACGAACACCTGATCCAAAGAAATCCGCACCACGCAAACGTGCCCAAGAACGCTTAAAAGCTGAACAAGAAGCTGCAATTGCTGCAAAGGAAGCTGCAGCGGCACCTCCCCCTCCTGCTCCAGAGCCTGCACCAGCAGAAGCAAGAGTAGAAGAGGCTCCTGCTGCTGTGGTTGAAGAAGCAGCAGTTCCCGTAGAAGCGACACCTGCTGTGGAAGAAGCTCCAGCGCCAGCTGAAGAGCCTCAAGCACAGGAAGAAACACCGGCATAAAGAAGGATTCTTTTAAGAATTTCTTCTAAGGTTTGATTCATGATTTTACTCGCCGTCATTGGTGCTGCTCATGGAATTCAAGGAGCTGTCAAAGTCAAAACATTTTCTCACCATCCTGAGAACATTTTTTCTTATGGGGTTCTGCAAGATGAGAAGGGAAAACACTATACATTAAAGCTGGTGAGACCACAGTCTGCAGATTGTTTAATTGTGAAAATAGAGGGGATTAATTCAAGAACTGAGGCAGAGGGGTTGCGTGGCACTAAGCTATATGTTGACCGCTCACAATTACCAGCTTTAGGCGAAGAAGAATTTTATGAAAGTGATTTAATTGGGCTTGTGGTAAAAGACTTAGAAGGTAAAGAAATAGGTCACATTAAGGCCTTTGGAGATTTTGGAGCGGGAAGCTTTTTGGAAATTATAGATATGAAAGGACGCCTTTTAACTCTCCCATTTACGCAAGAGGCTGTGCCAATTATTTCCATGCCGACTGAAAAAACGCCTAATGAAAATACAAAAGGATTTATCTGCATTGACCCCAACTTTTTAATGGGTGAAGAGCCAAGCCCAAATAGGGAGACGTGAAGAAAAATGAGTGCTTCTTTTACACCCCCCTGGTCAGCAAAAGTTTTGACGTTGTTTCCAGAAATGTTTCCAGGTCCCTTAAAATATTCTTTGGCTGGTAAAGCTCTGGAAGAGGGACTTTGGACATTAGAAACAGTCCAAATGCGCGATTTTGCACCTGATAAACATCAATCAGTCGACGATACGTGTTTTGGTGGTGGCGCTGGCATGGTTTTGCGTCCCAATGTGGTGGATGCAGCTCTTGAGCATACGATGGCGCAAGAAAATAAGGATTCGAAGAGAGCTTTAATTTTCCTAACTCCCTGCGGAAAGCCGTTTAATCAAGCCATGGCGCGCCACTATGCCTTAAATACGAAAGGTGTTGTTCTTCTTTGCGGGCGGTACGAGGGGGTTGACCAGCGCGTGATTGAACAGTGGAAAGAGCAGGGTATGGAAGAAGTGAGTATGGGAGATTATATTCTCTCAGGAGGGGAAATGGCGGCCCTTACATTACTTGATGCTTGTATTCGCCTTCTTCCTGGTGTAATTGGTAAAGAAGAATCTTCAGCAAATGAAAGTTTTGAGCTAGGATTATTGGAGTATCCGCAGTATACTCGTCCACAAGTTTGGAAAAACAGACCGGTTCCAGAAGAATTGCTTTCAGGGGACCATAAGCGAATAGAGGATTGGCGTCAAAACCAATCCATGAATATAACGCAGATACGACGGCCTGATTTATGGGTACGATATCTGGAGAGAATGGGAAGAAAACAATGAATCTTTTACAACAAATCGAGCAAGAGCAAGTTAAGAAGCTAACAAAAGGAAAAAAAATTCCAGATTTTCGTGCAGGCGATACAGTGCGTGTCCACGTGAAAGTTATTGAAGGGGAGCGTACACGTGTTCAACCTTACGAAGGCGTAGTGATTGGACGTAAATTGCGCGGACTCAATTCTTCTCTTCGTGTTCGTAAAATTTCAAATGGAGAAGGGGTTGAGCGTGTGTTCCCTCTTTATTCTCCCAATATACGCATTGAAGTCATTCGCCATGGAAGTGTTCGCCGCGCAAAGTTGTACTACTTAAGAGATCGTACAGGTAAGAGTGCGCGCATTGCCGAGCGCTCACGCCATAAACTAGAAGCCATGGGAGTTCTTGATGCTGTCCAGCTTACCCCTGAACCGCTTCCTGAACCAGAGCCTATGGAACAGACAACGCCGGAACCTGAAGTAAAAGCCCAGGCAGAAACTCCAGCCCAAGCACCTGTCGAGGCTCCCGTTGCAGAGGTCGCTCCTGCTTCTGAAGAGGCACCTTCCGCAGAACAAGATTCTTCTGAAACAAAAGAATAATTTTCTGACATTCTCATCTACCTAAGCGCTCGTCGGGCATCCCCTGACGAGCATTTTTTTGCTTCCTTGCTGAACAGTTTCATCCTTAGTCATTTCGACGCCCCGCTCACTTTTCGTCAGTGCGAGAAACCCTAGGGAGCCTGGCAATCCATGTATTTTTATCCTTAATACATGGACTGCTTCGTTTCACTCGCAGTGACGGTGGGGGAATAAACTGTTGCCGCCGAGGCCGAAGGCTGTGGGGAGTCGGTCCGCACGCAATGACAAAAGAGAGGAGGCTGCTGAAGAGGAAAATCCATACTTGGTTTTTTGTCGTTCCTTAAATAAGAATATATGCGTGTTCTTTATATTTAAAAATACGTCTTTTTAGTTTTTAATAACTCATTTTTTTAGTTCTAAAATGACGTTTCTTTTACCACCTAAGAATGGGCTTGCCAAGGATAGAACATTGGAGTAGTCTGCACCTATAACCATAGGTTAAAAAACCGTTAATTTCAAAGTTGGAGGGAATAAATGCTCAAAAAGACAATCATCTTGGCTTCGATGCTGACTGCGCTGGGAACAGCCACATCAATGGCACATACTGGGTTTTATAAATCAGGTTTTCTGGCAGGAGCTCATGTTGGTTACTCTTTTGGATGGGGAACATTTAATGGAATTCATAACATCAACGTTGCGGGAATTCCTCTCTCCAATGTTTCAGGAAGAGCAAAAAAATCTGGTCCTCTTTTTGGTTTTGTGGGGGGCTATCGTCACCTATTAAATCAAGGGTATACTTTTGGAGCAGACATCGGTGTCAGCTTTTATGGGGGCAATGAACTTAAAAAGCAGCTCAATAATGCCATCGTGACTCCCATTAATACAGTTGTTACGCCTTTCGTGAATCGTATTAAGCGTAACTATACCATCGTTCCAAGTCTTAATTTTGGACGAGTTTTCTGTGGACGCTACCATGTTGCAGTTGGTTTGGGGCTGGGAATTGCAAGATTTAGACAGCAGGTGGATAATATAAATGCGATGCTGTCAGCCAAAGCCTCTCAAACGAAGTTTGGGTTTGTGCCGTCTGTAAAAGGCGAATATGCCCTAAGCCCTCATGCCTCACTCACCGGGGACATCAGTTATGAAATCTATCAAAAAGTTAAAAAGCAATTTGGTTCTACTGCAACGGCTTTTCCTGGGGGGAGTTATACATCGTCTATTACTCCAAAATATTTAACTTTAAAAATCGGAGCCATTTATAGATTCTAAAAATAAAAATTAAAAAAAGTTAAAAATATATTGTAATTCGTTTTTTCGATTACTATATATGCCTTAATTGATAGTAATTTATTTGCAAACTAGAGCTTTAATTTTATAGCGAGGATATTGAGTCATGATTAAAAAAAACCACACATTAGTATTGAGTTTAATGCTTTCCGCAGTTTCTATTACAGAGAGCAATGCAGCAATGAAAGATCTTTTTGCTGCGCTTGGTATGACTGCAACTGAAGAAGAGGCGCGTAAGGCGCTTACAACGCCTCACCATAGACAAGTTGTTGAAGCTTTAGCTCAATCCGCAGTGGTTTTAGACCCAACAGATCGCCCAGCGACACTGGGTCAAGTCATAACTGAACGTGAAGCAGCCCCCAATCAGCCTGCGCAACAATTTGTTGAAGGTTTGGGGAGTGCGCGCCCACTAGAAGCATTGGGTGTCCCTAGAGATCGCCAAACCCCGGAGCATAAGCAGGCATTTAGTAAGGTAAAAAGCATGGATCCTAATTTTGATCCTGCTGATGGAAATTCTCAGCGTTTATTTGAATCCGCCTACTTTGCTCGTACACAGTTGCCTTCTGAACAATTCACAGAAGCTCAAGTTCGTGCCGTGGAAGCCCATCGTGATGCAAACCGCGATGCCTTGCCTGCAGCAATTGCTGATGTTGCGCCCCGTGTGGCTCTTGCTGAAATGGGCGTCCGTCCAACCGATGAGGCCCTGGCTGCGTTCACACAATTGAAAGACGATGCTGGACCTCACCATGTGAAAATTCCAGCACCGACTCCTGCAGATATTAATGCCCTTGCACACTTAATATCCGAGCGTGTTCCTGATCCAACACAAGAGCAATTTGACGATGTTAAATATTTACAAAGTAAAGAATGCGGCATTGATGCTCCAAATGCTCTCCAACGTGCTGGCTATCGCGATATCAAAGCGCGCAATATTTTTGATAAGCCGACAGCAGATCAGGTTTTTGCAAATGCACATATCTTAGCAAATCTTGGCGGTGCTGCAGATGCAGATAGGATAAATCTCGTTGCTCGAATCCAAGCCCATATTATGGATCCTAATCAATTTGACGTCGCTGCTGCCCGCCACATTGAGGCAAACTTTAGAGGAGAGGCTCTGTCAGATCGCTTAATTATCGCTGTGCTTTACTTGTTAGGCGACCCAGCAGGCGGTCGACGTGCAATTATTGCAAATCCTACTTTAGAACAAGCTATGGCAACCATAGAGCTTCGCTCTGTTCTACGTCCGGGTGCAGTTGCTATTGTTCGAGACCCAACTGCTGATCAGATTAAGGATGCCGTTCGTCTGAACGAATTGAAGGTTGATCTTACAAGAGATAATTTAGATGCTGTAGACCATCTTACACGGGTAATGGCAGATCCCTATGCGCCAGCAGACGTGACAGCCCAGCTCATTAAAGATGTTGTAACACTCAGTGGAGCTCCTTATAATATTGGTAACCCAACTAGACATCAGCTTGAAGGTTTGGCTCTTCTCAGATCTCCAGAGGCAACGAGACTGTTAGCTGAAATAAATTCTAAAAAGACAACAGGTGCTCCTGACTTTACGTTCGATACTCCAGAGGTGTTGGATGCTGTAACGCATGTTATAGAACATTTGCCTGCTAAATACCATACAGCCACCACAGTTATTGGAGTTTATGAATTACAACAAGACGTGGGAATAAATCCATCTGAAAATGATTACATCTCCTATGTATATTGTACGCAAAATAACATTGATGCACACCCGCACTCTATATCTGCTATTACATACTTGAGAACAAATCTTAAAATAGATAACCCAAATGTAGAGATGGTTGATGCGACTGTGTTCTGCTTAATGCCGGTGGCCAATGGGGGGCTTGCAGTTGCCAATCCTACTCCAGAGTTCATTGCTGCTGCACAGGAAGCTTTACGTCCTATTCTCACAGCTTACTTCGCAGCTGTAGAGGCTGAAGAAAAAAGAGCGAAAGCAGCTGGCATACTTCCTGCTCCAATTCCTGATCCAGTTCTTCCAAGAGCTGATGTTGATACTGTCTTGAATAGAAAAGCTGTGGCTGCATTAACTCCCCCTCAACAGGTTGAAAGAGCCCGCTTGATTGCGCTTAATCCGTTAGCAGTGCCTCCGACCATTGATGAGATTAAGGAAGGTCTCCGCCTTGCAGATGCTGCTACGCCAGGTCCAAATCAAATTGTTGGTGCAAACTTGAATCAGATTAAAGAGAGCTTGCGCATAACCGCCCTTCTTGCTAGAGGTTCTGTTCCAACAGTTGATCAAATTACTGAAGGCTTACGCATTCATGGCCTTGCAGGGAATCCTGTTGCTACGCTTGAAGAGATTAACGAAGGTCTCCGCCTTGCAAATGGTGGTACTCCAGTTGCAAATCATATTGATAATGCAGAGTTGAATCAAATTCAGGAAAGCTTGCGTATTACGCGCTTACTTGCAGCCGGAGCAGGTGGTTCTCCAATCGTTGCTCAAATTACTGAAGGCTTACGCATTCATGGCCTTGTAGGGAATCCTGTTGCTACGCTTGAAGAGATTAATGAAGGTCTTCGCCTTGCAGATGCTGGTACTCCAGCTCTAAATCATATTGATGATGCAGAATTGGATCAGATTCAGGAAAGCTTACGCATTACGCGCTTACTTGCAGCCGGAGCAGGTGGTTCTCCAACCGTTGCTCAAATTACTGAAGGTTTGCGCATTCGTGGATTGGCAGGAAAACCAGAAGCAACTCTAGAAGAGATTGCGGAAGGTATACGTCTTGCAGGCTTACCTCGTGCGGATCGTATTCGCAATGCATTTCTAGAAGAAATCAGGGAAGGCCTACGCTTAGCGCCTCTTGCTGCTGCTGCACACGCACCTGCTCCGACGGCTGCACAGATTCGTGAAGGTTGTCGCCTTGCAAATCCTGCACTTGCAGCAGATAAGAAACAAATACCTAATGCAGACTTGGATCAGATTGCAGAGAGCTTGCGCTTGCAAACCCTTCTTCCAAGAGGAGATTTCCCAACGGCTGCACAGGTTAATGAAGCCGTTCGCATTCACGCTTTGCCAGGTAATCCTGATGGAGATCTTGACCAGATTAACGAGGGTATACGTCTTGCAACTGCGACTGATCCACATAAAATTCCTAATCCGACTGTGGAACAAATTATCGCGAGTAGGTATGTAACAAATCTTCTTAGAGCTCCTGGGGCGCCTGGAGGTGTTCCAACAGCAGCACAAGTTGTTGAGGCTATACGTATTAACAAACTTCCTGTTGCAGGGGCAGGTAGAGGACACCTTCCTACTCTCGCTGAGATTAATGAAGGCATCCACCTTGCATCCGCGACTCCTCCACATCAAATTCTTGGTGCGACTGTGGATCAGATTACAGCATCTTTAGACCTAAAGCGTGCGGATCCTACTGCAAATCCGACTGCTGCAGAAATTAATGCTGCCATCTTAACGCCGCCTCAAAAAGCTGAAAAACAACGCTTGTTGAGGGCTGCGCCAACTGCAACTATCACAAAGGAACAAATCAACGAAGGCATACGCCTTGCAGGCTTACCTCTTGCGGATCGTATTGCCAATGCATCTCTAGAAGAAATTAGAGAAGGCCTACGCTTAGTGCCTCTTGCGGCTGCTACAGGCGCACCTGCTCCGACGGCTGAACAGATTCGTGAAGGCCGTCGTCTAGCAACGGATGCAGATGGAGCAAAACAGATTCCAAATGCTTCTCTTGAAGAGATTGCTGAGAGCCGTCGTTTGACAACAGCTGCTGGCGTAACACCAACTGCTGAACAGATCCAAGAAGGCCTTCGCCTTGCAACGGATGCAGATGCACTCAAGCGGATTCCAAATGCTTTTCTTGAAGAGATTGCTGAGAGCCGTCGTTTGACAGCAGCTGCTGGTGGTACAACACCAACTGCTGAACAGATTCGTGAAGGCCGTCGCCTTGCAACCGCAGGAGCTCCATTTACCCTTGCTAATGCGAGTATTGAGCAAATTACGCACAGTATCCGTTTAAGAGGCGCGGCAACAGAGGCGCAGCTCAATGAAGCTATCCGCCTTGCAAAACATGCAGATCCTCTGCGCCGCATCGATAATGCAAACATGGATGAGATTACAGAGTCTCTCACCCTACAAGGGGCTGGAGTCGGTGATCCGACAGCTGCAGCTATTCGTGCTGCAATTGCCGCAAAAGCAGTGGATCCTATAGTTGCTGCTGAGAAGGCCCGTCTAACGGCTCTTTTTGTTGGAGGACCAGCTCCTCATTTCTCAGATGATCAGCTTAGAGAAGGTATACGCCTTCACAAAGCTGGCGGTGCAGGCAAAATTAAAAATCCATCCTATGAAGAAATTCTGGAGAGCTTGCGTTTGAGAGGGCTTCTTGCTCCAGCTTTTGCTGCAGATGCTACTAACCCTGAATTTGCAACGGCTGAACAGATTACTGAGGGCTTGCGCATTAATAGACTGGCAGGTCGTAACGTTGCGACTCTTGAACAGATTAATGAAGGTTTACGCCTTGCAAGTCTTGGTCGTGCGGATAAAATTAAAGACGCCTCAATTGAGCAAATCAATGAAAGCTTGCGTTTAAGGGGTCTTCTTGTTGCAGATGCAACAGCAGCAGCCGCAGCAGCCGGTATTGCGTTCGTTGACCCAGGCTTTGCTTCAAAAGATGTAATTAATGAAGGTGTGCGTCTTGCAGACCCTGCACTTGCGGCTGATGGAAAGCAAATTCCTAATCCATCGATAGCTCAAATTCAGGCAAGTTTACACTTGACAGGCCTACTTCGTGGAGCAGGTGGTGGGGTTCCAACGGCTGCACAAATTAATGAGGCAATACGCTTTTACAATTTAGACAGAGGACATGTTGTTCCAACTCTTGAGCAGGTAAATGAAGGTGTACGTCTTGCAGACCCTGCACTTGCGGCTGATGGAAAACAAATTCTTAATGCTTCGGTTGCTGAGATTAATGAGGGCATACGCTTAGGAGCTCTTCTTGCAAGAGCAGGTGAGGTTCCAACGGCCGTTCAGATCAAGGAAGCTGTACGTCTTGCAGACCCTGCACTTGCGGCTGATGGAAAACAAATTGCTAATGCTTCGATTGAGCAGATTAACGAGAGTCTACGTATTACACGTCTGCTTCCAGTGGGTGAATTCCCAAGGGCTGATCAAATTAAAGAGGGCCTCCGCATTCGTGCCCTTCCTGCACCAGGAGCGGCTACTCCTGCACGTGCGGGAGCGCCAGCGCCAGCAGTAGTAGTGCCTGCAAATCACGCGGCGACCTTACAGGAAATTGCTGATGGTATCCGTTTAGGGGATAAGACTGTTCTTGGTCACCTTCAAGATGCCCAGCGCTTACGTGATCTTCTCCGCATTGATGCATCTATAGGACAGGTGTCAGCAGCTAGATGTTTATGGACTACCGATCCTCGATTCGTGCCTACACTAGAAGTCCTAGGAGAGGGAGAACGCCTTTTGCGGATGGCGGATAGAGCAGTACAACGAGCAACAACACCAACAAATGTGCTAACAGCCCTTCGCTTAAAGGCGGCACGTGGGGGTGCGGAATTAACCAAGGAAGAATTTCTTGAAGTTAGCCGCTTAACCGCAATGCCGGAATTTAATCCTGCACACCCCGGTGGAGCTGATATTACACCAGAGGAATTTGCAGCTGATCGTCAGCTTCAAACGCCGGTGGGTGGTGTATTAGTAGGTATTGGAGCGGGTCCTGAAATTGATGTACCGAATGCAGCAGAGATCAAAGCAGCTGTGCTTTTGCGTACGCCTCAGCTTACTGCTGCACCTATACCAGCGCCAAAGGTCGCTCAAGTTAGGGCTGTTGCAACTCCTTCCCTCAGTGTACCTATGAAATGCGCTGTTGCTTGGTCTATTCAGAATAGTGGTGGTACTGTTCCAAAGGCAGTTGCTAGGGTGGTGAGTATTGATGTTGGTGCTCAAAGTGCCGTTGTTGAATATGTCGCAATGGATCCTGCGGACCTCTTCTCTCGTCCAGCTGAAAAGAAAAGGTTTAACCCTGCTGATGTCACTAAGAAGGATACAACTGTATCGTCCGGCTTTGAAGTCTCGATAGATCCTAGAGATTTGCCTGCTGGAGTAGTTCTCCCGCTTGCTGTAGATGACTTTATCGTCTTTTCAGATAAGGTTTCAGTCAAGGGTGGTGATATTCTTCTGTTTGGGAAAGACGCTGTCAAACCACACTAAGAGTTAGACTTGAAAGAATAGCAAGCCAGGAGGAGAAAATCCTTCTGGCTTGTTCCTTTTTATATGATTGAGATGAACAGTTTTTAGGCAAAAGTTACAAATACTGAATATGAGAAATTATAATTTTTTCTGTTTCAAAAAATTAATAAAAATGTTTTTGTCCACTTAAAGAAATTTGAATTCTCCTTAACGGACGTGTGCCCAATAGTTACTTTGAAAAAGAAAAAGTTTCTTTACATTGAACAATGGTAACGTTAAAAAGGATAAACGCGCAAGTAGCGCATTTAAAAAGCAATAATTAGAAATTTATTTAATATTTAACGATGTATGTTGTTAGACAGCTTTCGAGCGTCATTTGCACATAAAAAACAGGAGTTATCGAGTCATGAAAATTAAAATTCTTACCCTTTCATTATTGTCCACGTTAATGATTCAAAATGTGAGGGCCGCAGATGATGATCTCTTTTTTTTAGATGATGCCTATGGTGCCCCTCCTGTAGCAACTGCTGCTCTTGCTCCTGAAGATTTAACAAAAAAGGGATCAGGGGTTGGAGGCACTGCCGCTCCTGTGGCTCCTGCTGCTGCAGCAATGCCGGCAGGAGGTGTCACGGTTGCACAGCTTTTTGGAGTTGGGGATGAAGCTCAGGCGCCTCTAGCGGCTCAGAATTTTTTGAAAAAATTGGCACCAGGTGATGATAGTGCAGAAGTACACGCAGCACTTGAGGCAGCAATTGCCTCATCAGGCGTTACTTTTGCTTTTGGTCGAGATGTGGCAGGTCGGATCTCTGATCTCGTTACTCGGTTAAACGGTATTACGCAGGATTGTGATGATTTAATTGATAAAAGTCAAGATTTAGAAAGATTGCTTAAGGCCGCTGAAGCTGAAGTACAGCAGAAAGAAAAAGATCGTGCTGAGTTTGAGCGCCTCCACGCCACAGCGAATGATGCACTTCAAGATGAAAAGAGAGCAAAAGAGGCTCTTCAAGCACAATTAGATGCCCTTTCAAGAACAAGCGCAGCTCCAGCAGCGCCTGCGACAGGACCAGCGGTTGAAGATCCAGCAGTTGCCGGGCTCCGAAAGCTGCTTGCAGAAGCTGCGGAAAGGGTGAATAAGAAAGAAGAAGAACTTCAAGCTTTTAAAGACCGGCTGAAAGATATGACAACTGATCGTGATGATAAAGAACGCGAACGTGCAAAGTTTGAAGCTGATCTAAAATCAGTTAGTGGGAAATTGGAGTTAACGAAGAAAAACCTTGAAGACACTCAACGGGATATGACAGGTCTTATGGGAAGTTTGGCGCCCGGTGCTACAACCGCAGAGGTTCAAGCCGCTCTTGAGGCAGCCTTAGCGCCAGCAAAATTAGCGCCTGCTGCTCTAGGTGAAAAGTTTGTTGATCGCATCACTGCAGCTATGGCTAAGTTGACAGCTGCTGAACAGTTGGGTCGTGAAAAGGAAGAAGCCCGGAAAGACTTGGCAGATGCTCTTAAAGGGATACTGGGCAATTTGGCGCCCGGTGATGATGATGCAACAGTATTTACAGCCCTCAATGACGCTTTGGCGCCAGCAAAACTTCCAGCAGGTGATCCAACTGCAGATTTACTCTCGAAGATTACAGCTGTTGTGACTAAACTAACAGCTGCTGAAAAAGAGGTTGCTAATGCGAAGAGTACACGTGCTGGTTTGCAAGCGCAATTAGATGCCCTAGCGGCAAAAGTACCTGCAGCAGGGACAGAAGATCCAACTGTAGCAGTACTAAGAGCAGATTTGGTGAGAGCCCAAAAGGAAAATGAAAAAGTTATTCAGGACTTAACCTCTCAACTTTCTCAACATCAAGCATTTCTGAAAGAATTAGCACCCGGGAGAAATATGCAAGAAATTAAAAATGCCCTTGATGAGTCATTGAAGCACGCCGAATTACCACCTGTACTGCTCGGTAGTAATTATGTTACACGCGTTAACTTTGCTTTATTGCAGCTGGATAGCTGGAAAGATGTATTCAAGAGAGAGCGAGACAAGGACAAAAATGAGAGAGCAGAAATGGCTTCAAAGTTGAAGGAAATTGAAGAAGCTTTGGAAGCGAAGGAAAATGAGCGTTCAGAACTTGAGCGTCAACATACTGCAGCAAACGAGATTATGCGTAAAGCAAAGGAAGAAAAGGAAGCTGTGGAAAAAGAGCTTGCGGCTTTTAAAGCTGCCTCCTCTGCTGGTGGCGCAACTGCAGCAGCACCAGCAGCATCGGTCTCTGGAGCTCCAGAAGATGCAGCTGTAGTCTCGCTCAAAGAAAAGCTCAGACTAGCTGGCGAGCAGTTGGCTATAAAGGAAGCGGAATACAGTGCTTTGCATGAGGAACTTCAGAAAGCAAAGAAGAAGATTGAGGACGATAAAAAGGCGTATGAAGAAGCTTCGAAAGCACTTCAAGAAAAGAATACATCAATCTTAGAGGTCAATAAATCTTTCCAAGCCCAATTAAAAGAGGCAAGAGAAAAAATTGCTGCATTTGAGGCAGCGGCTCCATCTGCGGGCGAAAAAAAGGGCGGAAAGAAAAACAAAGGCGGAAATGGAGGCGCACATGCTCCAGCTCCTGCTCCTGTAAGTTCTGCTGATGCTTCTCTTGAAGCAAAGGAGAAAGAGCTTGCTCAGTTACGTTTGGCTCATGCTGCTTTAGGTGAAGAAACTCAGAAATTAAAAGAAAATTCTGACGAGCATGGAAAGATACTTGCAAAGGTAAAAGAAGCGAGCGACTCTGCATTGCGTGAAAAGGACGAAGAGCATGCAAAGAAAGTTGCAGAATTGGATCGTGCCTTGAAAATAGCAACAACCGCTCGAGAAGCTGCTGACAAAAAAGCTGCTGAATCGGCCACTAAATTTTCTCAAGCAGAGGAAGCAGCAACTGCAGCAGAAGAAAAATTAGATACAGTAAAGGGTATGCTTGAAGAGGCATTTAACTCTTTGCTTGGTGGTCAAACCTTTGATGATGTTGTCGAACTTATGAAACATCTAAAAGGTAAGACATTAGCCACGGCGATTGATTTTACTGATCCAAAATAAATTTGATCACACCTGAAATGAAAAGAGAGGATAGTATATCCTCTCTTTTTTTATGCTCTTGTTTATTATTTCTGCTTTCCCTCTCTTCTCTGAGTCATTCCCGCCCCCCTCTGCGTCATTACCTCAAAAGCGGGAACCTAGTGCTTATATACCTCTCCCCTTGTGGGAGAGGTCATGGCGAAGCCATGGGTGAGGGGTATTTCTATGCCTCTTCTGTTAGATTCTGCCTAATAACTTCCAATACAGCCTCCACATTTTGAAAAGCTTCATTATTCCAAAAACGTAAAATCCTAAAGCCGTCCTTTTGAGGATGAGAGTTCGCTTATCATCATATAACTATTGCTCGACATGCTGACTTCCATCTAATTCAATAATTAACCTCCTTTGGAAGCAAACAAAATCAACAATATATCCTTGTACAATTTGCTGTCGTCTGAATTTAAATCCTTGAATATAACGATTACGAAGAAAGAACCACAAACGTTGTTCAGCATCCGTTTGCGCACTACGTAATTCCTTTTGAAATTTCTCTATACGATTCGAAGGTTGCAATAATAGGTAACCCCTCACCCGCCACTGCGCTTTGCTTGTGTCGACCTCTCCCACAAGGGGAGAGGTACAATACCTCATATTGTTATATTTAAGTATGCTGAGAAAAATAAGGTGACAATTCATCTCTATCTCCCCTTGATCTCTTTATACATCTCCCCTTGTGGGAGAGGGCCTCGTAATGACAAAAAGAGGGGGGCGTTAATGAACTGAAAGGAAGAAATAAGAAGGGACAAATATGGGAAAGGGGAAGACAGAGCTCTTCCCCCTCTAAAGTTTCAATTAATATTTGATAAGCGCAGCGCCTCTTTTACCATTGATAGAAAGCCGAATCTCTTTCTTCGCATCGTTGTGATGGAAAATACTGATTACAGATTGATCACTTTCTTTAAGAATGTAGGGTGTAACTGCTTTTGCAATCACATCATTTTGGTTTACCAATTCCCAAAGATCTGCGCCAATTTTTTCCGCTGTAAAGCGTGGTTGTAGGGCTGTTACAGGGTCTCCCTCGTAAGGGTGTAAAGAGGCAGCCCTTAGGCGCGTTGGAGTTGCGGCTGGAGTTGTTGGAAGAGACAGACTTGCGGCTGCTGCGGCCGGGGTAGAGGATAATGCTGGAGGCTGAGCTTTTTTGGAGGATGCCTCCTCCGCTTCCTTTTTCCTGCGCTCTTCTTGTTCTTTTCTTTGTCTCTCTGCAGTTACGTTTCCGGTATCATTCTCCCCATCTTGCGCTACCGATATCCCTGTAAGAGGTGCGCCAGGTTGACGAGGAGGCTGGGGTGCCTCTAGGTCTTTAAGCAATGGCGCAGCAGCTGGATCGCGAGGAGAGTCGAAGCCATCATCATCATCAAAGCAACCACAGCACCCAAAAGCTATGTGTGAGGTGGCAGAAAAGGTGATGGTTGTGAGGAAGGCAAAAGCAATGCTTCTGGTAGATAATTTAAGTATCATAGAAAACTCCTTTTTGAAAAACGGAATATTAAATTTTAATTGTTTGAAATGTTGTCAATCAACATACGAGTGACGTAAGGTTTAAACCCTAGGTTAGCACCAGATGTATTCCTATTTAATATCCTCGTCAAGGCTGTTTTTTAGGGTGCGTGCTTGTTTTAAACCTATGTTTTTACTAAAAATTTATAAATTGTTAATCACTCTGGCAACCTTTGGGCGATTGGGTAATAGATAATTCTTCACCCATTAAAGTTACAATTAATATTTGATAAGTGCAGTGCCTCTTTTACTATTGATAGAAAGCCGAATCTCTTTCTTCACCTCATTGTGATTAAAAATACTAATTACAGATTGATCACTTTCTTGAAGAATGTGGGGTGTGACTGCCTTAGCAATTGCAGCATTTTGGTTTATCAATTCCCAAAGATCTGCGCCAATTTTTTCCGCTGTATAGCGTGGTTGAAGAGCTGCTACAGGGTCGCCTACGAAGGGTGGAAGCGATGATATCCCTCTTGGACGCGTAGAAGGCTCTCCAGCACTCTCACCTCTTTGGCGTGTTGGTGAAGCCAAAGGGCTAATTAGGGCGTCTGGTGACGCTTCCAATTTTAGAGGGTGTGGTGCCGCCTGGCCACTTGGGGGTATACCAACTGGGTATGACTGAGAGGAGGGAGGAATCATTGAAGAAGTAGCTGCTGCAGAGGGATGATCTTCTCTTTCTTTACTCACACCTTCCTCTTGCCCCTTTTTCTGTCTCAGCAATTCATCCGCTTGGCCAAGTTTTGCTCCTAAAGTAGCGTGAAGCCTTCGTAGGTTTGCAAGTTTTTGAGGCTCATCAAGAAGGTCGCTTTCTTTAATTTCAGCGACATCGTGTTCTACTTGCTCTAAAGGAGAGCTGGTTAGTTTTTCTTCCTCACCAGGTGGAACTATTTTTCCAGCGCTCAATGCTACTGGTAACGTGGTCGATTCCATAGAATCAATTGTTAATATTTGGAGGAACCACTGCTTAAAAAAATCTGTGTTTGCCTTTGGTTTCCATAAATTCGCAAGAGAGGTTGCTTGAGATTGATGAGCGTCCATCCACTGTTTGGTTATAAAAATTTGGACTGCAAGGAGGGGAACATAACCGTGTGGATAGATAAAAAAAGGATGGGTCGCTGGAGGCGTCTGTTTTGGGGCAGGCCAGAGCCAATCAAAAAGACGTGCAGGCAGAAAATTATACCAAAATCCTCTTCTGTGAGTTTCTGGTGCATAGGTAACAAGCTGTTGTGGAGGAGGATTCGTCGCTGCTATTTGAACCTCTTCTAGGGGTGGGAGCGCGGAAGCACTATGTTCTTTTTCAGTAAGAACAGGAGCAGCTCTGCCAGCAGATAAAGCCGTCTTATGGTCGGTTAATTCTGCCGCATCAGAAATAGAGAGAGCTGTGATAAAAATTATTGAAAAAGCAAAATGAATAAAATTTTTGGTCATCAGTTTTAATCCTTATTATTTTTTGGAAATTACTAATGAGTATGATCTTCCTTTTAAGCCCTGCATATGTGACAAAGGCTTACACCTCCCGAGTTCCAACCCACTGAATAATATCGTCAAAAATGGGTAGTTGATAGGGGCGAATGAGATCAAACATTTCTTTTTGAAGTGAATACAAATATTCTTTACTTTTGTCAATGCCCAGAAGAGTGACGAGGGACCGTTTATCCGCATCCATCCCCACTGGTTTTCCTAAAGTTTGAGTGTTGCCCTCTATATCAAGAAGATCATCTTGAATTTGGTACGCAAGTCCTAATAAAAACCCAAAGTGCCGAAGGCGGCTTCTCTCCTCTGGAGAGGCCTGTCCTAAAATGGCTCCCGATTCGCAGGAAAATGCAATGAGGCATCCTGTTTTGAGATTTTGCATAGTGGTCGCTTTGTCAATTGAATCTATAAGATGGGGTGATAGATCTAAGATTTGTCCGCCTGCCATGCCTGCTGCTCCTGAATCTTGCGCAAGTCTTTGAATGAGGGTAAGGCGCACGGAAGGAGAGGAGTGAGTTGCCTCATCTGTTAAAACCTCAAAGGCAAGAGGTAAGAGAGAATCGCCTGCTAATATGGCCGTGGCTTCACCAAATTCACGCCAACAACTGGGATGTCCGCGCCGTGTGTCTGCGTTATCCATGGCAGGTAAATCATCATGAATTAAGGAGTAAGAATGAATCATTTCAATGGGCGCTCCGACCCTTGCTGCTTGATGAGACGAAACATTGAAAAGTCTCGCACTGGCGAGAACAAGCATTGGGCGCAGACGCTTTCCCCCATTTTTAATACTTGTCTCCATTGCCTTCAAAAGGGGAGAAGGAATGTTTGGGTTAGCTAAGTAGTGAGTAAAAATGCCTTCGATCCCTGCCTTAGCCTCTTGAAACAAGGCGCTTAAAGCAGGCGTCATTCTTCACGAGGACCTTGAGGTGATGTGGCTGGTTCCTGATCTTTTAGGACTTGTTCTACTTTCAGTTTTGCTGCACGCAATTTCGTCTCACAATGACTACGCAAAGCCATCCCTCTTTCATAGGCGCCTATGGCATCTTCTAAATTGAGCTTCCCTTCTTCTAAACGGCGCACTAAAGATTCGAGTTCATTCATGGCCATTTCAAAAGACATATCTTTTATATCATCAGAGAGCCCCGAAGAGGATTTTTCTTTGAGTTCTGTCATGGTTTCTCTTGCCTTATATTTTTGTGTATTCATAAAATCCGCGGCCAGATTTTTTACCCAGCCACCCAGACTTAACATATTTTTCTAATAAAGGGCAGGGGAGATATTTATCATTTTTAAAGCCGGTGTGAAGAACTTGCATGATAGAAAGGCAGGTATCAAGCCCAATAAAATCTGCGAGCTCGAGTGGTCCCATGGGATGGTGGGTACCCAATCGCATGGCTATATCAATATCTTGAGCAGTTGCAACACCATCCTGCAAAGCAAAAATGGCTTCGTTAATCATTGGCATTAAAATTCTGTTCACGATAAAACCTGGAAAATCATGGGATAAAACAGGCGTCTTTCCAATATGCTGGACCATTTTCTCAATTTCTTTGTAGGTTGCGTCAGATGTTTCTTGACCGCGAATGATCTCTACTAAGGGCATTAAGGGTGCTGGGTTCATGAAATGTACCCCAATGACTTGTTGAGGACGCGCGGTGTTTGAGGCTAATGTGCTAATGGACAAAGAGGAAGTATTCGTTGCAAAAATAGCCTGGGGGGGAAGGAGATCATCGAGATTTTTAAACAGGTGAATCTTAAGGTCTAAATTTTCATTCACAGCTTCCAACACGAGGTCCAATGAGTGTGGATTTTCAATTTTTTCTGAAAAGCTCAAGTTAGCTAGAGTCCGTTCTTTTGCTTGTGAAGGAAGGACCTCTTTTGTGATAAGACGATCCAAGCTTTTGGTAATGTTTTCTTGAGCTTTTGTCAGGTGGTCGTCAGAAAGGTCCACGAGCAGGACTTTATAACCTGCTGTTGCGCAAACTTGTGCGATTCCCGATCCCATTTGACCAGCTCCGATAATGGCAATGTGTTTAATCATCATTTATTCCTGTTCTTTAAGAGCTTTGATGAGCTGTGGAACAATTTCAAACAAGTCCCCGACAATACCGAAATCTGCCACTTGAAAAATGGGAGCTTCCGGGTCCTTGTTGATTGCGATAATAATTTTACTATCTTTTATACCAGCTAAGTGCTGTATTGCGCCAGAAATTCCTATGGCGACATAAAGCTGTGGAGCAACAACTTTACCAGTTTGCCCAACTTGGTAATCATTGGGGACAAATCCGGCATCAACAGCTGCTCGAGAGGCCCCTATGGCTGCTTTAAGACAATCTGCTAATTCTTCTATCAAACGAAAATTTTCCTTTGTTTGAAGACCGCGTCCCCCGGAGACAACAACGCGTGCACTTGTGAGTTCTGGTCTTTCTGAAGAGCTAGATTCTAAGCTTATGTGCTGCACAGGTGAAGAGAGCGGGGGTAAGGAAAGGCTCTCGTTTACAGCGGGTTGTTGAGTTGATTGTACAGGTACAAAGGCTGTAGGGCGGATGGTTAAAATTTTTAAGGGGTCAAGACTTTGAACTGTTTCAATGGCATTTCCAGCATAAATGGGTCTTTCAAATGTGTCTGCTGAAATAATTTTGGTCAGATCAGAGATTTGCATCACATTCATTTTGGCAGCCAAACGTGGAAGAAGATTTTTTCCAAAGGTTGTTGCTGGAGCTAGAATATGGGTAAATTGGGATGCTACCGTCTCCAGAGCTTGTGTTACGGGTTCAGCCAACTGATGAAATAATTCAGGAGCTTCAGCTTTTAAAACACGCTCTACTCCCCCTATTTTTGAAAGGACATCGACAACAGGGCCAATTTTTTGGCCTGCAGCAAAAACAGTGACTTGTGGGGCTAGTTCAAGGCCTGCTTGTATGGTATTTAGAGTCGCAGATCTTAGGGTTGTTTCATTATGTTCAGCAATGACAAGGACGCGCATGAGTTCTATCCTTCCGCTTGCACTTTTTTAATATAAGGAACAAGTTCTTCAACGGTGATTTTAGCACCAGCCTTACGTGCAGGTGGTTCACTCACTTTAAGGACTTTAAAATGTGGACTCTCTTCTATTCCCAAATCAGAGAGGGTGAGAACCTGTAACGGTTTTTGCTTAGATTTCATAATATTAGGGAGGGTGGCATACCGGGGCGTATTGAGGCGCAAATCAGTGCTGATGACTGCTGGAAGAGGAAACGAAAGAGTTTCAAGCCCCCCATCTACTTCGCGGATTGCCCGGCAAGTTTGTCCCTCGAGTGAGATATGAGAAACAAAGGTTGCTTGTGGCCAATTCAGAAGAGCACTTGCCATTTGAGCAACTTGGTTACAATCATCATCGATGGCTTGTTTGCCGAGAAGGAGGATGTGTGGGGTCTCATTGTCTACCACAGCCTTAAGAACTTTAGCAACGGTAAGAGGAAGGGGGGCTGCAGGCGTGTCCACATGAATGCCTCGATCAGCTCCCAGAGCTAAGGCATGGCGAATGGTTTCTTGTACTGAAGTAGGGCCTATAGATACAACAATCACTTCTGCTTCAGGGTGCTTTTCTTTAAGTCGAATAGCCTCCTCAACGGCAATTTCATCAAATGGATTGATGGACATTTTGACATTATTTGTTTCCACACCGGACGCATCTGCTTTGATACGAATTTTAACTGTATAGTCAATAACGCGCTTGATTCCGACTATAATTTTCATTTTATCCAAACCCTATCATAGAAAAAGGGAGCGTAAAAAATGCTACGATTCTCGAGACTTTCCTGGAACCCATAAGACATCTTTTTTTCCATCATCATTAACATGGCGACCTAAAACAAATAATAAATCAGAAAGTCTGTTTAAATACTTAACGGTCTCCTCATTAAGGGGCTGGATATTTTTCAATTTAATTAGGGAGCGTTCGGCGCGCCTGACGATGGTGCGCGCCAAATGAAGGGCAGCGCTTCCTTTCGAGCCTCCTGGCAAAATAAAGGAATTAAGGGGCTGGAGATGCTGATTATAACTATCGATCTTTTGCTCTAAAAACGTGACCTGCGAGGGAAGGATTTGAAGAGAGGACGATTTTTTAGTAGGCACGCATAAGTCCGCTCCGAGGTCAAAAAGATCATTCTGAATGTGTGCTAAGAGTGAATCAATGGCCTCAGGAGTATACTGTCGCGCCCAGCCAATGGCTGCATTTGCCTCATCCACATCTCCAATGGCTTCAATGCGGACGTCAGCCTTTGAGACACGTTTACCGGAACCTAAGGAGGTCTCTCCGTTATCACCTCCGCGTGTGTATATTTTGGTAAGGTGGACCATCGCTAACGCCCTAGAATAAGAAGAAGAGTAAAGAGAATTAGGGCAATGGCTTGAAGAAGAACACGCCATTGCATGGCCTTATTTCCATATTTTCGATTAAATTCGCCACCCTTATAGAGAGAAAATAACCCAAAGACTAACATACCTGCTGTTGCGGCAAGAGCTATCAGTATACAAACAAAAATAATGGGATTCTTCATAGAAATGAGAATATCATATCTTTTTTTTCATCGAAATCTAAAAAACAGAGGTATATTTTTAAAAGAAAGTTGTAAATTTTTAATTTTTTTCTTTTCTTTGGGGACGAAAAGTGCTTACCTTTCCATTCAACTAGGTAATTACGGGCGTAAAGGTAATAAAATTACCTTTTAGTGCAATTTTTTTTGTTAAAATACCCTTGAAGTTTAGGCCAAGAGTAATTAAATTGATATTATCAGGCAAGAATGGGAAAAATTCTGAAAATTGTTAGGAAAGGAAATTCAAAAGTGAAATTTGCAACGGATTCGGTTGTTGATCAACTCTCCTTAGATGTTGATCTCGCCTCTTCTCGACAACAAAGTTCAAGTTTTTTATATGCATGGATTATTTGGGGCGCTGCAGCTCTTTTCTATCTCTATGAATATGTCTTAAGGGCCTCACCTGGTGTAATGACAAATGAGCTTATGCGTGATTTTGGTGTCACTTCTACAGCTTTGGGTGTTTTTACTTCCGCATATTATTTCTCTTATGTTCCCTTACAAGTTCCTTGTGGACTCATAGTTGATTGGCTAGGTGCTCGAAAAGTTGTGACCATTTCTGCCATTCTCTGCACGATCGGGAGTTTTATTTTTGCAGCAAGCGAAACTTTAACGCTGGCTCTTGTTGCTCGTTTTTTAATGGGAGCAGGTTCAGCTTGTGCATATTTGAGTTGCTTAAAACTTGCCTCAGAATGGTTTCCAGCTCAACGGTTTGCTCTTATTGCTGGCATAACAATGATGATGGGAACTTTTGGAGGTATTTTTGGAGGAAAACCTCTTGCAATGTTGGTTAATGCTACCGATTGGCGTATGGCAATGACAACCGCAGCTTTCGTAGGGATTGCCGTAACAGCGGCAGCTTGGTTAATTATTCGTGATCATCCTAATAAAGGGGCTCACCATTCCGTTCCTCAAGAACCTATGACAGCAAAGCAACTAATGAATGGATTGAAGGTTATTACTTCAAATGCTCAGACTTGGCTTATCGGAATTTATGCAGCTCTTATGTACACAATTTTATCTGCCTTTGCTGAGCAATGGGGAACGCCCTACTTAATGGTTGCATATGAAATTAATAATGAAGCTGCTTCTTGGGGAAGTATGTTGGTCTTTATAGGGATGGCGATGGGATGTTTGGTAAGCCCAATTTTGGGCAATTATTTGCGAAGCCATCGTAAGGTAATGTCAATGGGAGCAATTGGAGCGTTTCTAACATTTCTCCCTGCCATTTATTTAGAAGTATCCTTGATAAATATGTTTATTCTCCTCTTCTTTGCAGGATTCTTTTGCGGATGGCAAATTTTGAACTTTGCAGCAGCTAAGGAAATTAATCCATCAGAGTATAGCGGAACAACGATGGGTTTCATGAATGCCCTTACAATGGTTAGTGCTCCCATATTCCAAACTTTGTTGGGAAGATTGATCGATGTTTTTGAGGAAGGTAAAATTGGGTTTAACGGGGTTAAAATCTATAGTGAAACTGCTTATCAGAATGCACTGTACGCTATCCCTATTAGCTTGCTGTTAGCTTGGATTGTTTTACGTTTTGTCCGAGAAACTCATCCCGCTCACACGTCAAAATAGGTTGTAAAAATTTTCACCAATGTTATATAGAGAATACAACAATTCCTTCAAGGACTCCCCTTGAAGGAATTAATTGTTTATTAGAGATATCGATATAAAGATGAGCTTATGAATTTAAGATTAGACTTTTTCCGCTACGGAAAGGCTCACTGAGGAAAGGAAAGCGTATGAAGACGGCAGTGCTTACAGCAAAGCGAGAGAAGGTGGTAGAAACACCTTCATCCCGCGTCGAGGGCTTAAATTCTCGTCAATCATGGGCAATCTGGGCATGCGCTGGAGCCTTTTATTTATATGAAATGATTTTACGTGTCTCTCCTAGTGTCATGACCGAAGGGTTGATGCTTGATTTTTCATTGACGAACACCGCTTTAGGCGTGTTGTCTTCTTTTTATTATTTTGCCTATACACCTTTACAAATACCATGTGGCGTTATGGTGGATGTAATGGGAACTCGTCGTATAATTACAATATCCGCTGCTTTATGTGCACTTGGAAGCTTTCTCTTTGCAAGCAGTGATACTTTGCTTGTTGCTCAAATAGGGCGTTTCCTTGTTGGAGCAGGATCTGCATGTGCTTTTCTCAGTTGTCTCAAAGTGACGGCAGAATGGTTTACGCCTACCCGGTTTGCTCTCATGTCAGGCATGACAACAATGATGGGAACAGTTGGGGGAACTTTTGGTGGGCCGCCCTTAGCTTGGATGGTTAATAATTGTGGAGGATGGCGCCAAGCTACAATAACCCTTGCTGCAGTGGGAGTTGGAATGACCCTGTTTTCTTGGTTTATGATTCGTGATTATCCAGTGGGACATAGGCCACATCACACGAATGAGATGCCCCTCAAAAAGGCTCTTGTCCATTTAGTCTTGAACCCACAAGTTTGGTTAATTGGTCTTTTTGGGTCTCTTATGTATCTCCCAATTTCTGCTTTTGCAGAGCTGTGGGGAGTTCCCTATTTAATGCACACCTATGGAATAGATAATGAATATGCCTCTATGGCAAGTATTATGATTTTTGTTGGCTTTGCCCTTGGTTGTCCCTTAGCAGCTTGGGTTTCGGATAAAATTCAAAGTCGCGTTACCACAATGAAAATTTCTGCCCTAATTATGTTTGGTATTTTTATGGCCATAGTTTTCGGTCCAGTTATTCCTTTGCCACTCATGTTCGGTTTGTTATTCTTAGGGGGCGTATGTAATGGTGGACAGGTGCTTGCATTCGCTTGTGTTAAGGAAATTTCATCTAAACGAATTAGCGGCTCAGCCATCGGATTTACAAATGCCATTGTGATGTTAAGTGGGGTCATCTTTCAGCCCTTACTCGGAAAAATATTAGATTTAAGTTGGGATGGAACAGTAGCAGCAGATGGATTACGTGTGTATAGCGAAGTGGCTTATCAGACAGCCATGATTGCTATTCCTGTCGGCATTGCTGCAAGTTGGCTTCTCTTATTGTTTGTGAAAGAGACCCATCATTATCATCGAACCCGCACCCAAGAACTCAAAAATGAGAGCGAAGAACAATTGTCTCTCTCTTCTGTTTAAAAGCAATTAAATGGAAGAAAAGGGGTAAGAGGTTCGCGTAGGGCAAACAAACCATCAGGAATCTTTTATTTTATCCCCCAAAACTGCCAGGATGAATTCCCATTGAAAGTAAAGTTTTTTGCAAATAGGCAACTGTGAATTCTTCCTTCACAGGTTTGCCATTGAGCACAAATCCTGGCGCGCCCCGAAATTGATATTCTTTTTGGGCATGAAAACTTGCTTTAAGAATGGAATCTTCTAAGGACTTATCATTAAGGCAACTGTTGAACTGCTGTCTATTAATTCCTAATTTAAGAGCCACGTTGGACAGAGCTTTTTGTGAAGCGATTTTTGGATTTTCATCGCTTGGAACCCAAGATTCTTGATTTTCAAGGAGGTGTTTAGCAAAGGAGAGATAATGGCTTTGCCCCATGCACCATGCCACATGCGCTGCTTGAAGAGCTAAGTTATCTGTTGGAAAATCACGGAATATAAATCTTACGATTCCCGTATCAATGTAATTTTTCTCAATCTCAGGATAGACTTGTTTCATAAAAATGCTGCAATGACCACAGGTAAGCGAATAGTACATAATGACTGTTAAAGGAGCATTATTATTGCCTACGCTGACTTCAAGTCCCGTGTAATGGATCGTATCTGGTAAGATAGGAGGTTCTTGTGCTTTTTTTGTAGGTAATCCATACAGCAGACCACTTAAACACAAGAGAATAACTATGAAACCACACAAAAAACCTTTGCGCATCATTGGCTCCGTTAAAGAAATGCCTTATTTATTCCTTAGCATAAGAAGAGAGTCGTAAACAAATTGTAAATCTCGTTTGAGGAGGAATTATCATAAAAAATTTTTAATATAAGATATACTTCTTGCTTTCACACAGAGGGTTGCTTAAATTCGGTTGATATGTAATTTACAGAAAGAAGCTGTTCTGGAGGCCCTTTCACGTGACTGATTTATGCTTAAAATCAACTCCTTATCTTGATACGATTCAAACTTCAGAAGACTTGAAGGGGTTGACGATGGATGCTCTTCACAAGCTTGCTGAGGAGGTTCGGCAAGAAACAATTCATATTGTCTCAAGAACGGGTGGTCATTTGGGAGCAAGCTTAGGTGTTGTTGAGCTTACTGTTGCGCTCCATCATGTTTTTGATACCCCTAAAGACAAGCTTATTTGGGATGTTGGTCATCAATCCTATCCTCACAAAATTCTCACTGGACGAAGAAAAGAAATGGTTAACTTGCGTCAAGCGGGTGGACCCTCAGGATTTACAAAACGCAGTGAAAGTGTTTATGACCCATTCGGGGCCGCACATGCATCTACATCTCTTTCAGCTGCCTTAGGATTTGCTGTTGCACGAGACTTAAAGGGTGAGGATCATAATATCATTGCAGTCATTGGTGATGGGGCTATGAGCGCCGGAATGGCCTACGAGGCTCTTAACAACGCAGGCGCAATGGCGAGCAGATTAATCGTTATTTTAAATGATAATGATATGTCAATAGCGCCGCCTGTTGGTGCAATGAGTGGATATTTGTCTCGCCTTCTTTCTTCCCGTTCATATCATTCACTCCGGCAAATAGCTAAAGGAGTTGCGAGTCACTTACCAAAGTCTTTAGAAACGGCAGCACGACGGGCGGAAGAATATGCGCGTGGAATGGTTACCGGCGGCACTTTATTCGAAGAGCTGGGCTTTTTTTATGTAGGTCCTGTCGATGGTCATAATTTGGATCATCTTATACCCGTTTTAAAAAATGTGAGGGATAGAGTCGAGACGGGGCCCATTTTATTACATGTCGTAACGCAAAAAGGACGTGGATATGCTCCTGCAGAAGCATCTGCGGATAAATATCATGGTGTAAATAAATTTGATGTTATGACAGGAATTCAACAGTCATCAAAAACAGCGCCTCCCACATATACAAAGGTGTTTGGTGAAAGCTTAACAGAGCTCGCTGAAAAGGATGACAAAATAATCGGGATTACGGCCGCGATGCCCTCCGGTACTGGGCTGGATTTGTTTGCAAAACAATTTCCAGATCGCTTTTTCGATGTTGGTATTGCAGAGCAACATGCTGTTACCTTTGCGGCCGGGATGGCGTGTGAAGGCCTTAAGCCCTTTGTGGCCTTGTATTCTACATTTTTGCAGCGCGCCTATGATCAAGTCGTTCATGATGTTATGTTACAGCGTCTCCCTGTCCGCTTTGCTATTGATCGGGCTGGCTTAGTAGGGGCAGATGGTGCAACGCATGCAGGAAGTTATGATTTGTCCTATCTTGGGTGTTTACCGGATATTGTAATAATGGCTGCTGCTGATGAACTAGAATTAAAACATATGGTTGCAACTGCAGCTCAAATTGATGATCGTCCCTGTGCGTTCAGATATCCACGCGGTAATGGATTGGGGCTTGACCTGAACATTCCTGCCCAACCACTTGAAATTGGAAAGGGGTGCATTGTACGTGAAGGGACAAAAGTTGCAATTCTGTCTCTCGGAACGCGCCTTGCGGAAGCCATAAAAGCTGCAGATTTGTTGATGGCATATGGGTTGTCAACTACTGTTGCTAACGCGCGCTTTGCAAAACCTATCGATGATGAATTGGTCTGTCGACTTGTGCGCAATCATGAAGTATTGGTTACGATTGAAGAAGGTTCCATGGGAGGATTTGCAACGCAAGTTTTCCATGTCTTGGCATCTTCAGGACTTTTGGAAGAAGGTATTAAAATTTGCCCCATGATGTTACCAGATCGTCTTATTGACCATGACACTCCTGTCGGGCAATATGAAGAGGCAGAATTAATGGCGCATCATATCTTATCACGTGTTCTAGATATTTTGGGTATTTGTAAAGAAAATCAATTTGTTGCACGCTTAGCTTCTTAAAGGAAGGAAAAATTATTCATGGATGTTATTATAATTCCCCTCATTAAAGTTATTATTATGGCCATCGATCTTTATTGGTGGGCGATCGTTATTTATATTTTATTGGGTTGGCTTGAACATTTTAACGTTATCAATAGATATCATAATTTTGTTTTTGGTCTTCACACCTTTTTGTTTCGGATAGTTGAGCCCGCTCTCCACCCCATTCGCCGATTTGTGCCTAATCTAGGGGGAATTGATATTACTCCTTTTATCTTGATTATGATTATTTACTTTTTTGAGGGCATGTTAGATCGATTGTTAGTTAAGTTTCCTTTTTAGGAGATAGTACTATGGTTGCAAAGCTTATTGATGGGCATGTACAGGCTCTGCTTTTATATAGGGAAATTGCAGCTCAAGTGGAAAATTTTAAAGCCGCTAAGGGATATACACCTGGCCTTGCTGTGGTTTTGGTTGGGGATAATCCGTCCAGTCAGATCTATGTTGAAAATAAAAGAAAGGCTTGTGCGCAGGTTGGCATTACCAGTCAAGTGCACCATTTGCCAAAGACGGCTTCTCAAGAGGAAATTATAAGGAAAATTAACACTCTAAACGCCGATGAAGCTATTCATGGCATTCTCATTCAACTTCCTCTTCCAGAATCTATTGATGGGCTCTCTGTTATTTCTGCTGTGGCTCCTCATAAGGATGTTGATGGGCTTCACCCTCTTAATTTAGGCCTTTTGTTTATGGGGCGTCCTAATCTTATTCCTTGTACGCCCTTAGCATGTCGTCATTTGATAAAGTCTGTCCTGCCCTCTTTGAAGGGTAAATGTGCGGTCATTGTAGGGCGTTCCTTCTTGGTAGGCCGGCCATTGGGAGTGCTGTTGAGTTTTGAAAATGCAACTGTCGTGCAAGCCCATTCTCATACTGCAAACTTGGTAGAAGAGTGTCGCCGGGCTGACATTTTGGTTGTTGCTGCCGGGAGCCCAAGACTCATTACGAAAGAGCATGTCAAACAAGGAGCTGTGGTCATAGATGTAGGGATCACGCGAGGGACAGATTCAAAGGGTAGCAAGCACATTATGGGGGATGTTGACTTTGAAGAAGTACAGGAGGTTGCAAGCTATTTAACACCCGTTCCGGGTGGTGTGGGGCCCATGACCATAGCGTACCTTCTTCAAAACACCCTAACTGCAGCTCAAAAATCTTAATTTATAGGATTCTATTTAGCAGAAGGACTTCCATATCCCGTATGCGTCTGAAAGCCTAAGCTAGCTTTGGCGGTTGTTTTACAACTCTCACAAGGGAATTCCTCTATTTTAGAACCAAGACTTGGGTTTACCCCTGTTATGGCCTTTTTATGAAGAGCCATAAGCTCCATTAACCCTTTGAGTTGCTCGGAATCTCTTGCCTCTTTATTATCAAGACCCTGGGCTTTTTTCATTTTGGCATATAAACATCTGTACCCTTCCAGGATTGTAGGTACGGAGTGTGGGGCCTTTGGGAAATTGTCATCAAATAATATGGAAAAATAGTCATTAAATTCTCTCTCCACTTTGGGCGACATGAGGGGAGAAAAAGCCTCATAAAGCTCCATAAATGTATAGTTAATGGGTTGATATGTTGAATTTTCTATTTTTAAGGGAAGTTTTTCTTCTGCTTCCCTCTTAAAAGTATCATCTATTCCCAAAACAGGGAGGGTGTAAAAAGCCAAAATAACCAGAAAAAGACAGTAAATCTTTCGTTTATGCATGGTTTTCTCCTTTTTTAAGCTGATATTTCTCACAAAGTACCAAAAATTTAGCTTGTAGCTTTGATTTTGTCCATCCTCTTTAAAATTTTAAGTAAAACACTATATTATTTTATGTAAACCTTAGGATTACCCAAAAATGCAGGTTTGGAAGGGATGGTGGGATGTCAAACATTTCATGGTCAAAATTCATCTTTTTGATGTTTATTGTTTTTTCAAGCCAGATAATGGCCAGTCCACATCATTATTGTAAGAAGTATATAGATGAGGCTGCACGAAAAACGGGGGTACTACCAGAAATTTTGTGGGCTGTTGCTAAAACCGAAAGCAATCATGGAAAGGGCCCTTGGCCCTGGACGGTAAACTATCGTGGGAAAGGGTATTATTTCTCAGATAAGCTTTCTGCAAAAAAATTCTTATCTTCTTTGTCAGAAAAGAAGCGAAATCAAGTGGATGTGGGGTGTATGCAATTAAATTGGAAGTACCATGGAAAAGCATTTTCTCGCCTGACAAAGATGCTTAATCCAAGATTAAATGTACTCTATGCGGCTCTTTTCTTGAAAGAGCTCTATAAAGAAACAGGCCAATGGTCAAAGGCTGTGGCAAGCTATCATTCTCGAAAATGGGACCTTGGTGGTCAATATGCTTATCGCGTTGCCAGAAAGATAAATTCTTATACCCATTGAAATCCTCATTAAAGTTTCGGATTAAGAACTTTTTCCATTTTATTATCTATTCTGTAAGGGTCATCGCTGACATAGACAAGCCCATCTTCACCCACCCAAACGGTTTGATAAGTGAAATAAACAGAGATTTGCTGGTCAGGGAGAAGAGTTTGTGTTCCACCCCGTTTAATGGCATTATGAAGATTTTCTTCAGACCACTTGTCTTCATCATTTAAAATCCATGCAGCAAGTTTTACAGGGGCTTGTAGACGAATGCATCCAGAGGAAAAAGCTCGTGCAACTTTCTTAAAGAGCTTTTCCTCTGGAGTTCCGTGCATATATATGGTGTAAGGATTCTCAATCGTGATTTTTAAACGCCCCAGCGCATTATGAGGCCCAGGACTCTGGCGTAAATGATAATGAGAACCTTCATTTTCCCAATCTGCCTCATCGGGGTCTATGACTACACCACTGTCATCTGTAACGGTAAAACCACTGCGACGTACATAATCTGGATCATTAATGATCTTAGGTATTTTATCATGTACTAGAATATTATAAGGGACTCCCCAAGAAGGATTGATAATGATATTTTTAACAGGCGCATAAAATAAAGGTGTACGCCGGCTTGGTCGGCCAACAATTGCTGGAATTGTAAGTTGGACATCATCTTTTTCATAGGCTTGAACTTGATATCCGGCAACATTGACAAGAATGAATTTATCTCCCAAGTTTTCTGGTAACCAACGGAGACGCTCCATGTTGATGGAGACTTTTCTAATGAGATCATCGATGGATTGATTAAGGAAATCCTTTGTTTTTCCTTTTACTATGCCATCTGGCTCCAAAGTATGACGCTTTTGAAATTGACGAAGTGCCTGATCTAACTCTTTGTCAAATTCTGGTGAATCATCTTGATCCTTGTCCAAATCCCCATACAAAATGAGAATTTCTCTTAAAGTTCTAACGGCTGGGCCTGTATCCCCCAGTTTTAAAGGTTTTACGGTATCAAGAGTTGGCCATTCTTTTATTTTTTTAGCTAATTTACGATATTTTGACAAAACGCCTTTGAGTTTTGCGTAAGGTGCAAGAGATGGTGACAAGTGGTATAATTTTTCGCCAGGTTCTTCCTTGTCATAAATCGCTTCAATCAACAGTTCAACAGGATGAATTTTTGGACTGGAAAATTTAATATCATTACTGATACGTTTTGGATCAATGCGCCCTGCACGTAAATGATCAATATATTCTAAGACCTTTTTTGTGAATAAAATTTCTGCTTCTACCCAGTTTTCAGGTTGATTGGCCACTTGAATGGCATCCTCATAATCGCTCGGGTTTAACCCATCAATGGCGGCATTTTTGAGGACATCTATTGCAATAAAACCATATTTTGTAAGGGTGCCTTGAAAAAACCATATGGGCTCATTGTTAGTTTGCTCATAAAATTGAATAACATCTTGAGGAATGCCCTTCATTGTCGAAAGTGCATTTTCAAGATTTTCATCACAGAATGAGGGAGAAAGGAGGCTAAAAAAGCATAAAACCAACAGGACGGTGGAATTAAATTTTTTCATGCTCGATCTCTTGCATAATCTAGTGTTTTCTCTATAACATACACCAATTTATGTTAATAATGAGTGAAAAGAGGACTCATGTGGGAGAATTTTAATTAGAGGACTTATTAAGAGTAGGATTGTGAAAGAATATTATTTGTGCTGAAATAAAAAAAATTGAACTTGAAAATCAATAAACAAATTGACAAAAGGGTGCAAAACATCGTATTTGAAACGATAGACATTACTGTAATTTATTTATTCTTGTGAAAGACAGGCTATATTTATGACAAAGCGCGTGACTGCAAAACATAAAATTGATCGTCGATTAGGTGTAAACTTATGGGGTCGCCCCAAGAGTCCGGTGAATCGCCGGAACTATGGACCAGGCCAACATGGTCAACAGCGTTCAAAACCATCTGACTATGGTATCCAATTGCGTGCTAAGCAAAAGCTGAAGGGGTATTACGGAAACATTACTGAACGTCAGTTTCGCCGCTTATATCAAGAGGCTGCCCGCCGTAGAGGGGATACTTCAGAAAATTTAATAGAGTTGTTAGAACGACGCTTGGATGCGGTTATCTACCGTATGAAGTTTGTATCCACTGTTTTTGCGGCGCGTCAATTTGTAAGTCATGGTCATGTTCTTGTAAATGGCAAGCGCGTAAACATCCCTTCCTATCAATTGCGCGACGGGGATGAAATTAAAGTTGCTGGCGGCATGAAAGAAAATGTTAATGTTGCATTGGCTATTCAATCTACGGAACGTGATGTGCCGGAGTATGTGGAAGCTGATCACAAAGACTTTAAAGGTAAGTTTATTCGTGGTCCAAAGTTGGCAGATGTCCCTTATCCTGTGAGCATGGAACCGAACCTCGTTGTCGAGTTTTATTCACGTTAAAGGCTGAAGAGTGATCTCTTGCCACTGGCAAGGCTTTGTATCGCGCTTTTCTTCCTAATTCACTTTAAGTTACAAACTTGGGCAAGAACATGGAGAATGGTCCTTTATTGAGCATAGGCCTGATGAGTGGGACATCGATGGATGGTATCGATGCAGCTCTTCTTGAGACAGATGGCTCTCCTACGACCATTTATGAACACTGGCAAAGTTCTTTTACTTATCCCGCAGAATTCAAAATCCTCTTGAAAGCCGCCGAATATTCAATTCGAAAAAGTGCAAATAAGGCCATTTCTTCACACAAATCAAATGTTACGCATATTCATGATGATGCACATAAAAACTTTTCTTTGGATTTTGAAGTGTTCCTTCATGAGGAAATGAACTGGAAAGACGGCGATAGTGGTTTGAACCTTCGCGATTTTTCTGTCTATTTAAATCCCGATGATTCTCAAAAACCTCTTTCTTTAGAGGCAATTATTCAGCACTCGACATTTCTCCATGGCGTTCTTGTAAAAGATCTCATGCGCAAGGCAGGGAAAAGAATAGAGGACATAGATGTTATCGGATGTCATGGTCAAACTTTTTTTCACAAACCGCGCGTCGGCATTTCAATCATTTTAAACGATGGTCAAAACCTTGCCGATGAAACTGGAATTGCTGTGATTAATGATTTTAGGAGTCAGGATATTAAAGCAGGTGGACAGGGAGCACCTCTGGCCCCTTTATATCATCAAGCCTTAGCCATTAAGGATAAAAAGTGGCCATGTGCAGTTGTGAATTGTGGGGGTATTGCCAATATTACGATCATACCTAATGATAAAGTATCAGATATTTTGGGTTTTGATACAGGTCCCGGTAACGGCCTTATAGATAGGTTTGTTAAACAAAGAACAAACGGGCGCGAGCATATGGATATGGATGGGCACTATGGTTTGCGGGGAACAATAAATGAGTCGGTACTGAAAGTTCTCTTTGAAAAATCTCTCAGAATGGAAGGAGCAAATTATTTTGATATGGCTCCCCCTAAGTCCTTAGATATTGGCGACATGGGGCTTATTCCGGAATTAGAGTCTCTTTCTCTAGAAGATGGATGTGCAACCTTAGAGGCTTTTACTGCGGAATCGATTGTTCGGAGTCTTGCATTTATGAATACAAATACTTTACCGACGTTTTGGATATTGGTTGGAGGAGGATGGTACAACCCTGTTATTCGGAGGGAATTGGAAAAAGGATTGAAGCAGCGCATAGATAAAGTGAAGGTACATCTTGCTGATGAAATCGGCTGGAAGAGTCAGGCCATGGAGGCACAAGTTTTTGCTTATTTAGCAGTCCGCAGCCTTTATAAGAAACCAATAAGCCTTCCAGGAACCACCAAAGTTCCCAAGCCGACATCTGGTGGCACTCTTTTTATTCCCAAAACGGGAGCATCACTTAAGGTCCGAAAGATTGTACAATGCACCTAAACAACCGAGTGTAATAAAGGCGTTCGCCAACTCATTTAGCAAATAATTAATTTTAAAGTTTTACACTTAATCCAGAATAGATCTTTACTTGAAAGGTTAAAGAGAGCGGATGGTTTTATTTTTAAAAAATTCAAAATTTCTCATAACAATTCTTATGGTTTCCACTGTATGTTTTTGCTCTCAAGTCATGGCTGCTGATGATCCTAAAGCCATCAGAAAAGATCTTGATGATCTTAGACAAGCCATTATAGATGGCATGGTTAAATTAGGGGGGGATAAAGGGTCCTTAAGTGGGGAATTAAACTTACTTAGAACTTGGGGTTTCCATGAATATGCAACTAATATAAAAATGAATCCTAATGAAAGAATTGCTGGGCTTCTCCAATGGACATTTGTGGGCATTTATAGTGATCTTGCAAGCAAGGTAGGAGCGGCTGGGAGTGCGTATTTGAGTACTCGAGTTGATGCTCTTGAGACAAAAGCTAATGCTGATATAAAAGATTTAAAGGAAACAATTTTTAAACTTGAAGAGCAGAACAAAACAGCCAATACCAAAATTGAGTTATTAACAACACAGGTAACCAACCTATTGGAAGTTTTTAAAGACAACAAAGCCCTTCAAGCCAAACAAAAATTAACGGTTAAGAGATAATATCCACTCAGGCACATGGGATGGGAGACAATTGAGTGGGTCACTTGATTGGAAAATCAAAGTAAGTATTTGGGAACGGCTCGTTTTTAAGAGTGAAATGCCACCATTCTTTTGCGTAATTCACAAAACCACATTGTTCCATAATTTCGATAAAGTGAAGGCGTCTTTGTTGATATTGGGGAGTAATTAGAGAATTTTGGGAATGGGAAGCATCATCAAATAAATCAAAATGGGATCCCATATCGACCGTACCATCATCTAAATATAAAAATTCAAAACCATCCTGTAATGTACGGGGCTTACATTCAATGGATCGGACAGTTTGGCCGAGAGGTATAATTGACAGATCAACCGTACTTCCACGGCTGTGGCCAGATCTGCGGGCTATATACCCCAATTCAAATACTTTGGCCTTATCAATACGAGGATAGTATTCGGCTTTTTTAAGCTGATCTTCTATGTTTTGACTCCATTGCCAAAAATTTTCTACAGCAGTTTGTGGACGGTAGGTATCGTAGACGACGACGGAATAGCCCTCTTTTTGGAAAAGAAATTGTGCCTGACTTAAGGCTGCTGCAGCTTCTTTCGTAAAAACGACACGATTATCAAGATATCCGTTGATGGGTTGACCAATAAAATTCTCATTTCCAAAATAGCGCAAGGAGGTAAGGATGCTTGGGTTGATATTTTCTAAATACACAAAGCCTGTTGGTAAACCTGATGATGTGGCTGCTGCAGTTGGGTTCATAAGAATACCTATATATTCATATCCACGTCTTATTGTTTTATAAAAGTTTTCACAAACCTCGGCAATTCTCTTTTTTTATTTTTAAAAAAGAGTCACGAGGGAAAGTGCTTTTTTTGCCCCTGGCCAGAATTGAAAGATGTGTGTTATGAATAATTTAAGGTAATTTTTATCTTTAGGAGAAACCTATGACTTTAAAGCACTTTTTGAAGACAATATCACTCGCAACTTATATGCTCACTTTTTCTATATCCTTTCCAATACAGGCAGCTGGATCTCCTGCAGTTAAGGTGCTGGATGTAAAAGAGAAAAAAGAATTTAATCATATTAAGGGCGTTAAGATAGAAAATTTTGCTGGGAAGGTCATTGTTGACTCTTCTGGAGCGAGAGATGCGGTGGATGTTTCTTTAGAGGGAGATGCACAATTTCTGAATAAAATTACTGTTGAATCCAAGCATAATGGTGAAGAAAAAATACTTTTTATTGCTTATGAAAAAGGAGCACCTATAGTTCAAGATATCAACAAGGTCGTTTTAACTCTGAAAATGGCACCTCAGATGCCTTTAGATTTGTCCTTGGTTGGTGGTAAAGGAGACATTGGTCCTCGTGCAACAAACGACACAAAAATTAATATTACTGGCTATGGAGATGTTAAAGTTGCGTCTACTCAGAATTTGACAGGTAATATTGAGGGGTCTGGGGAAATTACGATTAATAAAATAAAAGGCGACGCAGATCTATTTATAGGAGGAGATGGAACGTTTTTGATCAATGAAGGCACAATAACCAATCTTAAAGCATCTATTAAAGGGACTGGAATTATAACCATAAAAGGAGACGTGGAAAACGCGGATCTCTCTTCCGATGGGGCTGGGACCATTAATTTAGTCAAAGTTAAAAATACCCTGAAACAGTCAACAAGTGGAGCAGGGAAGATAAATATTACTGGAACAAAGTAATTTTTCTCACACCCAATAAATACCTTGGGTCGCTTATTGTTCGAATTTATTGTTGCGTGGAAATCCAATAGGAGCTAGGCGCCCAACGGCTCCTCTTTGTGCACGCCACGGTCGCAGGTCGCTCTCTTTATGTAATTTTCCACTACGGCGCCAAGTAAGCTCTTCACCTTTTTTGAAAATCTTAATATCAGACAAAGTGCCTTGGCGATATTTTTGAAAGATGACGCCGCGACCACGACTTAAGAAAGGAATTTCTGCGAGCGGGAAGATTACAAGTTTTCGATTCTCTCCCACTGCAGCGACTAAATGTTCTGCAGGATTTTTCGGCATGGCAAAACATGCTATTGCTTTTGCTTCCTTATTAAGAACCATCACTTGGCGACCGCCGCGGGTTTGCGAGATAATATCTTTTACTTGGACACGAAATCCTCGTCCCTCTGTGGAGGCGAGGAGAAGAGAAGGTAACTGATCTTCAGGGCCCGTCAAAATTTCCGGCTTAATGACCATCATTTCGACCACGTCGTCTGTGTTATCTAAATCAATCATCAGGCGAAGAGGTTCCCCATGACCTCGACCACGTGGAAGTTTATCAATGCTCAGAGTATAAAACCGCCCATTTGTACCAAAAATAACAAGCTTATCTGTTGTTTGAGCAGGGATAACAAAGCGTCCTTCATCCCCGTCTTTATATTTCAAATCGTCAGGGGAAATTTGATGTCCTTTTACAGCTCTAATCCACCCCTTACTGGAACAAATGACTGTTACGTCTTCTCTTTCAATGATGGCTTCGATGGGAACGGCAATAGATTTTGGGGGCTTTCCTAAGGTTGTACGGCGCATACCAAGAGCGGTTTCAGGGCCAAAACGTTTTTCAATAGCTTTGATGTCTGCTTTGATACGCTTCCATTGTTTTGAAGGTTGCTCAAGCAGCGCGGAAAGTTCTGTTTGTTCTTTAGACAGTGAAGCGTGTTCTTGACGGATTTCAATTTCTTGTAATTTTCGTAAAGCGCGCAATCTCATATTTAAAATGGCTTCTACTTGTCGATCAGACAGTTTAAAGCGAGAAATCATGAGAGGTTTAGGATCGTCTTTTTCACGAATAATGTGGATGACTTCGTCAATATTTAGGTAAGCAATGAGATAACCTTCTAATATCTCCAAGCGCTCAACAATTTGTTCAAGGCGGTGCTGGGTACGTCGTACTAAAACCTCTTGCCGATGATTCAAAAAGGCTTGCAAAACTTGTTTAAGGTTCATGACGCGGGGTATTTTTCCGCCATCTAGAACATTCATGTTCAAAGAAACTCTCACTTCGAGATCTGTTTGACGGAAGAGAGACTCCATGAGCACCGTTGCATCAACCATACGACTCTTAGGTTCAAGAACCAGGCGTACTTGTTCCGTTGACTCATCAATGATGTCATTTAAAAGCGGCAGTTTCTTTTCTGATAGCAGCTGGGCAATTTTTTCAACGAGTTTTGATTTTGCAACTTGATAAGGGATTTCGGTGACCACAATACGATAGTTGCCCCCCTTAATGGACTCTTTCTCCCACCGCGCTCTTAAACGGAAACTGCCACGACCTGTTTCATAACTCGTGAGAATAGATTCTTTTCCTTCAACCAATATACCCCCCGTAGGAAAGTCAGGTCCTGGAATCAGAGCGACTAAATCAGCAAGGGTGGACTTGGGTTTTTCAATGAGGAGAGTGAGCCCTTGGCATAGCTCAACAATATTATGGGGAGGAATGGATGTTGCCATTCCAACGGCTATACCATTTGCTCCGTTGGCTAAAAGATTTGGAAAAGCAGCAGGGAATACGAGAGGCTCATGAGATTCACCATCATACGTTGTTCGAAAATCAATAGAATTTTCGTCAATACCTTCCATGAGAAGCGCAGCAATTTCAGTAAGCCTAGCTTCTGTATAACGCATGGCTGCTGCATTATCGCCGTCAATATTGCCAAAATTTCCCTGGCCATCAATAAGGGGATATCGTACGGAAAAGTCTTGCGCAAGCCTTACGAGAGCGTCATAAATGGCTTGGTCACCATGCGGGTGAAATTTACCCATGACATCTCCCACCACGCGAGCTGATTTTTTAAATCCTGAAGAGGGGTTTAAATGGAGTTGGCGCATGGCATAAATTAAGCGTCGATGAACAGGCTTTAACCCGTCCCGCACATCGGGCAGAGAGCGAGAGGTTATCGTTGAAAGGGCATAAGCCAAATACCGCTCGCTTAAAGCTTGTTCAAAAGAGATATCATTTATGGACTTTGTAGACATTATTCGCTCAGGCTCAAGGGTTACATTTCCTTTATATTTACCTGTTTGTAGCAAAAAAGTACAGGATTTCTGTGGATTATTTTGTTAAAGAGCTGTTTATTTAGGGAAATTAGGGTCTTTTAGGGAGGATTTTAACAAAAATGGAGCTTATCTCTCTTACGTTTTTACCTCTCATATAGATAAAAATTGATGGGGGGCAAATCAACCGCTTCCTTGTGTTTTCCCTGTAAGAGGGACAAAGCGGACTGGAATAAGATACTCTTTGCGCAAACCATTTTTTGTTTTTATAACTCTTATGAGAGTTTGTTCAGAGGTTTCCTTCCCAAGAGGCATAACAAGCCTTCCCCCTATTTTGAGTTGCGCAATAAGAGCAGGAGGAATTTGAGAACACGTAGCAGTGACAATGATGGCATCAAAAGGTGAAGCCTCAGGCCATCCCATATTTCCATCTCCTGCTTTGCAATGAATATTTGAATACCTCAATTTTTCAAAGGTCTTTTGAGCTTGTAATGCAAGAGGAGCGACAATTTCAATTGTGTAAACATCCTGACATAGCTTTGATAGAATTGAAGCTTGATATCCACTTCCTGTACCAATTTCAAGGATTTTATCATTTGTGTTAACTTCAAGGGCCTCACTCATAAACCCAACAATATAAGGCTGAGAGATTGTCTGATGATATCCAATGGGAAGGGGCTTGTCTTCATAGGCCTGCTCTCTTAAATCAGGAGGGACAAAAAGATGCCGCGGAACAGTTTGAAGGGCCTTTAACACGCGCACATCCTGCACACCTGCTGCTTTAATTTGTGTTTTAACCATCCTTTTCCGTTCTTTGGTAAAGGGGTCTATTATATTTTTCTTAGGAACCATGATTATTCGCCACATTAAAACAAATTAAATATTTGAAGGCAAATTAAGAAAAGTATCTAAAAAATATTCATTACGATATTTTTGTGACTATAGTATCGCATTTTTAAAGGGACAAATGGAATGAGACATTTTGTCTATAAACATTATTTTTTTATAGGACTCACGTGTCATTTAGTATAATGTAGCATTCAAAAAATGAGAGGACAAAATGACCACTAATGCAGTCTCTTCAAAATCAACTTTAGGATATGATCCAAAACAAGATACAACCTATATGTCACCCGAGATGGTTACTTATTTTAAGAAGCACTTAGAAGAAATACTTCAGCAGCTCATTATGAAAGAACACTTGCTTTCTCAAACATTGATGGAGGCCTCTCATCAAGAAAGTGACTTTATGGATAGAAGCGCCCAAGAAGGATTGCAGGATGAAGATGTTGCAATTCAGGAGCAGGAAACTCAAATGAGACATGGTGTGGAAGACGCTCTCCGACGTCTTGAAGAGGGAACTTATGGTTATTGTGAACTAACAGGAGAACCTATTGGTGTTAAGCGCCTTCTTTTAGTTCCGACAGCACGCTATAGCGTGAAAGCTCAGGAAATGATTGAGAAAGAAAACAAATCCTAATTTTTCACTTAATATTTTTAATACTTATAAAATACTGCTGCCTCCTTGTACGGAGTTAGTTTATGATAGAAGTAAAATATTCAATTTTTTTAAGCCAAGGGAAATGACATGACACTACTTGCTTCACGGCTGAATCGCATCCAACCTTCTCCAACGCTTGCCATGACGGCCAGAGCTTCTGAATTAAAGGCGCAAGGGCAGGATATCATCAGCCTCAGTGCAGGGGAGCCAGATTTTGATACTCCTGATTTTATTAAGGATGCCGCGCTTCGTGCCATGAAAGAAGGAAAAACAAAATATACAGCAGTTGAAGGACTGATTGATTTACGAAAAGCCATTAAAGAAAAATTAGCGCGTGACAATCAGCTCACTTATGAGGTGGATCAAATTACGGTTGGCAATGGTGCTAAACAGGTAATTTTTAATGCTTTTCTTGCAACAGTAGAAGAAGGGGATGAAGTCATCATTCCAGCCCCCTATTGGGTGTCATACCCCGATATGGTTCATTTATGTTCTGGTAAAAGTGTGATTGTTCAGTGCCCGCAGTCGGATCATTTTAAGTTGTCTCCCCAAGCGCTTGAAGGAGCAATAACAGATAAAACCAAATGGCTTATTCTAAATTCTCCAAGTAACCCAACAGGAAGCGTTTATCAGGCCGCTGAATTGAAAGCATTGGCGAGCGTCTTAGAAAAACATCCTCAAGTATATGTATTGTGCGATGATATTTACGAACATTTGATTTATGACAATGAATCTTTTATGACTTTGGCAACCGTGGCTCCTCAATTGCAAGATCGTATTGTCTGTGTGAATGGTGTCTCAAAATCACATTCGATGACTGGATGGCGTATTGGATATGCAGCAGGTCCAAAAAACCTTATTAAAGCTATCACGATGATTCAATCTCATAGTACATCCAATGCGTGCTCTATTTCTCAAGCTGCAGCGATTGCTGCATTGCAAGGATCACAAGATTTTCTAAATTCATGGGTTCAAACTTTTCAACAACGACGTGATTTAGCTCTTAAAATTATCAATGCTACAACGGGTCTTAGCTGTCGTAAACCTGAGGGAGCCTTTTATCTTTATATCTCCTGCGCGGGTATTATAGGCAAAGAAACATCCGCAGGAAAAAAGATTTCTACAGATAATGAATTTGCACTTTATTTATTGGAAAGTATGGGAGTTGCTAGTGTGAGTGGAGATGCATTTGGGCTCTCTCCTTATATTCGTATCTCCTATGCCATAGATACTGGGTTGCTTCAGGAAGCCTGTCAACGTATTCAAAAAGCTGTTGAGCAGTTAAAATAAATCCTTACATTGGAGGGTTCTTCTCTTTTTTCTTAAGAAATTCTTAAGACTTCCTGCCTATGATAAAAAATGAAAGTTATTATAATTATGGGAGGTTTTAATGAAACATTTATCAATCATGGCTGCAGTAGCCGTCTTAGGAATATCAGCCAGCTTTGCTGAATCACATACATATAAGGGACAAGAAGTTCCGGAAGGTGTGCTGGATTCTTCTTCAAGCTGCGGAATAAATATCGAGAAGCTTGAAGAGTGTGTTAAGAATCGTGCAAAAGGTGAAGGAGAAGGCTTTTGTAACGACGTGAAACTCTATGCAGGCAATAAAGATAAAATCGGTGAAATAATGTCAAAGAAAGCCAGCATTGATCCTAAGGCAAAAATTGATATGAAAAATCCAAACAATCCTGCCTTATTAGCTATGCAGTTAGAAGGCTTGAAAGGGCAACAAAGTAAATTGGCCAACGAATTTGTGAGTGCTGGTCTCCAACCTGAACAATTGGGAAATATTCAACCTCTAAAAAGAGGTCAGGGAGATGGAAAATTAAAGTGTAAGTAAGAAGTTTATTTTTCTCTTTTAAAGAGGCCTGTTTTCTTTTCTTAGAAATCAGGCCTTTTTCTTTTTTGGGCAATTTAAAAAATTGTCAATTGGTGAGGGCATTCATTAAACCACTTTCATACTTTACGAAAGGTGGCTTAAAAAATGAAAGACTCTCTCAAAACTTTTCTTTTTCCATGGCGGAACAGCGCAACCAAAAGAAGCGCGGTTGCTCCTCTTGCAGCATATGGCACAGTTGGAAATCCTATTTGGACTCCGCGTCGCTATGATTCTCTTGCTGCAGAAGGATATCAAAAAAATGTCATTGTTTACCGGTGCGTTAACCTCATCGCTCGGGGACTGAGCAGTGTTCCTTGGCTTTTGTATCGTGGGTCAACAGAAATTGAAAGCCATCCTCTGCTCACTTTGTTGAATTCTCCAAGTCCCCGTCAAGCAGGATCTGCTTTTATGGAATCTGTGGTGGGGTACCTTCTTCTTTCAGGTAATACATATATTGAATCTGTCATCAATGAGGAGGGAAGTCCTATTGAGTTACACTCATTACGACCAGATCGCATAAAAATTATTCCAAGCGCGACGGGAATTCCTGCGGGCTATGAATATAATGTTTCAGGGCAACGTAAAATTTATACCTGTGATCCTATAACAGGTTATTCAACACTTCTTCATTTAAAAAATTTTCACCCATTAAATGATTGGTATGGCATGAGTCCCATTGAGGCAGCAGCGCAAAGCATTGATCAGCATAACGCTGTTGCGGGACACAATTTAGCCCTTTTACAAAATGGAGGAAGACCAAGTGGAGGCTTAATTGTTCGCCCAACACCTCATTCGCGCGGGATGAGTGAAGAGCAGCGTGATTCTTTGCGCAGTGATTTACGGGAAATTTATTCGGGTCAGAAAAATGCTGGACAGATTATAATATTGGAAGGAGATTGTGATTGGCGCGAGATGGGATTATCTCCCAAAGATTTAGATTTTATTGAAGGTAAAAATTTATCTTCCCGTGAAATTGCACAAGCCTATGGTGTTCCTCCCATGCTTGTAGGAGTTCCCGGCGATGCGACCTTTGCCAACTATAAAGAAGCGCGCTTTCATTTGTGGGAAGATACAATTCTTCCTCTTCTAGAATTTCTTGTAGCCGAATTTAATCTTTGGTTGGTGCCAGCTTTCGAAGAAAATTTATGTCTTAGCTATAACATTGATGCAATACCTGCTCTTACATCTCGACGAGAAGCTGTTTGGTCAAAAATTACAGCAGCAGATTTTTTAACCATAAACGAAAAGCGTCATGCAGTGGGATATGGTCCCATTGTTGATGGTGATGTTCTTTCAATACCTCTTAACCCTAATTTTACCCAAGGAAAAAACCATGAAAAAAATTCGTAGTTGCCCACTTTCATTAAAAAATTGTGATTCAGAAGGCGTTTTTAATGGATATGCTTCTGTGTTCGGAGTTCTTGATTCACAAGGAGAAGAAGTTGCCTCAGGCGCATTTGATCTTTCTTTAAAATCTTGGGTGCAGCAAGGGAAGATGCCCAAACTATTATGGCAACATGACTATCGTTACCCTATAGGAATTTGGCAAGAAATTCAGGAAGACGCCCATGGGCTATTTGTTAAAGGTCAATTGCTTTTAGAACTTTCACAAGGACGTGAAGCTTACAGCCTTTTGAAAAATGGCATTATTGATGGCCTGTCAATTGGATTTTCAACCGTACGCGCAAGACGCGTTGAAGGTCGCGCAGGTATACCACACATACGGGTGCTAGAAGAAGTGACATTACATGAAATTTCTTTAGTCACATTTGCTGCAAATCCAAAGGCCAAAGTTAATCAGGTTAAAATGATTGATCCTGAAATTGTGGCGCTCATAGATCGGTTATATCAATGTGAGAGAATTCTTAAAGAAACGGAGGAGAAAAAGCCTTTATAATTTTTTTTACTCATTTGGAACATAATTCATTAATCCCTAGAAAAGAAGGAAAACATTCATGACAACACAGCTTATACGAGAAGCAATTGATACGCTCCAATGTGCCTTTCAAGAGTTCAAAGCAGCCAATGATCAACGTCTTGTGGAATTGGAAAAGAAAGGCGTAATTGATCCATTGGTTGAAGAAAAAGTAAACCATTTAAATGATGAGGTTGATAAGGCGCAAAAGCGATTGAGTCATTTAGAGATAGCTTTACGAAAGCCCTACATTGCGAATTCAAATGAACAAGAGAGCGGTGAAAAAGGCGCATTTTTTGCATACATACGCAAAGGGGAAGAAGGGTTTGAGCAAAAAGCCTTGTCCAGTTTGAATGATGCAAGTGGAGGATATTTAATTCCACACGGTATGTTAGATAAAATTCATTCTACAATGTCAGTTGCTTCTCCTATGCGATCTCTTTCGCGTATAACAAGTATTTCAACAGATGCTTTAGAATTGCTTATTGAAAAGGGTACTGCAGATGTAGGGTGGGTTGCTGAAACAGCTGACAGACCTGAAACAAGAACTCCAGAGCTTCAGAAAATTCGCATACCTGTTCATCAAATTTATGCAAAACCCCGGGCAAGCCAAAAGTTACTCGATGACTCAAGTGTTGATATTGAATCTTGGCTAGCGGAAAAAATTGCAGAAAAAATGATTCTCACAGAAAATACAGCGTTTATTAACGGAGATGGAAATGGGAAACCAAAGGGCTTTCTCACATATGAGAAAGTACAAGTTGGCAAAGGAGAATGGGGGAAAATCGAGGCATTTCAGTCTCGTAACGGATTAACAGATGGAGACATCTTGTTAGACATTTTTCATGCCTTAAAAGCTCATTATTTAAATGGTGCTACCTGGGTAATGTCACGTTCTGCTTTGGCTGCAATAAGAAAATTGAAAGATGGTAATCGACATTATTTATGGCAGCCCAACATAAGTGAAAACACCCCTGCGTCCTTACTTGGATATCCGGTATTCATTGCAGATGAAATGCCAGCCTTGGACATCAATGAGCCTTCTACTTCAATAGCATTTGGAAATTTTAAACAAGCTTATCAGATTGTAGATCGCGCTGGGCTGCATGTTTTACGCGATCCGTTTAGTACTAAGCCTTATGTGGAATTTTATGCAACAAAGCGAGTGGGAGGTGATGTCGTCAACTTCGATGCCCTGAAGTTCATTCATTTTGTGAAGGAATAACACATGTTGATACGCATTAAAGTGCTAGAAGTTCTTCCTGTAGGTATTTCTGAGGTCAAGGCGCATTTGCGCCTTGACCACGCCCATGAAGATGAATATTTACACCCTTTGATACAAGCTTCAGCTAGCTTTGTGGAGGAATATCTTGGAAGATCTCTTTTAACACAAGTTTGGAGACTCATTTGGGAAAAACAGAAAGCCTATCCACCTCTCATATCAACCGAAGAAATGGATGTTTGCTCCGTTCCATTACCGTATCCACCTTTACGTTCAATTTTATCTGTGAATCGCCTAATGCCAACAGGAGAAAAACAACCCATTCGGCGTCATCGTCTCGAATTAAATCATCAAGTGCCAAGACTTGTTTTTGCAGATGTATCAGAGCCGGTGGAAATTGAATATGAAAGTGGATATGGAGATAGGCCAAATGATATACCTTCTGTTCTTCGACAGGCAATATTAATCTGTATTGCAGATTTTTATGAACATCGGAGTTCACTTCAAAATCCTGCATCTCTGGTTCATAATTCTTTGGTCCGTGAGATTTTAGATACGTATCGAACTTTGAGGTTGCCATGACACGTATTCAAGAACTAAAAGACCGTATCATTCTTTTGCGCAGGCACATTGTTGAAGAAAAAGATGGTTCCTTTAAAGAGAATTGGCAGCAAATAAATTATGTTTGGGCAAAAATAGTTTGCTTTATAGGTCAAGAGTCCTATGGAGAAAATTGGAATAATGTTGCGCCACCTCAAACAAAATATAAGGTAACTATGCGATATCATAGAATGAAATTTGCACGCATAAAGTGGGATGAAATTATTTTGGCATTACTTTGTCCACCTTTAATAGATGAGACGAGGCAATGGATGACTTGTTTAATGTATAAGGTGGGAGAGGAAGGTGAGTGATTTTCAAATTATTACTGCAGTAAGAGAGCGTCTCTTAAATGCTGATTCATCTCAGAGAATACATCTTGCAATTCCTCCAAATGCACTTTACCCCCTTATTTTGATTGAGTTGGAAGAGGTCTGGTCTCCGTATGTAATGGATACAAATATGCTCGGAATGAATATGCAGACACGCGTAAAATTCAAAGTTGGTATTTATTCTCATAGTCCTGGCATGGAAGAAGCTGCCTCGTTATCAAGCAAAGTAAGAGAAGTATTAGAAGGTGCAACACTGTGGTTGTCTGAAAAATTATCAGCAGATAAGACAGCAACAGTTCGTTTTTTAGGATGTGTCACGGAACCTTCTGGAAAGGTGTTTGGTCATCAGCCAGTCAAAGCCGTTTATCATTTTTATGATTCACTTGTAAGAGGTTAAATTGGAATGGAAGAAGATCTTGAAATTCTACCCGATAAAGAGGACTTCAACGAAGATGAAACTGTAGATGCACTTACACTTTATTTTCGACGAACCAGTAGAGGGCGCATTGTAGATTTACCAAGATGGGCTCAATAAACATATTATTTAAAGGTCTATAGAGAAAAAGCATGGAGTCTGAACTTATATTAAGCCGGGGAGGGTTTCCTCCTCTTTCAGCACGCGGATGCATACAAAACCTTATTCCTATTGAATCGGGACTTTTACGACGTACCATCAATGGGTCCCTCATTTATGTGGGAAAAGAAAGTGGGCATAAATATCGCTCTATTATTTCTTGTGAAGATAAGGCGTCTTTGGCTTTAGAGGGGTTTTGGCGTGGAAGCGAAGTACGCGTAGGTTGTATTCAACGCTTATGGCAAAAGGTGAGTGGTCAAGAGGCACATTTAGAGCGAGATCCAATTGAGGGTTCACTTTTTGCTGTTACTCAAGATAGAAAAAATATTGAGATTAAGGAGGTGTCAGGAAGAAAAGTAGCTATTAATAAAAAACGGGATGAAGTCATTTTTTTGAGTTATCGACCATGGCTTAACATGCGTGTAATCGTATTTACTCTTACAACAAATGAGTGGGGTCTAAAGGCTGGATGGAAACTAGAACTCGAAGAGATTTAAAGCAACTATAAGTTAAACTTTAAGTTTTTTTTGTGTTCTTTTAAAGCTTCGTAATAACTAATGTAAGCAGTTCCAGCGATAATAAAGGCTGCACCAATAAGGGTTACAAGTGTTGGAACTTCAGCAAATAGTAGGAAACCAAACAATGCTGAAAAAATGAATTCAACATATCGGAATGGACTTAAGGCAGAGGCCTCCGTTGCTGAAAAGGCGCGAATCATACAGACTTGGATTAAATTTCCGCCGATTCCTAGAAGTGCAAGCATTCCCAATTCGTACCAAGATGGAGTTTTCCAAACGAGGATGGCTGGGATAAGTGTAATTAGAGTCGTACCTACCGCAAAGTAAAACAACATGCATTGAGTACTTTCTGTAACAACCATTTTTTTAGCTACAACATCACTCATTGCAAAAAGGAGTGCGGCGATAATGGGAACAAGGGCAACAATGCGTAAGGACTCTGCGCCTGGCTGAAACATAATAAGAAGGCCTATGAAGCCAATAAGGATAGCAATCCAACGGGTTAAATCAACTTTTTCACGTAAGAAAAGAACCGCTAATGGGAGGAAAAAGAAGGGTTGAGAGGACATAATAATAGTGTTGTCAGATAAAGGTAACAAATTTACGGAATAACAAGCACCACCAATAGCTCCCACACCTAAGAGAGCACGCCAGAAGTGCATCCAAGGTCTGGAAGTTTTAAACAAAATAGAACCATGAGATAGCATGAGAGGGATAACAGATAACATGCCGAAGAAAAATCTGAAAAAGAAAATTTGAATGACATCAAGGCCTGCACCCAATAGGCGCATTAAAATATCATTGATAACACTCACAAGTGTTATCATAACAGCCCAAAAAGCTCCTTGGGGGTACCCTTTACGCATAAACCAAGAAAAAGGATTTGTTGAAAGAGGCTGAGGCAACATTTCTTGAATACTTTCATCCGTCTGGGCGAGAGAAGAGGTTCGAATCTTAGTCATAGCCTTATATGTTACTTTGAATGATTTCAATAAATTATCTTTTTACAAGGATTTTGTTAGAAAGTCGAGAAAAAAGAAATAATTGCCCATATGAGAAGTTATTTTGCCCATAAATTCATTTGAGAAACGACGTTTGGAGTTTTAAGAGATGTTAACATATTTTGCGTGGCGCAAAGAAACAGAGCGCTATGATCCGAGAGTTCATGCCCGCTGTGATTTAGATATTTTAGAATTGTCCATTGATCATAGAGAGGGGGAAGTGGCATTAGCTACAGTTATTGTTGCACAAATAAAGGTACCCCCCTTGGAGCAGCGACACGTCTATATCTCGGTAGGGGATGAATTAATTTTTTCCGGTCGACTTCTTGGCCTTCCTATAAAAATTAAAAATAATGTGATCAGTTTAGAGTTAACAGCTGAACCAATAAATGCTCTTGAACAACTTCAAGCAATTGAAGCTGACTTAAAACAAGCTCCTTATTGGGATTCTGCTTTTGTGGAACATACAGAATACCAGAATCCCTCTGAATGGCTAGAGGGGCGTACAGCCTTGTTTGCATGGGATCGAGTAAGCGGAGTGGTTTACGTGACGGATTTATTTCAAGGTCGTCATGTTCTTGATTTAACAAATGTATTTTTTTCAGACAGTTTAAAAGTAAGTTTGGCAGAAACACCTCTTGCACAAATATCTGTCATCTTAACAGCTGAATGGACTCAGAAGGCAGAAGTGGAGCTCAGTCTTGGCACAAAAATTTCGTCAGCATTTCCGGGTGGAATTATCAACACCCTCACACCTCAGGCATTAGAAGCAACGTGGCCCAAGGAAGGCATGAAAATCGGAAGATCAGGATTTTGGGTTGTCAAAAGCCAATTAAAACGCATCCAACCACCTAAAACAGGCATATTAAATTTATATCCCACACTTACACCTGAATTAAAGATTTGGGATGATACCACTCAGACGGCAAAGTTAGAACGTGGGCGTCGTGTTTGGTTGTTTGGCACTCTTGTTCTTGGATGGCGCTATCGTCAGAAGAGACGAGAAATTGTTCAATTCACACTTAAACATAAAACACAACTTGACGGAACAATTCGGCCATTAAGGCGTGTCCTAAATCTACGACTGCAGCAAGTAGAAGCACTCTCAGGTCATCATGAAGCCACAAGTACTTTTTTCTTAACACGTCGTGGAAGACAGACAGTTGAACATGCTTTGGAAATAGCTCGTGCGCACCTGGCTGCTAGCGCACGCTGCCTTGAAGTTGAAATTACAATGCCATTCAACGAGGGGATTGGTTTGACAATGGATCATACAATTCAACTCAAAGATGAGCGCATTCCAGGAGGCGCGATTTCAGGAAAAGCTATCGCATATAAACTCTATCAGGATGGAGTAAAATCTTATGCGTGGCTTCGATTTGTGGCTTCAATCGGCACTAAAACTGATCCTTTACCTGAGTTAAAACAAACATTATATGCTGACTCAGCTTATGGAGATACAACCTTTCCTCATTTTTATGCAACTGCATCTGGATTATTCTATGAAAATTATTCTCAGCAAAAAACAAAAGAAGGCATTTTAGGTTTGGAGGCATTGGAAGCACATGACATTTTGCGTGAAGTTTTCGTAAGCCATGATGCTGAAAAGCAAATTAGTTTTTTACAAAGCCAGCAATATCCCATTCGCCAAAATTTAAGGGGTGCATTGGAAGAGGTTCCAACCGTCATCTCACTTGATTTGAAGAGTTTAAAAGGTCGAAGTGTTCTTGAACATACCATCAATCTAGAAATTCTTCGAGAATGGACAGCACCAAAGCAGGTAGATTTAGCAGGAGAAGTTCATCTATGAGATTTGATCGTGGCTTACGAAGTGCGACGCTTAAACCTTATCCAGTTGGATATGCAGCACTTGCAACTGATAGTTTTAATGGAGAAGATCCTCATTGCCAATTTGGAGGAGTAAAGGATGCTGGCAGCTGGCTCGTCGAGCAGATGTTCCCTTCTGTTATAGAGCTTCATGTTCATCTCACTCCTATTTGGCTTGAGAACAGAACAGCTACTGCAAAGTTTGATAGGAGCACTTACTGTCAGGTGTATAGCGCGCGGAATGTTTTTTCGCATGTAAGAGTAACGTTTCAAGGAACTGGAAATTATCAAAAAATTTCTGGGCAAGAAAATATTCCTTTCCTTGGTGTCCAATTTTCTGATTATGTTCTGGAGTTACCTGGGCCCCATCTTTATGTAAAAACATTTTGTGTACAGCCTGAAGGGCGCGCCATTTCCTGGCACCTACAAGACAAAGGAACGAGGAGCGAGCATGTGCTTTGGGCATTTGGCGGTCTACAAGTAGAAGATGATATTCAGCCCTTTGTTTTTACATTAGACACACTGAGAGATGAAACAATCATACTGCCAACCTCACTTCTTAATTGGCGTGAGCAGGGGTTAGTGTCGTCACCGGAGATACTTTTTCAAGATACTTGGCAACCAGATGAACAACGAACACTTAGAGAATCACTCGAAGCGGGAATGTCTGTAATTTATCTTAAACTTGGCGTGGATGAAAATGGTGAGAATTTAAAAATTCCTTATTCTTCCTATCGCTTAGCAAATGGATATTTATTTTATAAAAGGGGGAAATAAAAAATATGGGAATTATCTATCGCCATCAAAAAAATGAACCACTGACCATAGAAGAAATGGATGGGAATTTCCTAACACTCGAAAAGCGTCTTAAAAGTTTAGAATCAACGCCACCAGTAGCTGAGGGGATTGCGGAAATTATTCAAGACGGAGATCAATTAACAATTCAAGGGACTTTTGGAAATATTTTGGGAAAAATTACACTACCGAAAGCAATACCAACACCACGCGGCCATTGGCAGCCTCAAACGTCTTATCGTGTTCTTGATTGGGTCCAGATAAAGCAACATTTGTACAGTTGCATACTTTCTCATACATCGTCTGAGTTTGATAAAGATCAAAAAAACTGGGCACTTTTGTTAGAAATTCCGGAAATACAAAAATGAATTTTGATACTGTTCAAATCTTGGCACGCACAATTTATGGTGAGGCGCGTGGAGAATACTTTCATAGTGAAGGAGGTCTCGCTTCATTAATTGCTGTTGGTAATGTGGTTATGAATCGATACAAAATTCAAAATTGGTTTGGAAAATCAATAAAAGAAATTTGCCATAAGCCCGCCCAGTTTTCTTGTTGGAATGAAGGAGATCCCAACCGCCACATTCTTTTACAAAAGTATATTGAGGATCCAATTTTTCAGATCTGTCAGGAAGTTGCCTTAAAAGTAATCGAACAACAATGGCCAGATTTAACAAAAGGGAGTGACCACTACCATGCTGCAAAATTAAAGGTTTATCCTCCGTGGGCAAGGGGGCGGACACCTAAGGTTCGTATAGCAAATCATTTATTTTATCAATTAGGAATAGGAGACTAAGATGGCATTTCCCATAATCGCAGCTGCTTTAGGTTTGGCTGGATTTGCCCCCATCATAGCTCGATGGCTTGGGGGAGAACATGCACAAGATGTTGCTGCAAAAGTTGTCGATATTGCGCAAAAAATTACTGGAACACTTGATCCAGTAGAAGCTATCCAGCGTTTGCAAGAAAATTCAGGTATGGTGAGCGAATTTCAAAAAGCCATTATTCAAGTGGAAGCGGAAATTGAACTTGCAGTTATGAAAGATCGACAGGATGCACGATTAAGGGATATTGCCATTATAAATGCAGGACGATCAAACGTTCGGGCTGACGTCATGGTTATTGCAGCTGCTGTTGGTCTAGTGCTGTGTTTATTATCTTTGAGTTTCTACTCCGAATCTCTTCCAGGAGAAGCCATTGGGATTATTTCAACTATTGCAGGCATTTTTGGTGCATGCCTGAAAGATGCCTATACGTTTGAGTTTGGATCCTCAAGAGGCAGCAAAGAAAAGGATCAGGCGGTAGCTGCTTTAGTCGAAAGGGGGCCTCTATGATACTTTCTCATCCAGAACGACTATATTTGGCGGCATTGTCACGACCTTGTAAAGATAACAGAATTTGTAAAGCTTGGCCGCGGGGTGTTGATAGAGTTGGATCTTCTTGGCAAATCCGGCGTGCATCCTTATTGGCCATTGCAAGAAGCTCTGCGTATATATCTGGATTGGAAGAAAAATCTGCAATACGGAACCGTGGCAGGCCACTCTGTTTTGTTCCTAACAACTCCCCACTTCCGCGCAGTTTTAAGTCCTCTTCGGAAATTAGAAATCCGTCGTTGGTTTGGCGCATAATTTCAAGTCTTTTTCGTCCCACCGGCGTAAGGGCATTACTATAGAGGAGTAAACAAGTAGACGCCTGATTTCCTCTTCCAATGCGTCCCCGAAGTTGGTGAAGTTGTGCAAGTCCAAAACGTTCTGCATGCTCAATGACCATGATTGAGGCATCAGGAACATCCACACCAATTTCAATAACGGTTGTTGCAATGAGAATGTTGAGAGAGCCATTGATGAATTTATTCATAACAGCGTCTTTTTCCTCAGCTTTAAGTTTTCCGTGCACAAGGCCTACTTTACCAGGAAATAATTGAGCCAATGTATCTTTACGATTTACAGCGGCAGCTAAATCTAAAGCTTCAGATTCCTCAATAAGGGGGCAAACCCAATATATTTTAGCTCCAGTCGAGAGTGCACGACCAATACCTGTAATGACCTCATCCAAACGACTGAGAGGAAGAACACGCGTGCTAATAGGTTGTCGACCCAACGGTTTGTCTTGAATAAAGGAAAAGTCCATATCCCCATAATTGGCCAGCATAAGCGTGCGGGGTATAGGAGTGGCTGTCATAGCCAATACATCAGGATTGTTTCCTTTTTGCATGAGGGCAAGCCGTTGCTCTACGCCAAAACGGTGTTGCTCATCAATGACGGCTAACCCCAATTTTGCAAATTCAACGCTCTCTTGAATGATAGCATGGGTTCCAACCAAGATATCTATTTGGTGATCCCCTAAACCCTTTAATATTTGTGTACGTCTTTTACCTTGCTCACGTGCTGTGAGAATCTCGAGTCGTATACCACATGCTGCGCATAAAGGAGCCAATTTCGCCGCATGCTGACGGGCTAGAATATCTGTAGGAGCGAGGATTGCTGCTTGATAGCCCGCTTCAGCGGCTTGGGCCATTGCCATGAGGGCAACAATGGTTTTTCCACACCCAACATCTCCTTGCAGAAGACGATGCATTTGGTGAGATGAAGCCATGTCTTGACTAATCTCCGTGATGGCTTTTTCTTGACCAGGCGTGAGAGTGAAGGGAAGTGCCGCGCGCAATTTAGCCGTAATACGCCCATTTCCTAGAAGAGTTTGTCCTTGAGCTTTTGTATGCTGATGCTTGCGCGTTAATGTAAGAGAAAGTTGGTGGGCTAACAATTCGTCATACGCAAGGCGCAAACGAGCAGGGGAAGTGATATTTAAGTCTTGAGAAGTTTCAGGAGAATGAACGCATTGAATTGCTTCATGCCACCGAGGCCACTGATTTCTTGTTGTTTCATCAAGCCATTCTGGTAATTCAGGAAGATTGATCAGAGCTGATTTCATGAGGCGGTTAATGCATTTATTCGTTATACCGGTTGTTAAAGGATATATGGGCTCAGCGCCGGATACTAGGGTTAGATTGTCAGGTGTCGTAATATAATCTGGGTGTGTGATTTTCCACCGGTCTTGAAATCTTTCCAATTTTCCTGAAATCAGACGTTTAGAATTGATAGGCAGAGCAGATTGTAAATAAGAAGCCTTTCCTCGAAAAAAAACTAAGTCAAAGAAAGATGTCCCATCAAAACATGAAACTGAATAAGGTTTTCGAGGATGAAAAGAAGGGCTGTGTTTTGCAACTTCTGCCACGATTGCAATGACTTCTCCCTCTTGACCTTGAGAGACATTTTTTACAAAACGTCGGTGGACAATATCACATGGTAAATGCATGAGCGCATCTATAACCCGTAAGCCAAGCAAGCGTTCAAATAAGCTGCGGCGCTTGGTTCCAACACCTGAGAGACATGTAATAGGTTGGTTTAAAAACATAAAATTCCCATGAGTGGCCATCCCTCCAGCAATTTTACTCTCCGAAAAAGACTACAATCCTTTTTTGCCCATGTTCAAGAATTTGTCTCGACGCATTTGAACAAGTTTGCGTCCATCGTGGGCTGATAAGGTAATAAGAGCTTGCTCAATGGCATCGCCGGCTGATCGAATGGCTGTTTCGGGATGACGTTGTGCCCCTCCAATGGGTTCAGCGATAATTTGGTCTATGACTCCCAGTCTGTAGAGATCTTGTGCTGTTATGCGTTGAGCTTCAGCAGCTTCAGGCGCCATATCTGCGCTACGCCATAAAATTGAAGCACATCCCTCCGGCGAAATGACTGAATAAACGGCATGTTCCATCATAAGAACGGTATTTGCTGCTCCAATGGCGATAGCTCCTCCGGAACCTCCTTCACCAATAATAAGAGAAATCATGGGGACTTGAATTCTTAAGCATGCTTCGGTGCTGCGTGCGATGGCTTCTGCTTGCCCCCGCTCTTCAGCATCGATGCCTGGCCACGCTCCATTAGTGTCAATAAAGGTAATGAGGGGTAGATGAAAACGATCCGCAAGATCCATTAATCGGCGGGCTTTGCGGTAACCTTCAGGTCTGGACATACCAAAATTATGGCGAATTCGTGTTTCTGTATCATGCCCTTTTTGTTGACCAATCACCATAACGGGCTTTCCACGAAAACGTGCAAGACCTCCGACAGTGGCCTGATCTTCTCCAAAACATCTGTCGCCCGCAAGAATAGTAAAATCCTCAAAGAGTGTTTCAATATAGTTGAAAAATTGGGGACGCTCCGGATGGCGCGCGACCTTGACTTTTTGCCATGGAGTCAATTTCGAATATGTTTGGGCGAGAAGTTTGTCGACCTTCTTTTGTAAGGTTGTTATTTCTTTGACAATATTTACCTTTCCTGAATTGTCTAAGTGGCGCAATTCTTCAATTTTTTCTTCTAGCTCTGCAATTGGTTTTTCAAAATCTAAAAATACAGTCATGAATGTTTCCTTGTTTTTTGAATTGCACCTTTATTATTTAACGATGCTAAAGGATGATGATTATTGACCAAAGAGTTAAGATGATCTTTAACCACGTGGGTATAAATTTGAGTTGTTGATAAGTCAGCATGCCCTAATAATTTTTGAATAGCAAGCAAGTCTGCACCATGGCGCAAAAGATGAGTTGCAAACGCATGGCGAATTGTGTGAGGAGATATTTTGCTTGGATCCAAGTGCGCTACTTTAGCAAGCTCTTTCAATAATTGACCAAATCTTTGTCGCGTTAAATGGCCTTCTTTACTGTGGGAGGGAAATAACCATTTTTGAGCTTGGCGGTCTGCGCGTTTCAGAAAAGTAGGACGAATGACTAAGTACGCTCTTAATGAATTTATTGCGCACTCACTTAAAGGCACGATACGCTCTTTTCCGCCCTTTCCTTTAATAAGAAGATAGGGTTTTTGAAGGTGAAAAGCGGTTAATGGTAAGGATACCAGCTCACTAACGCGCAAACCACTGGCGTAGAGAGTTTCGAGCATTGCGTAAAGCCGACATCCTTCAGCATCAGTTTGTGTACGTGCAATATCAAGCATGCGCGTGACCTCTTCTTCAGAAAGAATCTTAGGGAGTGCGCGTTGATGGCGGGGAGAGTCAAGCCCAACGGTAGGGTTACTGGATATCCATCCTTCTGATAACAAGAATTGATAAAACTGCCTTAAGGCTGATAATTTGCGAGAAAGAGTTGTTGCCTCAAAACCTAACTTCGATAGATGAACAAAATAATCATTTATTTGTTGGTGTGTAGTCTTAGTTAAAGGCTCTTCAGAGGATGTAAGATCTTTCAGGTAGGTTGAGAAATGTCTCAAATCTTGGCGATATGAATTAATGGTATTGTGAGTTGCTCCTCGCTCAGCAACTAACATTTCCAAAAATGCATCAACCTCGTGTGGCAGCATCTGACTAAATCTATTGTGGCAAACGATCAATCGAAATTGACTTAACTACAGTAACGGGCTTGACAGGAATACCAATAACGCCCAGTGCAACAAAGCCAAAAAGACAAAGACACACCAAAGAAATCCAAAATGTTTTAATCATAAGGCTCATGAGAGTGTCCTTTCTTTATGTTATTGTTCTTCTGCGTCATCCACGGTATCAATGACATCAGCCATATCATCAAGATCTTCACCTAAGTCTGAAGTGTCCTCAATTAAGGTGTTTTCATCCTCTTCATCGATGTCAGTATCTAAGTCTGCCGGTAAATCCAGCTCATTGATGAGAATATCTTCTTCAAGTGGTTTTACAGGGATATCTTCAACAGCTATAGCACGTGTGCGTGACCGTCGTCCTGATGTTTGGACTTCAAAGGCTTCACCACATTTGGGGCAAGTGATTGGATTACGCCGCATATCATAAAATCGTGCATTACAGCTTTGGCAAGCTCGTTTAGTTCCCCATTCTAACTTTGTCACAATATATTCTCCTTCAAATTGATCCATTCCACAAAATTCATACATTCTAAAAAGCCATTTGCCATGAGTTTAACTCATTTGTCAAAAACAAAAGTGAGAAATGCTATGAATTTTTAATGGTATGTCGTTTCATGGACCCCATTCTAGCCATCTATTCCTTAATTCTCAAGCGTCTTGTATGTTAACTCAATTTTAACTTTTTAATTGATACTTTAAAAATATCTCATGAAGAGATGTTATCAAAGGAGTTTGCATATGCAGTTGTTTTTATTGAAAAATTTAGTTGGGGCATCTATCATATCTATGCTTTTTACTTCAATTACTGTAAGTAATCTAAATATAAGTGAAAATCAAGGACTTGAGGCTAAGATAAGGAATGCGCGAACAGCTGATGCTGCTGCGAAGCTTACAAATAAGATTGATACAAGTTCAAATATAAAAGTTGAAGGAAATGTGGATATTCGCGAGACTGAAGCTATAAGCAGTGATGGAAATAGCCAAGAATCGTTTAGTGAATTTCAAATCGCTCCTGCTCCTTCAGGGACAACATCGCTTGACCAGACTCCCGACATTCCTGAATCTAAGGAGAGTTTGCAGGAAAACGCTGTGACGTCTTCTGAAAAAGACGCTTCTCCTATTAGCTTTAGTAACTTTGGAGTTGTGATAAAGCCTCATTCCATAGTGCCCGTATCAGATATTGAAAAGAGACGCAGTCCTCATTTACCGAATGATCCTATGGATCCTACAAAACCTCCCTTACCAAAGCCCATGCCAACAGAGCCTACTGAAGAGGAAAAAGGATTTGGTTCTTTGGAAAGTAATAAAGTAAGCCCTTCACAAAATGATGTGCGTGCGATCCGTATTATTAGAATGGGAGAGGAACCCTCAGAAAAGGGCGGTTTAACAGTTATCAAGTCCTGGAATCATTAATCCATTGCTTAAAAAATAGGTTATTTGCAAAAAGAGGGCACCTAATCGCTGCCCTCATTTATTTTTATTCCCTATAAAAGAGTTGGTTCATCAGAACTAAATATAGTAAATTATTAAAAAAGGGGATGTATGAAAAATCCATTTGTTTTAATGAAATCAATCTTACCGCGCAGCTTATTTGGTCGTTCACTCATTATTTTGGTAACGCCTCTCATTTTGGTACAGGTTGTTTTAGGATATATATTTTTTGATCGTCATACAGAGACGATTTTGCGCCTTTTATCCAATACAATTTCTGGGGATATTAAAATGATTGTAGAAATGGTTGAGGGAGGGCAAGATTTTTCACGTGTCGCAAAGTTGGCACATCAAAATCTTATGTTTGATCTTAAATTACGCCCTTCGGCTCGTTTATCCCAGGTTGGTACATATAAATCTAGTTGGCTCTATGGGTTTATGGAAGATGCGTTGCAAGAGAAGCTTGCGCAGCCTTATTTTTTACGTATGGATCAAGATAATATTTATCTTGATGTTCAAATCAAGCAGGGTATCTTATACTTCGAAACCCCACGAAAGCGTTTATTTAGTCGAACCACACCTTTGGTGTTAATTTGGACAACTGCGTCTGCTCTTCTTTTATTTATCGTCGCTTCTCTCTTTATGCGTAATCAAATTCGCCCATTAAGTCGGCTTGCTGACGCAGCTGAGCGTTTCGGTAAGGGGCAAGATGTGGGAGATTATCGACCTGAAGGTGCTACAGAAGTTCGAAAGGCGGGCGTTTCTTTTAACATTATGCGCGATAGAATTCGTAAGCAATTAAATGAACGCACAGAAATGTTGGCGGGTGTATCTCACGATTTGCGCACCCCACTTGCGCGCATCAAACTCCAATTGGCCATGATGCCTAATGCCGAAGAAGTTATAAGTCTGCAAGCAGACGTTGACCAAATGCAAAAGATGCTTGAAGGCTATCTTAATTTTGCAAGGGGAGCTGGTGAGGAAGTCGCTCAGTCAATTGTTCTATCTGATTTTTTTCATGATTTGCGGACTCAGTTTCGTAATTCCTCTCTGCGCTTTTCAGTTGATTGTCCTCCCAACCTTTCTACGCAAGTCAAAGTCCAAATGTTGAAAAGATGTTTGATGAATTTATTGGTTAATGCACAACAGTATGCAGAGCATGTTTGGGTAAGCGCTCAATTAAGTGGTCGATTTTTGGAAATAACGGTGGATGACAATGGCCCAGGAATTCCAGAATCCGAGCGAGAAGAAGTTTTCCGTCCCTTTTATCGTCTTGACGTTTCGAGAAATTTAGAAACAGGGGGCGTTGGACTTGGATTAAGCATTGCGCGCGATGTGATTCGTAACCATGGTGGTCAAATCCGTTTAGGAGACTCTCCCCAAGGAGGTTTACGCGTCCAAATACGCCTACCGCAGTAAAAGTGTCTTCCAACTTTAATATGAAATGTTAAGGTGTCACTCTTATCTAAGCGTATGTTTAACCATGAGGGATTTCTTTTCGTTCATTTCCAAAATTTTTAAAGCGCGAAGATTTTTGCAAGCCTCAAGAATTTGTTTTCTAAGATAATGGGGCACATAGTCTTTGTCCCACAAAGGGAGGGTTAAGGAGCCGCCAAAATCATTTAAGATTGTGATAACTTCATACCCATGCATGACAAGAGTTGCTTTTGGTAAGCCAGCTTTTGTATGGATCCCTTTACCACTTTTACATTCACACCCCATAGCCGTTAGATAAGCCTCAAATTCAGCACGTGTGAATTTCCATGTATTATTTACAATTTCTTGATCCACTTCTAAGGGTCGAGATGAAAGGCCATAAAGTTCAGCGAGCGTTAAAGAAGATGACTGTAAAATGAGCTCTCTTTGTTCTTCTCTTGAAAGGGGACGTGTAGGCAGAGTCGGCGCAGCCAAAGTTGGAGTGGCGGATTCTTGAGTGAGGGAGGAGTCCTTTTCTGCCTTCTCATCTCTTTCTTGTTGTCTTTTTTCCTCTGCTTCTTCATGACGTTGTAGCTTTTCAAGTTTTCTTTTCTGGTCATCAATCTGGTCATCACTTAAGAAGGAGGGAGATCCTTGATCAAGGGAAATCGCAGATGGTGCTGAACGGTGAGGGGCTTTCTGTTCGAGAACTGGGGGCTTTTCTTTAGCTTCTTCTAGCACCGCTTTTCTATCAGCAACGATTGCTTGAATGGCTGCTACTTTATGTTGATGTGCCCTTGCCTTTTTTTCTTTGTCTTTTTGCTTTTTTTCAGCCTCTTTTACTGCAAGTTCTTTCTCAAGCTCTAGCCACTCTGTATAATCTCCTTTCAGATTTTTAAGGGCAGCAGCAACAAAACGTGTTTTATGGGAAATTGTAACGCGTTGGTTCATTTCTATTTTTTTAAGAATTTCAGCTCTTTCAATACCTCCCTCCAAATCATCCGTTAAAACAAAGGGTGACATATATATCCAAAAATCAGTAATGACAATTTCACCACCGAGCAATTTGTGGAGGTTTTCATAAACATTTTCTAAAGGAATGATATCATCAGCAGACGGGGTTATATTCTTTATTCTCAGAACACTGCGCATTTCATTTTCTATTTTCTTAAGGCCTTCTGCGATCGCTTTGTAGTCAGTAATTTGATGTGTTCCCATGAGCACATTTAATTCTCTTAGCATTAAAACAAATTTTTCTTTCAGGTGAACATTGCTTTTTGCTCCTATATCAGAATCTAAACCTCTGACTAAATCCAAAACCTCATGTGCAAGGACAGAAGTCTTTTGAGCGCGCCTTTCTTGTACAGCCTTTGATTTTACTTCCATAGAACCTCGGCGTCTAAGTTCCAGAGCTTTCTCAGTCACGTCAAGGGTGGTGAGAGACCTGCGGTGAAATACAAGTTGATCTTGTGATTCAAAAAGCTGGCAAATTGTACGTGCTTTCGCAAGAAGGACAGAGGCTTCACTGAGAGGGACGCATTGTACTAGAGAAGTGTAAGCTGACAGCAAAGAGAATTGGTTGTTATACCACCTCATTTTAAGTCTATCAGCTAATCCAGGGGTTTCATTAATAAATGCAGATACTAAAGACTGATGTCCATATTTTAATGCTTTTTGAAAAGCTGTTATGGCTTGTTTGGCTAAGACACTCATTTCTACTGTTGCTTGAGCAGAATTTTTTAAAGAGGTGGTAAGACTCATAAGCTTAAAGAGAGCATTTCCGTAGTATTCACATGCGCAATATTTATGGAAGACCAAATGCTCATTAAGGCTTCGTTGATCTGATGTGGTTTCCTCGAAGCTATCTAAATATTCTTTAACAGCTCTTATTGCTTTGAGGGTATATTCATGAGTCAATGTATAATCTGTGGCCTTCTCAGTTGCCAATTTGGTATAGGCAGTATAGAGAGCTTCAGTACGCGTAAATGTATATGCTTCCATGTTAGGAATTGTTGGAGGAAAAGCCAAAGTGGGAGGGGGATCAACCAATCTCAAAAGATCATGTGGTGTTCCTTCTCTCGAGGTTCTCACTACTTCAGCAGCGTAGGTTTCTATATCTCTTTGCGAAGCAAGTGTTATGGGCGACCTGCCAAGGTGATCTCGGAGTTTCTCCATACTAATAATTGATGGTGCGCTAGCACATATAATTATTAACGGAAGTATAATGTTTTTAATCATGGATATAACTCCCCGTATCTAAGATAAGATGCATACATCCTTTTACCCTTCTGGTTAACCTTTCTGGCACCGTTATATTACTTAGCCTTTTAAATATATCCATTCACCTTGAGCGCGCAGCTGAGTAATTTTTAAAGCGCGAAGGTTTTTACGCGCTTCTAAAATTTGCCTCTTAAGATAATTGGGGACATAATCTTTATCCCATAATGGCAAAGTGAGCGCCCCACCAAAGTCATTCAAAATGGTGATAATTTCATCGCCAACTGTGACAAGCGTTGCTTTTGGTAAGTCAGCTTTTGTATGGATCCCTTTACCACTTTTACATTCACATCCCATAGCCGTTAGGTAAGCCTCAAATTCAGCGCGTGTGAATTTCCATGTATTATTTTCTATCTCCAGGTCCACTTCTAAGGGACGTGAGGATAGAGCATAGAGTTCAGCCAACGTCTCACTGGACGATGATAAAATTCTCTCTCGAAGTTCTTCCCTTGATAAAGGCTGCTCCACAGGTAAGGTTGGAGAAAGAGACGGCGCAGTTGTTGTCGTTTCTTCTTCCTTCTCTTGATTTCTTTTCGCCTCTGCTTCTTCGTGGCGCTGTTGTCTTTCAAGCTTCCTTTGTTTTTCATCTATCGGATCACGTATTTCCAAAGAAGGTGTATCAAATATTGGAGGCTTCGGAACATCTGCTGAAGGGGATGGGAATGGTTTTTCCACTTTTGGGGTTGGAGGTGTTGCTTGAGATTCTTCTTTCACCTTACTTTCTGCAAGTTCAGCTTGGATAGCTGCAACTTTACGTTGATGAGCTCTTTCCTTCTTTGCTTTAGTTTTTTGCTTTTTTTCAGCATCTTTTTCTGCTAGTTCCTTTTCAAATTCTAGCCATTCAGCATGGTCTCCCTTAAGGTTTTTGAGTGCTGCAGAAATGAACCTACTTTTATATGAAATTGTTTTACGTTGTTTCATTTCCCTGGCTTTGAGGATATCAGTTCTTTCAATTCCATCTTCAAAATTTTCAGTTAACACAAATGCTTCCATATATTTCCAGAAGGTATCAATGAGCGTTTCACCTCCCACAACAAGGCCTAAATTTTCGTAAATGGTTTCTAAAGATACAAACAGAGAAGGAGTCCCAGCATCTTTGAGGAGCGCTGTTCGGATTTCATTTTCAATTTCGAATAAACCTTGAACAACTTTTTCCGGCCATCCGGCTTCTTGGCCCTTCATAAAAGCATTCAACTTTTGCTGCATATGGCAAACCTTGATTCTAATAGGTTCATCTTTCAATTTAAGGTTGAGCACCATATTTACAAGTCGGTGTTCAGCATTTGCTCTTGTTTGGTCACGCTTAGCTTCAACTCGCTTAGGAGCAGCTGGTAAATTGCTAAGACGTTTGAGTTCAAGGGAACTCTTCAATATAGCAAGTGCATTTAAAGCTATTTGATGAAATTTACCTTGTTTTCGGGTTTTAAAATCAAGGCAGAGTTCCTGTGCTCTTTTCAAATATGCCTCTCTTTTCACCTCAGGTACTACCTGAGCAAGTGAACAATAAGTGTTTACTAGGAAAAGTTGATCCTCAAGTAATTCTAAAAATAGTATTCTTCTCAGTTCGATTCCGCGCGGGTTTTTAGCCTCATATTTCAAAATTTCGCCACCATATTTTAAAGCTTCCTCAAGAGCATGTGCTGCAGATTCGTGATTTTCTACGAACTCTCTTGTTTGTTCTGGAGTGTATTTTGATTCGGCTTTAAATTCAGCTATTTTTGCATGGGCAAGTCCAGACTTACGGTATATGAAATGTCGGTGTATGAGTAGATTTTGAAGAAATGGTCGTGAATCTGATGTAACTTCAGAAAAAGCATCCATATAGGCCTGATGCTCTTTTAAGATTTCAGTATAATATATAATTTTTTTTGAAGAATCCAAAGTCGCTTCTACTAATCCACTATAAGCTGCGCAAATTGCTTGAACTCGTGTAAAAGAGTAGAGTTCAGCTTCATTTAAGGACTGTTCAAATTCTATATTTGGTTGAGGATACGCTAACTCTAGGATTCGAGAAAACTTACTTTCTCTGAATGCCTGTTTTAATTGTTCTAGATAATCCATCACTTCTTGAGGAGACTGGAGATTTCGGCCTTGGGTCAATCTGTATTGGCCAAGGAGCTTTTCGTCTTCAGGACGAGAAAGCGAATATTTTTCCATAGAAAAGGCTGTGCTGAGACAAGCGCTTAACATTAAGGAAGAAAGTATAAATTTATTAATCATATATATATAAAATATTTCTATTGTTAAGGTTAATTGGATTCGGTGTGTGGTGGTTCAGCTGTATAAAAATATTCTTAGCCTGTGATCATTTTCTATTTATCTAGAGCACTTCTCTCAGCAATTTTTAAAGCCCGAAGATTTTTACGTGCCTCAAGAATTTGTCTCTTGAGATAGTTGGGGACATAATCTTTATCCCATAATGGCAAAGTGAGTGCCCCACCAAAGTCATTTAAAATGGTGATAATTTCATCGCCAACTGTGACAAGCGTTGCTTTTGGTAAGTCAGCTTTTGTATGAATGCCTTTACCGCTTTTACATTCACACCCCATAGCTGTTAAATAAGCCTCAAACTCAGCACGTGTAAACTTCCAAGTATTATTTTCAATTTCCCTGTCCACTTCTAAGGGACGTGAGGAAAGAGCATAGAGTTCAGCTAATGTCTCATTGGACGATGCTAAAATGCGTTCTCGCTGTTCTTCCCTTGATAAAGGCTGCTCCACAGGTAAGGTTGGAGAAAGAGACGGCGCAGTTGTTGTCGTTTCTTCTTCCTTCTCTTCTTTTCTTTTTTCCTCAGCTTCTTCGTGTCGCTGTTGTCTTTCAAGCTTTCTTTGCTTTTCATCCTTCGTATCGAACGTTCCAATAAAGGGTGAATCAGTCTCTGTTCGCTTCGGAGTTACGGCAGCTGTAGAAGTGGTGGGTGTTTTCCCTTTTGCTGCTGTGGTTGTTGGTTCTTGAGATTCTTCTAATGCTTTCAACTCAGCAAGCCCTGCTTTAAGAGCCTCGACTTTTCGTTGATGTGCTCTTGCTTTTCTTTCTTTTTTCTTTTGAGCTTCTTTATAAAATTTTTCTGTAAGTTCCTTCTCGAACTCTAGCCATTCCGCATGATCTCCTTTCAGATTTTTAAGTGCAGCAGCTACAAAACGAGTTTTGTAGGAAACTTCGCCTCGCTGGGCTTTTTCCATTTCCTTAAGAATTTCAGCTCTGGCAATGCCATCCTCCAAATTTCCTAAAGTGACAAAACATGGAATATACCTCCAAAAGCTATCGATAACCGTTTCTGCCCCTAATAGGGTTCGCAACCCTTCATAAATAGCTTCAAGAGAAATGTCTGCAGATGGATCTTTGTCTTTTAGAACAGTTTGAATTTCTCTTTCAATTTCAAGAAGTCCGTCCATGGTCTTTTGAGCCCAATCTTCTTTGCTTCTTGTATGTAAATCTATTGTTTTTTGAATGAATTTGATTTTGTCTTTAAGATTTAAAACATTATCTTTTGCAGCTTGAGAGTGAACAGCTCCCTCTAAAGTTAAAATGTCCTGTTCAATTTTTCCGTTTCTTAATTCACGCTGGGCTTCCATTCTTGTTGATCCGCGTGGTAAAACCATTCGTTGGTTTAATTCATGGGATTGTTCAAGGATTTTGAGGTAGTTTACACCCATTTGATAAAATTCACCCTTTCCTTCTGAATTAAAAACCTGGCACAATTTGCGTGCTTTGTTTGCATATTGACGCATCTCGGCTTGGGGTACACATTGCCCTAGTGTGGTATAAGTGGTGAGGAGGCAGAATTGAGTATTATACAAGTCCTCTTTCAAGGCCTCAATATATTCAAAATTTGGAAGTGCTAAAGATTGTTGACCGTAATTTATTGCATTTTCGAAAGCTTCCTCAGCTATTCGCAGGTAATTTAATATCTCCTTTGTTTCTTCAGAAGTGTTTCTGGCTTTATGTTTAATTTCGACTATTCCAAAAGCTGATTTGCCTAATCTTAAATATACAAAATATCGGTGCAATGTCATACGTTCCCTAACAGTTGGTAATATTGAAGTAGCCTTTCCAACATGCCTTATATAATAAACCTGTTCTGATAAAGTCATTTGCAAGCGTTCTAGGGTTTGTGTGGAATCAAGGGATTGATGTAAGGTTTCGTCTATTGCAAAGAAAGCCGCTGCACGTGCATATAAATAATATTCTAAATCAGAAAGAGAAAGTGGCGTTGCTCCAAACTCAATGACTGGCTTAGGAAAAGCTGCTTTTAAGAATACTGCATGATCCCCTGCACCTGCTATCTCTGTAAGAGTATCCGCATATCATATTAAAGCTTGAGGGGATGTTAGTTTACGTACAGCGGGCTGTTCCACAGGTACAGGTTGATGAGTTTTTTCCATAGCAACAACTGTTGTTATGCAACCGCTTATCATTAATGATAATATGAAAGATTTTAATGCCATAATAATTATCCCAAAATTAACAATTAAATTAATATAAAAAAAGTAAAGCCGGACTATTTATTTTAATTCAAAACAACCATGGTGTATAAATAGGAATGCATCTAACGTTTGTCAATAGTAAGCTGAAAAATATATATTTCTTTAAATAAACAAAAATTTATTATATAAAAGTATATATCAATCTATCTTTGGAAATAAGTGAATATGACCAATATCCAAATTACAGATGACGCAGCGCGACAGATTGTGCATCTAATTTCCTTAGAAGGAACTGAAGCATCTGCTCCCTTACGGTTACGCGTCTCTGTGAGTGGGGGAGGCTGTTCGGGATTTCAATACCATTTTTCTTTGGATGATGCACAAACAGCGGACGACCAAATATTTGATAAAGACAATGTCAGCGTTATCATTGATTCGATATCATTAAGTCTAATGGCTGATGCGATCATAGATTATAAAGATGATTTAACCTCATCGCAGTTCATTATAAAAAACCCTCATGCTGCGTCCTCATGTGGATGCGGCAACTCATTTGCAATTTAATGATAAAGTTATTGCAAGAGCGAAACAGGGTCTACAAAGTCTTTCTGTAAGTCGCGTGCAACGGCTTCATAAGTAATGTTCCCTTTGTAAACATTCAAACCATTGAGAAAATGACGATCTTCTAACATGGCTTGGCGATAACCCTTCTGAGCAAGCGCAATTACGAAGGGCAAAGTCACATTATTCAAAGCAACTGTTGAGGTGCGTGCAACGCCGCCTGGCATATTAGTAACACAATAGTGAATAATATTATCTTCTATATAAATGGGTTCTGCATGGGTGGTCGGGCGGCTTGTTTCAATACACCCTCCCTGGTCAATAGCAAGATCAACAACGACAGACCCTGGACGCATTCTACGAATCATGTCCCGTGTAACAAGACGTGGAGCCGCTGCACCAACAATGAGGACAGCACCTACAACAAGGTCGGCGTCAGTGACATAATTTTCAACAGCATCTCTGGTTGAGTAGATTGTTTGAACTCGACCTCCAAATTCTAAATCAAGCTCTTTAAGACGACGGAGATTCTTATCTAAAATAATCACTTGGGCACCTAGACCAACGGCCATGCGTGCCGCATTCGCACCTGCAACACCTCCTCCAAGTATGACAACTTTTCCAGGTGTAACACTGGCAACCCCTCCGAGAAGAACGCCAGAACCGCCTTGCCCCTTTTCTAAATAATGAGCACCTGCTTGTATAGACATGCGACCAGCTACCTCACTCATCGGAGCGAGGAGGGGAAGGCTTCCGAAATGATCAGTGACGGTTTCATAGGCAATGGCGATACATTCGGAACGGATTAGTCCTTCTGCTTGTTCTGGATCTGGCGCGAGATGGAGATAGGTAAACAATATTTGGCCATTCCTCAACAGACCATACTCTTGCGGTTGAGGCTCTTTGACTTTAATAATCATGTCTGCTTTCTCAAAAACCTCGCGTGCGGAGGAGGCAATCTTTGCTCCTGCAGCTGTATAATGCTCATTTTCAAAGCCAGCACCCTTTCCACCATTTGTTTCAACAATGACTTCATGTCCTAGGGCTGTGAGTTCCCGTACCGAAGTGGGTGTTAAACCAAAGCGATATTCATGATTTTTTACTTCTTTAGGTACGCCGATAAGCATATAAAATCTCCTGATAACAAAAATAATTTTAATTGAAGGTTTTTGATTTATTCAAAAATACATGTATGTAATTTATAAAAGCAATCTAATTATTTGTAATTTTTTTCCTTTTTAACACACTCTATTAACAACGAACATGCTTATCATCATTAGTATTCCAAATGATGATATGAAACACACTTAAAAATTATCTAACACGATCATAGCGGAAATTATCCGCATATTGTTTGGGAATGATGCTGGATTCATGGGAAGCTTCAACCTGTACAGCTATGTTTTGTTTTTTTGCATACGCTAGGGCCATTTCTAATGACTCAAACGTAAGACGAATTTGATGAAGTGTACAATTTGATCCTTTCCATCCCATTACGGGCTCAATGAAGTCTTCTCCGCGTGGATAGAATTCTAAAACCCAAGTATGGGTCTTCGCCTTGCCTGATTGCATTGCTGTTTTACAAGGTTTATAAATTCTGGCTTGAACCACTAAAAAATCCTTAAAATGGTCGGGACGAGAGGATTTGAACCTCCGACATCCTGCTCCCAAAGCAGGCGCGCTACCAGGCTGCGCTACGTCCCGCACTTACAAGAAACTTACCCAATTGTAATGGGTATATACTTCCATTAACTACACCAATTCAGTTGCCGTGCCAAGCCTAAAGTTAGGCAAATTCTTTGCTTCTTTTGAAAGATAAAGGAGGTAAAGGGCACAGCCCAGAACGATGACAGCTGTTCCCTGATGGAGTGTTCCAAGAGCCACCGGAACCTGATAAAGAAGTGTAAAAATACCCAAAGTGAGTTGAAGAAGGGCAGTACACGCAAAAATGAAGGCACCAATGCGTAAATTCATCTGGGTAGAGTGAACAACAATCGACCAGCAGGTGTATAAAATAAGTCCAACAGTCCCCATCGCGAGCCAACGATGGATCCATTGAACAAGAGCAGCGTTTTCTAAGAAGTTGATCCAAAGAGGTTTATAAAAATTCCACTCATTGGGGATTAATTGGCCTTCCATCAAAGGAAAGGTATTATAAATCCACCCTGCCTTCAATCCTGCTACAAGCCCTCCGTAAAGCATAGTAATGATGACAAAAAGGGTGCTGAAAAGGCTTAATTGTCTTATGGGAATGCCGCAATTACCTGTAGGGCGAGATGAATTTTGAAAGGGAGAATAAATTATCTCGAGAGCTGTCCAAAATAAGAGGCCAAATAACCCCAAAGCAAGGCCCAAATGGGCTGTTAAGCGATAGGGACTTACCATAGGATTTTTCACAAGCCCACTTTTAACCATATACCATCCGAGAAATCCTTGGGCTAAACCAAGGAGAAGAGCCAGAACAGCTCGCTTTTTTAAAAGAGCGGAAAGATATCCCTGTCGCCAAAAAAAGAGGAGTGGAAGACCAAACCAAAGTCCAATTAATCTGCCAAGGAGACGATGTCCATATTCCATAAGATAAATAAATTTAAAATCGCTTATGCTCATTCCCTGGTTTACAAGCTGATATTCTGGAAATTTTTGATAGCTTTGAAAAGCCTCCCACCACTGCGCTTGCGTTAAAGGGGGAATAACGCCTGTGATGGGTTTCCATTCAACAATGGAGAGCCCTGAATGGGTTAAGCGGGTGGCCCCTCCAACCATAATGATCAACCAAATCAAAAAGCAGGTGCTTAAAAGCCAAAAGATTATATATTTGGATTGATTTGGAGACCATAAACGAGTAGGGGGCAAAGAAAACACTCCATAAAATGGGAATGTTTTATATTACCCTAGCCTGCAGGTTCGCGTATAGCCCTTTAAACGGGCATAGAATGTCTACACCCCACTTAAAATGATTTAGATAATATTAAATGGAATGCCATAATATGTATAAATTGCTTTTGCAGCAAATGCGACTAAAACGACTATGATTGAAGGCTAAGTGAGGGGGAAGAGCAACGTTTATACCAGCGACCTTGTTTTAATTCTTCAACGCCTTCACACGTTTTAAATTTTAAAGGAAATGTTTTAAAAGCATAGGGAGAATTTGAAAGAGGTGTTGAGACATGAAAATGCAAATGGGGAGTTGTTGATTTCCCGGTGTTACCAGATAAACCAATTAAATCGCCCTGGTTGATTTTTTGTCCGACGTTTACCAGACACCCTTTATGCTTGAGATGAAGATATTGTCCAACCGTTCCATCAGAGTGTTCAATAAATATATGGTTCGAAGGTCCTGAGCCATTAACGTTTGAGTTATCAAATGTCTCTATTACTGTGCCCGACCTTGCTGCATAAATTTTCGTACCTTCAGGCATTCCCCAGTCATATGCGTAAGCCAGAGGACCATAATGGCTATGCCTTCCATGCTCGCCTTGAATAAGGCGATATTCTTGATCAACTTCATAGGGAAGGGCATACACTGCGTCTTCATCATGTTGTCGTGTTGCGGTGCCAATGTGATAGGTGAGCCCCCATTTATAGTTCCATCTACAATTAGGTTTACAGAGTTCTCTATTTGGTTTTTTGAGATGAAAAAGAGATACCAAATGAGTCCCTTTAAAAGCCTTATTCAAAGGTTTAAAAGGACCTTCAAGATTGGTAAAAGTTGCTCCAAAAGCAACAGTTGTTTCCTCTGGGCAGTCAATTTGAAGATAGCCATCTAGAGAGTCTTGGGTATCTTTTGCATAAAAACAAATTTTATTCCCATAAAAACATGTTTTTTTCTCGGGGAGTGAAGCAATAGAGTCTCTGACTGATAAAAGGGGTAAGACCATGATGATTATGAAACATAGAGAGAAAGGAAGCGTATACTTTTGCCGTAATTTCATTTTATGAATTGGTTCCAAAAAGAAACACAAACCCTCTTTATGAGACTCCTTTAATATTTACCTTAACACACATTATAAATTTATGAAAAACAGTTTTGTACACAAATGAATTTGTGTTGTTTTGCCTCTAGATTCGCAGCACCTTTAAGGAAGGTTGGGAGAGCACTTTGTGGATACTTACTTGGATGGCTTTGGCGCGTATGACCATATGTGAGAGCAAGAGTTGCAAAGTTTGGATCAAAAAAGATATTAGAAATTTTGAATTCCTCAAGTGTTGCTTTTAGATTAATTTGAAACCCTTGAATAAGCTTTTGACAATTAGGACAGCAATCACGATAGGAGGATATTCCCAAAACAAAATCAATCAACGTAATCGGTTTAAATCCATTTTCTGCGCTCAGCTTTTTCATAATCGAGGGTAATTCCTCTGTTAACCAGACAAGTCCCACAGCTTCGGAATCTAAGCAATTGCTGCGCCAAGGGCCACCTATAACTTTTTTACGTAAGTTTCTTTCCATGGCAATGCCAAGGGGTATCCCTAATCTACCTATTTCACATTTCGAAATAAACGCTCGATCTGCATCACTTATTAGATCAAATCCGTAAATAATTTTATGCCTTTTTTTAAAATCGAGATCACTCTTTCCAAAAAACTTACCCCCATTTAAAAATACTTCATCAAAAGCGATGCTCTTATGTTTTAGTTGTCCTTCCACTTGATATTGAAATTCAATATATAATTTTGCAATGTTAGGAAGCTTGGACGTTGTTGGAGATAAGTGGATCATTCCCTTAATTTGGTTTAAAAATCCTTTCTCAAAAATTCCAAGTGAATCTCTGAAAAAAGAGGGTGCTTGGAGTTTTCCAAACAAATCCGTGTAACTGAGTTCTGTTCTATGTTCAATGTGCAGGCGGACGTCTCTTATATTTAATCGCTGGGAGGGAGAAAAAGTTAATGTGGCGCTATTCGATAAAGAAGGGGAAAGGGCTGTAGTTCTTATTTTAGGACTTGATTCGATCGTGGTCGGTGTTGAGGTTGAAGCAGCCGCAGGGGCAGCAGCAATAGATGCCCACGAAGAAAGGCCAAAGACTGCATTTCTTATTTTAGGACTTGATTCTTTCGGTGTCGTTGGAGAGGCTGAAGCAGCCGCAGGTCCAGAAATGGTGGTGGGCTGTAAATCAGTGGGTTGGGGTGTCGTTTTTGCAAGAGCATTTTGTGCTTTAACTTCTTTTGCTGAAGGCACATCTGCTAGTTTTTCAATTTGTGGCGGTGAAATGATAAAGGGCCCCGTAGGAGGCAAGATATAGGTTGAAAAAGCCTTAAACATAGAATCAGTTACGACGGGAATAGAATGATCAGGCTGCTTTTTGCGCCAGAACATAAGCTGCTCCATAAAAAAGAGAAATTTGTTGTTTGCTTCTTGAGATTTAGTGGTAGTTTTTAAAGTGACCTGGGAAGCTAATTCTTCACTGGGGGTTATTGGTTCACGGGTAGCCTCATCAACCCATAAAGTTGCTGTCTCAACCTGGATTTTATAATGTCCTCCAAGAAGGTCACATAGGCGTAAAATTTCATAGGTGAGAAAATATTCAGTGGAATAAAATTTATTCTGTTGATCTTCTTGAAGATCATGAAGAGCATAACTCTCAAAATTTTTTATTTCTCTCGTGAAATGGGATAAAAAATCCTTCTTATTTTCGGATGATTTGTCTGAACGTTGAAGAAAGAGCTCTAATGTCCTTTCTAAAAAATCCCAATAAGTTGAAGTAAAAGTTAAATCGCTTAATACTGAATGAATATACTTTGATCTTTGATAAAACATTTTATTCTTTAAAGAAAGACCTTCATGAACTCTCACTTTTGAATAATTTATAGGTCTTATTTTTTGAACAAGCACGACGCCTTGGTGTGCATCAAATGTTTTAAAATCAATTTTTCCCACTTTTAAAGAGGGAAGGAGTTCTAATCCACCGGATACGGTAGTGACCACCTCTCGAAGTTCTTGAGCACGAGAGTTGGCTAAGTAATATATTTCATTCCATGTTTCATTTTCATTAAATTCATTCGCTAAACATGGAATGTTTAGGAAAAGGAACGAGAGTATCCATATAATAATATATCTGTGGGACATATAAATTCAAAACTTGGTTTGAGATAAGGTACATATAGGTACTGAGCGAACGTTTAACAAGCACTATTTCCCAACCATATCAATCAACCGCTGGCGAATAAGGGGAAGTCCTTTACTTTGCGTCAAATGATGCGCAATAAAATGACCAGTGACCATGAGGGAGGACCGTATGTTAAGCAATGCTTCTTACTTAAGCCAATCGTCAACAAAACTTCCAAGCAACGCTCCAATGGCATTAGTTCGCTTCTTTGCGTCCTATCATGAGTTTCAAAGCAACGTGAACCTTTCTTTGAATAACCTTGAGTACGAGGCATATCATATTCAAATCAGCTCTCATCAACAAAGGCTGGTAAACGATCTTTTTTTCAAACTCAGCTAGAGTTTGGTAGAATACAGATCGTTTTACGGAATTTGCTCGTGGGTGATTTAAGGTTTTTTTTATAAGTAACACCTAAACGTTTAAGGGCATATCCAATCCCCGTTTTACTAACGTTTAAGCGTTGTGCTCGTTCGTATTGATAGGCATCCGGATAAGCTTGAACATCCTTCATTAGTGCATCCATGTTAATTTTGGTTGCTAACTTATTGCGTGAGGTTTTTGCGTCAATATTTTTTGTCCATCGCACAACAGTAGCAATCCCAATATCAAATCTCTTGGCAATGTTGGCAAAGCTAAGACATTCCTTCTCTTTTATGAACAAAACCTTTTTTCGAAAATCATGTGAATACGTCATTGTAGACTTCATTATTGTTTCTATTGCTACAATTATACTCAAATTATATAGGTTTGGCTATATTTACCAAGCTTAAAGTTCCAGAGTCGGATAGTTTCATGCTTGTTTCCAAAAATTATCACGGACGTCTCTCATATGCCAAAGTTAACTTGACGATGCAGTTTATAGAATCTCTACCTTATTTATCTTTAGAATTCTCCGTTTCTCCTCTTCCAAAAAGGGTGTGTGCCTTAATAAAAGAAATTGCTTCCTTCCTTGCGTCTCTAGCTGCTACAGGATTATACTCCAATGTTATCTCAGATATTTGGACTCGACTTTTTATGTAATTAGGGTATTCAGTCCAAGGATGTGTCTCGGAATCTGCGTCAAGGAAATTCCTTTCGTCAGGGGTTGGGCATACGCAGCAAGAGCTCATTTTCATTACCCCCGGATGTTTGATTTTCAAAGACCCACCGATGAAGTTATACCACGCAAATCGAATGTTAGTGTATATGGTGTTAAAAACTTCTCTGGGGTTATTGAGTACGGACCTAAAGAAACTTCTGGGATTACTGAATAAATAGGATAACATTTGCATGCTTGATAGTTGAGGGTAATAATCAAAAGCATGGCCTGAGTTAGGATAGATAATGGCTTTTAACAATTCCTTCCTTGAAGTATACACAACTTTCTGGGTTACTACCGATGGTAAGTTGAAACGTAGATCATAACGATGTTTTATATAATCTAAAAGGTTAGTTACCGGAGTATAATCATCATTTGCACCGTGTATGAAAAGAGTCGGTATTGCCAATGGATCTCGCCAGTGAACTAAAGGCATTCCATAATAGCCAATACAGAAAGCAGGATGAAAATCAGGAGCAATGCGGCTCAAATACCGGGTCATACAAGCTGATAGAGCAGGATTCACTCCCCGTGAAAAACTCCAAAAGCCGATCTCTGTGCTGTTAATTTTAGGGTGTGTCGTCATCACTTTCGCAGCAAATATCGTGTGGATGGTTTCTCCTTCTAAGGGAACCAATAACTGATTTTTAGAAGTACTCATAACTGGAACTGATAGTCCACTTTCATTGGGGGATAAATAATGCCTAAATCGCTCAATCGATAAGCTCGCTATACCTTCTTTTTCTAAAGCCGTTACGTAATCCGGCATATAAGCATTTCCCTCACTTCCGTGACATAAAATTACGCATGGGAAAGGCCCATCCCCAGGGGGTATATTCAAAAACCCGAGTGTAGGAACATAGCGGGGTGAGGTGGGCTGTAAAGAACGATTATTTTTATCTTCATTATAGTCTGGAAAACGATCCCAGGGGCAGCCTATTTCATAGAAATAGGTGGCTGAATGAGAGTACTCAGGAACTCCAATGAGAACAGGCTTTAAATATTTACAATCACCATAAGATTTTGAATTTTCTATTTTTAAAGCATTTTCAGCATTAAAAGAAAGAATCATATCATCTAAAAACAAATCATGTTGCACTGATTTATGTGTCAGAGACTGAATAGGGTGCTTAGGTAAAAGAGGAGATGTTTCTTGATGAGTTTGTTTCAAATCGTGAGCTGATGGTTCTAGAATTAGCCATAGACTCAAAATGATCACCTTAATAAAGTGATTTATCATGATTATATTCCATTATAATTGTATTTTCGTATAACTGAGAACGTATATCTCGTTAAGACAACATTGTAAAGTAAATTCAGATATATCCAGACCTATATAAAATGATCATATATCCTGTAGCAGGAAAAGAGTGTATCTATTGCTACAATTATACTCAAATTATATAGGTTTGGCTATATATGTCCTTCCAAGTTTCATTTTCATTAAATTTACTTGCTAAAACCATAGCGTTGAAGCAAAGGAATGAAACTATACATAAATAAATAAGTCTCTTCATCAAAAAATACTTCTAACAAAAAAGAAATTATATGAGCATATGTAAGTTTTATGGAATTAACTTAAAAAATTTATTTCCCAACCATATCAATCAACCGCTGGCGAATAAGGGGAAGTCCTTTACTTTGCGTCAAATGATGCGCAATAAAATGACCAGTGACCATGAGGGAGGATCGTATGTCTGGAAGAGCTTCTTCCTTCACCCAATAGGCAGGCAAAGGTAAGAGTTGGGATTTATAAGGCTCACCGGCTTCTTCACATACGGCACGGGCTGTTTTAGGAGAAATATAAATTAAATTTTCTCGTTGTCCTGTAGCTGCACAAGCAGATAAATCTAAGCCAAAGCCTAACTCTTTAAGAAGAGCTAACTCATAATTTACATAAGTTGGTAAAGCTGGGGGAGCACTAACAAGCTCTTCAATGAGGTGCTTCAGTTCTTCATAAAGAATCGGGTAGGGGTGGCGCTCAGCCAAGCATTGGTCTGTGAGCTGGCAGGCACTGCTGAGAGCTGTAAGGGGAAGGGGGGAGGAAAGAAGCTTTGCCCCCATGGCTGCAGTGGTCTCTAAACTCCATTGTCCTAGATGTTCTGACAGGCGCGCATTCCAAGTTGCTTCCACAAATGTTCCAGGCTCAATGCTCAAGCGAGAATGGGATTTAGGGACTTTAATAAGTCCAGAAAAGCGACCGTAATTTTGTGTGAGAATAGAAAGAATGCGACTCCTTTCTCCAAAAGGTCGAGATGATAAAATAATGCCGCAATCAGTCCATTTCATTTGTATTTTTATATCACTTAATAGATCAATAATCACTTTAATCTTCTGATATAAATATAATCACGAAGAAAAGAGAGCATTCATTATAAATTTAGGTAGGGAAGTCCAATCCCATCAATCTATACATAGCTGGTTTATTAGGCCAATCTTCAGCAATTTTAACGTGTAAGAAAAGATGTACGGTTCGATTAAGTAAAATTGACATTTCTTCTCTGGCAGCGCTGCTGATGGATTTAATTTGGTGTCCACGCTTGCCCAAAACGATAGGTTTTTGACCTTCTCTTGCGACATAGATAACCTGGTTAATTTTTACTGTTCCATTTTCAAATTCTTCCCACGCCTCTGTTTCAACGAGAATATTGTAAGGCAATTCTTGATGAAGTTGATGAAATAATTGTTCGCGAGTAATTTCCGCTGCCCATAATTTTTGAGGCATGTTAGTGAGTTGATCTTCTGGATATAACCAAGGTCCTTGTTGGACTTCTTGCGCAAAATAAGTCGCCAGATCTTCAATTCCATCACCGCTCAGCGCCGAGATCATAAATGTGCGAGTGATATTCGAAAAGGATTGAAATTGAGCAGCAATCGTGAGGAGGGCCCCATGCTTTACGCGGTCAATTTTATTTAATATGAGGGTGACAGGGCGTGACTGAAGCTTCTCTAAAATTTTAAAACTGCTCTCAAAGGATTTTTGTGTGACATCTACCACCAAAGAAATAACATCAGCGTCTTTACATGATTCCCAAGCTGCTTGAACCATGGCGCGCTCTAATTGCTTTTGAGGTGCAAAAATACCTGGAGTGTCAACTAGAATAAGTTGGCTTTCACCACGAATGGTTATTCCTAAAATACGCTGACGTGTTGTTTGTACTTTTGGCGAAACAATGCTCACTTTACTCCCAACCAGTTGGTTAACGAGGGTTGACTTGCCTGCGTTGGGTTCTCCTAAAATAACAATAAAGCCACAGCGTGTTTGCATTAGTTACTACATCCTTCATTTTCTTGAGATTCATAAATAGCATGAGGATGCCCAATGTGATAGGCCCAATAACGATCGCCATAAGACCAATGCCAATATTCGGTTGGGTAGTTCACAAATTCCACTGATTCTAAAACGTTGTTCATAATACTTCTGTTGTGTTTTGCCTCATTAGAAATTTTTTCAGAAAATGTAAGAGAAAGAGAGCCGTCCATATCTTCTGTCCAGCGGCTGGGATGAATTCCCATTTCTACCGGCTCACCTTGGTCGTTAATGAGATAAACATCAATAGCGCCGCCTGTGGAATGGGGTGGAATATTTTTTGTACCATCAATATTAATGACTGGAGAAACAAGCTTTGTTGTTTCCTCAAAAACTTGTTGTTCAGACCAATTTGGACAATGTGCTTTTATTTGATTATATCGATTGGTAAATAACATATTTTGCAGAGTTAAACTTCTATATCCTTCATATAAACATAACCGCAACCCCTGGGGGAGCAATGACTGTGCTTGCAAAAGCTTCTCATATACGGTTTTGCGCATTTTAGTATAGTCCGTATTATTTGGAATCTCTGGTGAAGGTCCAAAGGCAATAATCTTCTGTTCACATAGATCAAACATTGGGTCACCATTTTCAACGGCAGGAATTGATAGTACTTGTGGATCGGCTATTAAAATAATTTTTTGTTGTTTTGACGTAACCAAATGCTGATTCCTCAATTATAAATTGATCATTAAAATGAAATTTACTTATCCAACTGGTTGGCCACGATACTTCGCTATCCAGATAGTTGTGTCTCCACACTCTTTGTCGTTTACACTATGAAAAAGCACCTCAAAATGATTTGATTTAAGGAGTTTTTCATACTCTTCAAGAGATAGCGAAGCATGATATAAATCCTCACCACCGTTATTGCTCCATATTTCCCCAGCTTCATGGTGAGAGGTAAATAACAAAATACCTTCTGGATTTATATATTTCTCAAGGCATGTAAACAATGTTCTTTGATCATCTGAGGGGAGGTGAAATAGACTGTGCCATAAAACAATGAGATCAAATTTATCATTTAAATCTATAAGTCTCATATCTTGAACATTAAATTTTGCTTCAGGAATATACTTTCGTGCTTTCTCAATCATCCTGGCGGAGCCATCAACTCCTGTTACTTGAAAACCTTTAGAGATAAAATATTTTGCTATGGGTTCACCCATTCCACATCCGAGATCTAAAACTTTTCCTCCTTGTTTGGTCAAAGTTAAAGCTCTATCGAGTGATGGCTTTTCAAGCACCAGATCCCGTAGCCGGACTGAATCAAACCAGTCTGCAATTTTTTCATAGTCTTCAAAAACGTTATCTTTGTTTGCCATTGTTTCTAATTATTTCTAAGACTGTTTATGTAACACCTTATTTTTTCTCATTCAACAGTATACCCGCTGCCATTTGTTCTGCTTGGCGCTTCGAAGCCCCTGTTCCAATTGCTTCGCCTAACCCTTTAACCGATACGCGAACAATAAAAGTAGGAGTATGCGCCGGCCCTGAATGCTCTAGAGTCTCATAGACGGGGATAGCACCAGCATATTTTGATTGAGCAAGCTCTTGAAGAGACGTTTTAGCATCTTTTGGAGGGCGAATATCTTTTTCAAGAAGAGCTGGCCAATAAGTATTGATAAATGCCATGGCACCATCCATGCCACCATCTAAGTAAATTGCACCTATAAGAGCTTCAACTGTATCTGCCCAAATAGTAGGATTAGGTGATGAGTCTTTAAGAGAGGTGGTCAAATATTCTCCCAGCTCTACTTTTTGTGCGACTTCTAAACACGCCTCACGGCAAACAAGGGCGGCAAAGCGTTTAGCCAAATCTCCTTCATTTTCCATTGGATACTTTTCATAAATCATTTGAGCAACGGCAAGCCCAAGAACACGATCGCCTAAAAATTCCAGGCGCTCAAACTCACTGATTTTTTGAGAAGGATTTGTGCTGGGATGTGTTAAGGCACTCTTCAAAAGGTTTAGATCTTGAAAAATATAAGAGATTTTGGATAAAAAATTTTGATTAATCATCTCTTGCGCCATGACTTTTTAAATTTTTTTAGTTGCTTGTTTGATGTATTCTTTTTATGCCCAACATGGGGTTGTTTTGCAAATTCAAAATTATCTACTAATTCAAAAAGAAGACTGTTGGTTGATATGTCAGCTGATTGGAGACGTACTTCTATGGGACTGCCCAGTTGATAAGATGTTTGAGTGCGTCGACCTAGAAGCCTGTGATTACCTTCATCATAGTGAAAAACATCCCCTCTTAAAAGATGACGAGGAATGAAACCTTGCGCTCCGGTATCAGAAATGGCGGCAAAGATCCCATTCTTGGTTACACCAACAATTGTTGCCGGAAATACTTTACCAATGTGGGGGAGGTGATAGGCAATTATAAATCGATCTTGAACCTCTCTTTCGGCAACAGCAGCGGTTCGTTCGGTTGCAGAAATATGATCTGCCAGTGCAGTTAAATGCGCTGACCTGTCAGTCAATCCGTCATCACCAAGTTGTAATGCAGATATGAGAGAACGATGGACAATAAGGTCAGAGTAACGCCGGATGGGGGAGGTAAAGTGGGCGTAATGAGTTAGGTTTAAGCCAAAGTGTCCGATATTTAAAGGACTATAGCGTGCTTGTGCTTGAGAGCGTAAAACAAGATCAGATATCATTTGGGCAACAGGGGTCCCTTTTGTCTTAGTCAGAACTTCATTAAATTGTCGGGGATGTGGTTTTTTCGCTTTTGTGAAAGTAAGTTTCATTTTGCGTAAAATCTGACGAAGATTTACAATGCGCAATGCATCTGGTGCATCATGAATACGGTAAAGACATGGCCATTTTTTTATAAGGAGTGTTCGAGCAGCGGCAACATTTGCTGCAATCATGAATTCTTCAATGAGCCGATGACTTTCATAGCGAGGAGCAGGAATAATACGCTCAATATGACCATTTGAACCAAAAATAACTTTTCTTTCTTGTTGTTCAATATCAAGAGTACCGCGACGAGCTCGTTCCTTTGCCAGAGATTTATAGGCACCATAAAGTGGTTTGATCACTGTTTCAAGTAAAGGACCGGTAACCTCATCAACATAACCATCAAGCGCCTTTTGAACTTGAGCATAGGTTAATCGTGCTCTCGAACACATGAGGCCACGTTTGACATGGTGCGATTTTACTTTTCCTTCAGATGAAACAATCATTTCAATGGCCATACAGGCGCGGTTCACATTCGGTTTAAGAGAACATAAATCATTTGATAAAGCCTCGGGCAGCATGGGGACAACGCAGTCGGGGAAATAAACAGAGTTTCCTCTTTCTTTTGCTGCATGATCCAATGCATCTCCCGGGCGGACATAATAAGCAACATCGGCTATTGCGACAAGAATACGCCAACCCCCCTTGTTACGTGGATCATTGTCAGCGCATGCCCAAACGGCATCATCAAAGTCTCGTGCATCCTCACCATCAATCGTAACAAGAGGAATTTTTGTAAAATCAGTACGTTGTCCCAAAGAAGGAACTTTTCCTTGTTCACTTAAAAGGATAGCTTCCTTAGAAAAAGTATGAGGAATGTGGTGTGCATATATTGCAATTTGACTGAAACTTTTTGGGTTATCAATGCGGCCTATTTTATTATGAATCTTGGGTCCATAAGCTGTGGAAACAGAGTACGCAACAATATCTCCTTCTAGAAGGCCTTTTGCTTCAGCAGGTAAAAGTTTGACACCAGGAAATGTATCTTTGCGATGGCAAGGTGATAGGCGGCCTCCTCCATCACGGGAGTGTGTAAAGATACCTAAGTGGGTCTTTGCTTTTTTCTCTAACTTCTTGAGAACTTCACCATGCCAAAGATCTTTTGTGTGGGTTTGAAGGCGAACGAGGACGTGAGCGCCAACTCCTAAGAGACTATGTTTTGTATGTGTTCGACGAGACGGTAATAGCTCAATTTTCGGTGCAGGTGTCTCGGCAGTCCAATCGAGAGGAATGGCAATTAATTGCGCATCTTCGCCTATTTCAATAATCTCAACAACTAAGACATGGCCTGCAGCAAAGGAAAGAGTTGCAGGAATGAGCCTGCGGCGTGAACCACGTTCGAGATTACCCTCAGTCTCTAATTGAGCTAAAACTTGTTTTAAAATGATGCGATTATCTCCTCGAATGCCTAAATGGCGTGCAATTTGATTTTTTGTAAGAGGTGATTCGCTACTTGCCAAAAGTTCTAAAATGCTTTTGCGTAAAGTATCGTGCGTAAGGTATGTATTTCTTTTCATTATAAGACAAGTATAGCAGTCTTTTCAAAGATATGAAAGGATTTGAAGGGGGTTATTCTCCAAATGCTGAAATACCTGTTTGTGCACGTCCTAAAATAAGAGCATGAATATCGTGAGTTCCCTCATAAGTATTCACGGCCTCTAAGTTCATAACATGACGAATAACATGATATTCGTCCACAATTCCATTACCGCCATGCATGTCTCTGGCAGTTCTTGCAATTTCAAGAGCCTTCCCACATGAATTTCTCTTAATGAGAGAGGTAGCTTCGGCAGCTATTAGCCCCTGATTTTTTAAGCGACCCACGCGAAGACAAGCCTGCAGGCCAAGGGTAATTTCCGTTTGCATGTCAGCAAGTTTTAGCTGGATTAATTGCATAGAAGCCAGAGGGCGCCCGAATTGCTTACGATCAAGAGTATATTGACGCGCAGCGTGCCAACAAAATTCTGCTGCTCCTAAGGTTCCCCAGGCGATACCATAGCGGGCATTATTTAAGCACCCAAATGGGCCTTTGAGTCCGCTTACGTTTGGGAACATATTTTCTGCAGGGACAAAGGCATCTTCAAGAACTATCATGCCCGTAAGAGAAGCCCTTAAACTAAATTTACCGTCTATTTTAGGGGTGGATACGCCTTTTGTATTTCGCTCAACAAGAAAACCTTTGATAACATTATCTTCGGTTTTTGCCCATACTATCATGATATCTGCGATGGGAGAATTTGTAATCCAGGTTTTTGTGCCGGTTAAGAGATAACCACCGTCTACTTTACGTGCCGTTGTGCGCATGCTTCCTGGATCTGAGCCGGAATCTGGTTCTGTTAAACCAAAGCATCCAACTTTTATCCCAGAAATAAGATCAGGCAAATACTTACGACACATCTCTTCTGATCCATATGCCGCAATGGGGAAAATAGTCAGAGAGGATTGAACACTCATTGCTGAACGGTAACTTGAATCAACACGTTCAACTTCACGAGCAATGAGACCATAGCTTACATATCCAGCGCCAGATCCGCCTTGTTCAGGAGACAGTGTTGCACCTAAAAATCCCATTTGCCCCATTTCTGATAATATAGTGCGATCAAAATGTTCCTTGCGATTTGCTTCAAGAATTCTGGGCATTAATTTTTCTTGGCAATATGCATAAGCAGAATCACGAATGAGGCGCTCTTGTGGCTCGAGTTGTTCTTCAAGAAGAAGAATGTCTTGCCAAGGGAATGCGGATGGATGATGTGGATGAGAGTCTGTCATTGGGGGTACTTCACTTATAGCTAGCATTATGCATCAAATTTTATTCCTTGTGCGAGGGGTAATTGGGATGAAAAATTAATTGTATTGGTGGCACGGCGCATATACGTTTTCCAAGAATCAGAGCCAGATTCTCGTCCGCCACCGGTTTCCTTATCGCCTCCAAATGCTCCCCCAATTTCTGCTCCACTTGGTCCAATATTCACATTGGCAATACCACAGTCGCTGCCCCTTGCCGATAAAAATATCTCAGCTTCCCGAATATCTGATGTAAAAATGCAAGATGATAGACCTTGAGCAACATCGTTATGAAGTGAGATAGCTTCTTCAAAATTTGAATAACGCATTGCATATAAAATAGGCGCAAAGGTTTCTGAGCGAACTGTTGAAGTTTGTTCAGGCATTTCCACAAGAGCGGGCTCTACATAATATGCTTGTGGGTACTTATCTTCTAATATTCTTTTTCCTCCAAAAACAATCCCTCCGTCTTGATGAGCTTTTTTGAGAGCATCCTGCATGGATTGAAAAGAAGAGGCATCAATGAGTGGTCCAAGAAGAGTTCTATCTTTTAGCGGATGTCCTATAGGGAGATCTTTATAACGTTTTTTTAGATCCTGTATAAGTTGTACATAAATAGAATCATGAATAAAAATCCGGCGCAGCGTTGTGCAGCGCTGCCCAGTCGTTCCTGCTGCGCTAAAGACGATGGCTTGAGCCGCTAAATTTAAATCAGCGCTTGGAGCAACAATCATGCCATTATTTCCTCCAAGTTCTAGGAGACTTCGCCCAAATCGACTAGCAACTTTTGGTGCAACGGTTTTCCCCATGCGCGTACTGCCGGTTGCGCTGATAAGGGAGATGCGTGAATCGTCCACTAATTTCTCACCCATAACATGATTTCCCAAAAGAAGCTGCTGCAGATGCTCTGGAGCAGCTTCAAAATGATGGATAGCTTGATTCAGTAATCTTTGACAGGCGAGTGCAGTAAGGGGCGTTTTTTCAGATGGCTTCCAAAGAAGGCTATTTCCACAGATGAGACTTAAACATGCGTTCCATGACCAAACGGCTGCGGGAAAATTAAAAGGACTGATAATTCCTACAATGCCTAACGGGTGCCATGTTTCCATCATGCGGTGTAAAGGTCGCTCAGACGTAATAGTAAGGCCATAAAGCTGTCGCGATAAGCCGGCAGCAAAGTCACACATATCAATCATTTCTTGGACTTCACCGCGACTTTCTTCCAAAATCTTTCCACATTCTAAAGTTATAAGATGAGCTAAGTCTTCCTTATGGGTGCGGAGTTCTATGCCAAAAAGTCTGACAAGTTCACCCCGCTTGGGAGCTGGTATGGTTCGCCATTTTAAGAAGGCATTCTGTGATTGATGGATAATTTTTTCGACTTGATCGAGAGGTGTACCTCCGATGCGTGCGATTTCTTCTCCATCAAGGGGAGAGCGGACACGAAGCGTTCCCGAAGGTGTAATATATTGGTCGAGCTTTAAGTTGGATAAGACCTGTTGGAAGCCCATGACCCTCTCTTCATAATAGAACCTCATACTCAATCGTAAGCGTAAAATTTACAGATTGGCAAGAGGTTGAAGAGATAGACTTACTCGGCGCCTACGGTTCCGGAAATAAAATGTTTACGACAGAGGGCAATGTAGCGGTCATTGCCCCCAATTTCGATTTGTTCACCCTGACGTACGATTTTCCCTTTTTCATCAATACGCGCATTCATGGTTGCTTTACTTCCGCAATGACAAATCGTTTTGATTTCGATAAGCTCTTCTGCCCAGGAGAGAAGATACCGGCTTCCTTCAAAGGTTTCACCAAGGAAATCTGTTCGCAAACCATAAGTTAAAACAGGGAGTTTAAGGTGGTCGACCACTTCTGCTGATTGCAAAACTTGATCTTTGGTCATAAATTGAGCTTCATCAATAAGAATACATCGAAGCTTAGGCATTTCCTTTTGAACTTTGGAAATATAATCAAAAAAGTTAAAGGAACGATCAAATGGAATGGCATCGTTGGCAAGACCTATACGTGAAGCAATTTTACCCTCTCCATAGCGATCGTCTATAATTGGTGTAAACAACAATGTATCCATTCCGCGTTCACAATAGTTATAGCTTGATTGAAGAAGTGTCGTCGTTTTCCCTGCATTCATTGCTGCGTAATAAAAATAAAGTTTTGCCATTTAGTTCCTGCTTAAGTATGTATTTAATAATCGTCCCGCTGTTCCACTCCACTCTACTGCTCCTTGAATGCGACCTATTTCCTCGCCTTTTGAGTTTATAAAAACCGTTGTTGGGAGGGCAGACGCCTGAAAATATCGTGATAAAGAACCATACTTATCAAGAGCAATGTTTAGAGTTTTAATTCCCTTCGTTTTATAGAATTCTTTAATCTTATCAATGTTCTTGGCATCTGTAGCTACCGCAAGAACATGCGCTCCATTCTTATACTTATCGGCAAAGGTGTCAAGCTCAGGAAACTCTTGGACGCAAGGTGCACACCACGTAGCCCAAAAATGCAAAATCACAGGCTTACCTTGCAAGTCTTTCAGGTCTTTTTCATTTGGTGCAGACTCTGAGGAGCTGTCAAATTCCCAATATTTTCCTTCTGTGATTGGTTTGGCAGGAGCTGTGGGAATAAAGTTAATCGTAAGAAGAGAAACCTTTTTGGCTTCTTTTTTAGGTGCATCTGTATGTTTTGGAGGGGTTGTTAAGGCCCAATAACCCGCCGTTCCAACACCAGCAATCACAAGACCCAATATGAAATAAATACCTTTATTCATTGATAGACTCCTAACCTAGTGCTGCATACTTTATCCTAAAAAATTGATAAATGAGAAGGGAGAATTCTCCCTTCCATATATATAAGAGATCTAAATTTGCTTTACGAGCAAATATGAAATAATTTTTAGCTGGAAATAGAATCGGTTAAAGTTTGAGCTCTTCTTATATAATTTAAATGCTTTTGAAATTCAAAGCAAACAACCCCAAGATAATAAATCGGAGCCATTCTTTTGATAATCTCTTGTGCTTCTACCTGAAGAACTTGCAAATGGTTCTTTAAGGTAATCACAGGTGTTGTTTGATGTTCCTCAGCTAGCTGCTGAGCGTATTTAAGTGTAAGAAGGTCAGAAAATTTTGTTATAGGTAATTGCGTGCCTATCATATAGAGCAATTTTTGAACACGATGCATTACATCTTGTATATCACTTAAATTGTATACCAATGATTGTGTTTTTTGTTGAAGTAAATCTAGAAGGTCAGTATGTAAGGAGATGGAAATGTGGTCGATAATTTTATAAGGATGGGGCATCATCGAATGCCAAAAACTATCCAATTGTTCGAGTTCAGAGAAAGGCGTGCTCTTAAATATTTCATAATTGGGTATAGAACAAGGAAAAGAAGAAGGGCTTTGGGAGGAAGCGAGAGCGGCTGCTAAGTTTTTAGCAAGGAGAATGGGAAGTTCCCGAAATCTTGTTATTTTATGATCCAATTCTTCGAATTCTTTTAGTGATTTCTTATGAAAAATCGCAAGCATTTTATGTTCCGTGGAACCAGGTTGTAAGCCACTTAACATTTCATTGATTGAAGCTAATTTTTGTAACTTTTCTTCCTTTAGAGTACTATCATCTCGGATAGAGTCCTGAACCGCTCTTTCAAAATTTTTGATCAATGTGCTTGGGGGTATATCTACAACATGTCCTGAATCTGGGTTGATTTTAAATTTTGCTAATACAGGGGGTGTGGCAGCAACTTTAGTTCCAGGGGTCTCAGCAGCTACTGCTGCAAGGCCTGTTGTTAAGCTTATGATAAGGCATCTCAAGAAGTTAAGTATATAAATATTAGAAAAATTCATGGTTTAATCATTATCTTTTGTAAGTTTGTGACGAGGTGCTTCTTCTAAAAAGGCTTCAATGACTTTAAAAAAATAATAGGGGGGCGCAAGTTGAGGAATTAATATTTCATCAGCCTTCTTTATTAAATATTGCATTTCTTTTTCTAAAAATAACTTAACGGGTATCCCACTCTTTTTTGCTATTTCTTCATATAATCGTAAGTGCATTTCTGAAGTATGGTTGAGTGCCTTTTCAACTCCCAAAACATGAGCATACATTTCTGATATAGAAAATATCTCTCTCTGTTGGTTGATCAGCTTATGAGCAGGGAAAATATTTTGTAGATTAAAAAGAATGTCTCGTGCTTCATCCGGAAGCGAATATGGTATAGGCAATAACACGTGGGAACTATCTTCTAAGCCTCGAGATATGGAAAATAAATCCATAAAGGCATCATGTTTACCCATTGAAGTCGCTCCCAAGAGCTCAAAATTGAAAACCCGCAAAGTAACATATGGATAACTAAGAGAGGTACCCGTGTGAATAGCCCGCAAGATTGTTTGCAGAGTTTCTTCTAAGTCTACAAGATCCCTAGACTTACTTTCAAATTTTGCTTCTTTCCTTTTCAACTTTTTAAGATAAAGCTCAGCCCCTAAGCGTTCTGGAGAGTCGGGAGTCAGTTTTTTTAAATCTAACTCAACCTTTTTAATTTGCTCTCTCGTCTCATCTCTTAAGGCGCCTAAACCTTCACAAATATCCCCTATAACAGACTTATAATCTTGTATAAGATGACTTCCTTCAGCATCTTCAAATCGGCCCGTATCTGGATTAAGTTTGAACTTTAACACCTTAGGAGCTGTGGTTGCCGGTTCACTTGTGTCTGGCTTTTCCATCGCCTGCGCAAATGAAGATAATACTAATGCAATACTCAAACATGAAAATAATGTTTTATTCATATAATTCTCTATAGTTACGTTTTGTTTATAAAATTAATATTACCTAATAAAACATAATTAAAAACAGGTCAATATAAATATTCCGATGGTGTTTATCTAAATAGCTTATCTTCCCATAGACGGGCTTGAACGCGGATTGAGCATGCTTAAAATGCGCCCAAGGGTCTCAGCCATTTTGTGGCGATGAATAACCATATCAATCATGCCATGGTCTAGTAAGTATTCTGCACGCTGAAAGCTTTCTGGCAATTTCTGACGAATGGTTTCTTCAATCACGCGTGCACCTGCAAACCCAATAATTGCCTGAGGTTCAGCAATGGCAATATCCCCCAGCATGGCAAATGAAGCAGAAACCCCCCCTGTTGTTGGGTTTGTTAAAATAACGATATAGGGCAAGCCTGCCTCGCGAACTTTTTCAACAGCTATAGTTGTACGTGGCATTTGCATGAGGGCTAAAACACCTTCTTGCATGCGGGCTCCCCCAGAGGATGGTACAATAATGAGAGCAGAATGAGTGTTAATGGCTAAATCGGCTGCGGTTAAAATACCTTCTCCAACAGCAATTCCCATGGATCCCCCCATGAAGGAGAAATCAAACACGGCAACGACGGCTTGTTGTCCCCCAATTTTACCACTTGCAACAACAATTGCATCATCGCGACCTGTTTTCTGACGATATTCTTTAAGACGATCAACATAGCGTTTGCTATCTCTGAAGTTTAAAGGATCAGTAATTGCTTTAGGCAAGGGGGCTTTTACATATGTTTTGTTATCAAACAAAGAATCAAGTCTGTCCTGAACGGACATACGCATATGATTTTGACAGTAGTGGCAAACATAGCTGTTTTCCACAAGATCTCGATGAAACAACATATGTTCGCATGCATCACATTTATCCCATAAATTATCAGGTACCTCATTTTTATGCATGAGGGCCTGAATTTTAGGTCGAACAAAGTTTGTCAGCCAATTCATGGGAGCTGCCTTTTATTTTAGGAATTCAATAATTGACGTAATTCTTTCCCAGTTTTAAAGAATGGGACGCTTTTGCTTTCTACCATAAGAACTTCTCCAGTTCGTGGGTTGCGTCCTTTACGGGGTTTACGGTGACGGACCGAAAAAGTACCAAATCCACGTAGCTCAACACGGCCACCATTCTCTAAGGCTTTCATGATTTCATCGAAGATTTTGCAGACAAGTTCTTCTACTTGAGTATATGTTAAACTTTGAAAGGATGCTGTTACTTTTGCAATCAAATCAGATCGAGTCATTATTTTTTTTCCTCCTTCCTATATCCTGTCATTTTTGAAAATATTTTGTTGAATTGCTCCCCAATTAATCACAATATTTCTTGAAAAATCAAGGGGATTTTTATTTCGCCTTAAAAGGTGAAGTCCAGACTTGGCTTCATATTATTAACAAATATTAAAAAAAACTAAACATTTCATCATATTAAAATAGATTGTAAGGACTTTAGATAACAATCAGAAGGGATTTTTAATCCCTCCTTAATTGTTTATAGATAAACTTTTATTAAGGAATCTGTATCAAACTAAGGGGATTCCTTTAAAAGTTGGTACTATTTGTGGAGGCTGTTGCCTATGCAACAAAATCAGGAGCATATATCTCAGATATCACTTTTGCTCAGCAGAGCAAAGATAGATGGAGTTAAACCTTTAAGTGCTGAAAATTATCTCGCTTCTCTATGCGACATGATTTCAAAGGAATCTGAAGTTTCAAAAGTAGCCCAAGAGTGCCTAGCTACTTTTAAAACAATAGATTCTCTTTATAAGGATATGGAGAATAACAGTCATGAATTAAAAAAGCTGCGTGAGCAGTTTTTAGTTCACATAAACAAAATTAAAGAATTTGTGATTGGAGAACAAAGTGAAAAATCACTTGAAATGAAAAGAACATTTCAGTTGTTACAAAATGCTCTGCAAGACAAGCCTTTTTCGGAAAAAAACCGAACAAATATTCTTTCAAATAAGCAGCCTAACATACAATTTGAAAGTACAGGAACTGAATACTTGCATTCCATGGGTTTTGATCAGATTGTAAGCATGATTAATGCGGCGTCTGTTCATGTACCAGAATGGATGTCCAGAACAGGAACATTACTAATATTAGATAGCAACCTTAATACTTCTCAAGCTTTAATGCGTCGTTTAACGCGAGAAGGGCATAAGGTTTTAAATGCTGAAAATGAAACACAGGCAATTGATCAATTACATTCTTCAATAATAGATGCCATTTTAATTGATTATATGATGTTTAAAGAAAACCTTTATGATTTCTTAAGGAAAATTGAAAAAGATCCAAGTGTTGAATATATGCCTGTCATCATTATTGGGCCTCCGGAAAATACTGAGGATATCAAGCGTATTACAGAGTCAGGTGTTGCAGATTATCTTGCCAAACCTGTAAATCCAGCACTGTTAAAAGTATGTGTTCATGCTGTGTTAGAAAAAAAGTATGCTTTTGAACAACGTGTCAAGAGATCTCAAGAGATGCACAAGACACGCCGTGAGTTAGAAGCTGCAATCCAAAACTTACCAGATGGATTTGCTATCTTTGATCAAGACAGTCATATGGTTATGCATAATGATAAGTTATTTGAATTTTACCCCCATCTCAAGAATAGAGAAGAAATGACGCGTGGTGGTTTAACATTTGAAAGATTTATAGATGCCAATGTTTCAGCAGGAATATATATATTTGAGGGAACAGGAAAAGAAGCTATCCGCACTTTGGCAGAAGAAAAAAAGGCGAACTTCTTATTACCTGCCAGTCAATGGGAAGAATCATTGTTGAATGGCATGACTTTAGGAATTACAACCTATCGTACTCCAGACGGTGGAGGAGCATTGGTGGTAAAAGATATTTCACAGGATAAAGCCCAACATCAGGACTTAACATTCTTAGCATATCATGATTCACTTACTGGTTTGCCAAATCGCAAGTCCTTTTATCAAAAGTTAAATCAATCTATCCAAAGTATCCAAGAATCCGGAAATGGGTTGCTAGCAATTCTTTTTCTGGATTTAGACGGCTTTAAAATCATTAATGATTCTTATGGGCATGAAATGGGTGATTGGCTTTTGAATCAAGTTGGTCAACGCCTGTGGCGTTGTATTCGTGGAGATGATATGCTTGCGCGTTTTGGAGGAGATGAATTTTGTATTCTTTTAACTCATGTTCAAAACCGTAATAAGGTGGAGATGGTTGCACGTCGTATTTTGAAATCCCTTTCTGAACCCTATATTCGTAATGATATCACTATGACCATAGGGGTCAGCATCGGCATTGGTGTCTATACCGCAGGTCTTGAGGATGGTGAGTCATTGTTAAAGGAAGCTGATGCCGCAATGTATGCTGTAAAGCAAGATGGTAAAGGCAAATTCTGTTTTTATGATGAAATTTCAAACGAATTAAGTTCAAGAAAACCAAAGCCAACTGAAGCCTAAGAGTACTGGCAACAAAATACCCATAGACCAAAGCAAGTACCCAAAAAACCCTGGCATTTTGATATGAGAACGCATCGCAATAGACTGAACAACGAGGTTTGGGGCATTTCCAATATAAGTCATAGCCCCCATAAAAACAGAACCAGTCGAGATAGCAATAAGAAGGTCCGCATTTTCATTCATAAGAGAGAGAGGATTTCCTCCTGTCAAATTAAAGAAAATTAAATAGCTGGGAGCATTGTCTAATATGGAAGAAAAAATTCCTGTTGCCCAAAAATATGCCAGGGCATTTGGTGAGCCGTTTGAATTTACGAAATCGAAGAGGGGAGCAAAGGCTCCAGATTCTCCACCCTTTAACATACGTAAAATAGGTGTAACAGTTATAAAAATTCCTATAAATATGACAGCAACTTCTTCCAAAGGTTTCCACGAGAATTGATTGGAGTCATGTATTCCTTTTGGAGTCATTTTCCAAGATAAGTAAGCAATGAACAATAAAAGGAAATCACGAATTATATTCATAAGGAGGGGGTAGGAAAAAGATTTAAATATATTTTCAAAAACTATTAAACATAGTGCAGCACTTAAAAAAATAAAATTTCTTTTTCCTTCTATCCTAAATTTTGCTTCCGTGTGCAAATGGTCAGGGTCCTTGATGTTGGGATCATGGAAAAAATAATAGTGATCCAGAATCCAAAAGAGCGTTAAAAGAATGCATCCTACGAAGAGAAGGGGGAGAAAAAGATGAATTGTTGTCCAGAAAAATTTAATATTATTTAAATAGCCTATAAAAAGGGGAGGATCACCCAAAGGGGTAAGGCAGCCCCCAATATTTGAAACCAGAAAAATAAAAAAAATAACCACATGAGCATTTGTGCGACGATATTTGTTAAGAACGATAAGAGGGCGAATGAGCAACATGGAGGCGCCCATTGTTCCTATAATGTTGGCTAAAAATGCGCCAACTGCCAAGAATCCAGTATTCATGATGGGAGAAGCTTTTCCCTTCATTGTTATATGAATACCGCCTCCAACTGTGAATAAAACAGTGATAACCGCCATAAATGGGAAATAATGGTGCGTCAAAGAAAAAAGTGTTACTGAGAGAGCAGAATCCCACCCTTCCGTATAAACAACAGGAAGTATGAAAGCAAAGATCCATCCAGCAATAATGCCTTTGTGCCATTTTTGCCAAATCTGAGGGGCAAGATAAGGAAGGAATGCAAGAGAGGTTAAAATGCCAGCAAAGGGAATTCCCCAAAATAAGGAAAGAAAGGATGGACCATAAGGCATCTTGATTCTATTTCTTGTTTCAATCACTATAAATAAAGGGTTTACAATAGTATGATATGAAAAGCAATGACAGAGACTGCAAAAATAAGTGATAGAATTATACCTTATCTCAAGAGTTGGTACATATTTTTAGGTACCTTTGTTGTTATCGCTGGAGGGCTCTTTGCATGGAAGGGCCCTACTTTGGTGAAAAATATTGCCAAATCATCTCTAGAGCAAAGTTTAAGGCCTTTGGGCATTGAAAAGATTGAGATCGATTCTGCAAGCATAGGATTAGGACGCATTTATTTAAGAGATATCCGTAGCAAAGCATCTCCTTCGACACCAACCTTAAATATTCAGGAGATGAACGTTGGTATCACACCTTTTTTTAGAACTAAAGCACTTGAGATTGTAGGGGCAACCATTGAACTTCCAAAGGGAGAAGGCTTCTCTTTTTCTAAAAATGTCTGGCAAGAAATGAAGGCTAAAGTTACGCACATAGTGACGCATGTTAAGCGTCTTAAATTGCCAGCTATTACCATGCAAGACTGTCTTATAATCATTCCAACTTCCACCGAAACTTTAAAAATCCCTGTGCATGTCTTGACCCAAACGACACTCAATGGTCGTCAGATTCTGACTGTTGATTGGGGAGAGCCTAAAGATAGCAAACTAACAGGCCAGCTTGTTTTAGAAACGAATCGAAAGGGAATGACCGTTGACATACATGCAGATAATGTGGATTTTCGTTCCCCCTATTTTCAAATAAAGGCCCCAGAAATATCTTTGTGGGCAACGACTGCAATGGAAGATGTAGAAGGTTGCAGTGTGGATGGGTTTGTTAAGCTTGATCACTTACTACTTGCTTCATATGGTTCTTTAAAATCTCCACTTGATATGAATATAGAAGCCACAGGAACATTAGATAATTTGGATCTTGATGAAGTTAGAATTTCAGAAAGAGGCAGTTCATCAGATCTTTTGGAGGTTGAGGGAACATTTAAGCCAAACCAACCTTATGCCCAATTCACTTTTGCACTGCAGGTACCCCAAATTTCCAAAATATGGAATTTTACTAGGCAATTAGCAGCCCAGACAGGAGAGACCGTTTCTGCTGATGGTCAGATAAATGTATCTGGTGAAGTTCTTTGGGAGGGAGGACATATGAAATCCTCAGCGCTCACTGCGAAACTTAAGGACATATCCGTGTCAAAAGAGGGCTTTTCCATGGAGGGGGTCTCGGGCGAATTCGTCATAGACTCACTCTATCCTGTTGTAACAAAGTCTCCTCAACGTTTTTTTGCCCCAAAGCTAATGATGGCAGGGATTGATTTTAAAAAGGTAGCTCTGGAATGGTTATTTGATGAAACAGGGCTCTTCCAAATTAAGAACTTTTCAGCAGAGGCTCTCGATGGGACACTTAAAGCACATAGATTTCAAAGAGAAATTGACAGTACCCAACTAGCTTTTCAATTTGAAGCAGATTTTGAAAACATTGAATTGGCGAAAATCTTACAACTCACAGACTTGGAAAGTCTCTCAGGTCATGGGACGCTTGCTGGAAATGCACTTATGCGCTATGGGTTTGAAGAAGGATTAGATGTCCTTCAAGGCGAGTTACATTCAACTTCAAACACAGGACTTATCCAGTATAAGCCGAAAACCGATGGAGGGAAGCCACCTTCTTTTGATCAGAAGGAAGTTAATATGGCCCTTCAAGTTCTTGATAATCTTAATTTTAGCTTATTTAATGTCCGGTTGCAGCATGTGCCCAATAATCCTTCTGAAATGCAAGGAATTGTAAAAATGCTTGGGTCAAATCCGAATGTATTGAATGGTTATCCATTTGAGTTTAATATCGTAACAACCGGAAAACTTAAAGATTTGGTGGAAAATACCCTTCTCCGTATGAAGCCCCCGGTTGATATAAGTAAACTTGAAAAGGCTTCTGCAGAGGTTAAGGTCCCTGAAAGCCCTAAGGCAACTCAGGCCTCATCAACGGCCAAACCCATTAAGAAGGCGAAAGTGACAAAAGTTATTAAAAAGGGTAAAAAGAAAAAGAATAGAAATAGGAAACTCAAGAATGTATAAAGCATTTTTCGTCGGACTTGGAGCATCAGCTTTTTTGATTGGGTGTTCACCAACTGTAAAAGTCGAAGCACCTGATAAGCCGATCGTGGTTAATATGAATTTAAAAATTGATCATAAGGTTAAAGTCAAAGTTCAGGACGACTTGAAAAAGTCGAGAAAAAATAAACCTGATATCTTTGCATAAGAAAGGATATTGATCATGAAAAAATATTGGATATTGAGTATAGGATTTAGTGTGGTAATGAGTGCTGGCGTGCAGGCCCAGTTAAAATTATCAGAAGCCTTTGCACAAGGTAAGGTTTGTGAGCGACCAGATGGATATATTCAATCTGTTTCTGGGTACGAAGGCGAAACTGCTGATTTGGTTGGCTATGTTAATAACGCGCGTCGCAAAGAATATTCTTCAATTGTAACCAAGCGCGGAGTTCCTATCGAGGCTGTGGGAGCGGAAAATGCAGAAGACTTAAGGCGTGCTCATCCTGAACGTTCTTGCCCATAAGTGAAGACTTAAAGAAGAGCCCATGAATAATAATAAAATCAGAAAAATACTGACCTTGTTTATTATTATTTTGGGGCTCGTTAATTTATTTGAAGCTATATGTTTCCTAGGCACTGGCGGGGTTCTAAATGGTTTGGACATAGCCCTGCATGAATTCGAAGAATTAGAAAGGAATAATCAATTAGATAATCCACCTGATGATATTTCTTTTTATACTCAAAACGAATTACAGCATTTTAAAAATTCAAAGGATCTTAAACTGTATGTAAAAGAATACGAGTCTAGTTTATATTCTCGATATGTAATGTTTTTATGTACTATTGTTCTGTTTCTTTTCAGCCTTATTTTAAGGATCTACTTTAGGAAGAATAAGGAAAAAAATTAATCATTAATAGGCAACAGATTTTGATTGTCTAATAGGGATGTATTCCTTTAAGTTATCAATATAGAGGAGATTTTATGCCACTTAACACAACAGACCGAAATGTAACAACTTTACCGAATGGGCTTCGAATTGTTACTGATTCTATCCCTCATGTGGAAACAGTTACATGTGGTTTGTGGGTTGATGTGGGTGCTCGTCACGAACCTGCTCCTATTAATGGTATTTCCCATGTTCTTGAACATATGGCATTTAAGGGAACTGAACGGAGAACAGCCCTCCAGATTGTGGAAGAAATTGAAGCTGTTGGCGGCTATTTAAACGCTTATACCTCACGGGAAGCAACAGCATATCATGCACGAATCTTAAAAGACAATGTAGGTTTAGCTGTTGATATATTGGCGGATATCTTGCAGAATTCAACGTTTGATGCAACGGAGTTTGCTCGGGAACAGTCTGTTATCATACAGGAAATTGGTCAGACAATTGATACCCCAGATGACATTGTTTTTGATTATTTCCAAGAGAAATGTTTTCCTGATCAACCTATGGGCCGTGCCATTTTGGGTACCTCTGAAATTATTCAATCTCTCACACCACAACAAGTAAAAACCTATATGAAAGATCATTATGGGGCTCAGCAAATGGTCTTTGCTGCTGCAGGAAAACTTAATCATGAAGAGTTGGTGAACCTTGTTTCAGAAAAATTTTCCGCCCTTCCACTTGATTGTCCTAAAGAAGCAGCTCCTGCTCAGTATAAAGGAGGAACACTCCATCAGGCACGAGATCTGGAGCAAACTCATATTGTTTTAGGATTCGAAGGTCTTCCTTTTGGACACCCGGATTATTATACAGCGTCCGTCCTTTCAACGATTTTGGGGGGAGGGATGTCTTCTCGGTTATTCCAAGAAATTCGAGAAAAACGTGGTCTTGTTTATACTATTTATACTTTTTCTTCCAGTTATCGCGATAGTGGAATTTTTGGTCTTTATGCGGGGACAAGTCCCAAGCAGGTAGCAGAGCTCCTACCCGTGGTTCAAGAGGAATTACAGCGGTTACCTAAAACACTTGAACTTTCAGAAATTAATAGGGCAAAAGCTCAATTGAAATCTAGTTTAATGATGAGTCTTGAGAGCACCACAGCGCGTTGCGAACAATTAGCAAATCATATGCTCATTTATGGTCGCCCAATTCCACCTCGAGAGACATTAGAAAAAGTCGATGCTGTTTCACTTGATCAAATCGCTCTTCTAGCCAATACACTTTTTTCTCGTCCGCAAACCCTTGCAACTATTGGGCCAAAAGAAGTATTTGCCTGTTAATCCTGAAAGAAAATTGTTCTCCATCTGTACTTGACAATCCTTCCTCTTCATCTATAAGAATGTATATATTTAAAAATGTTTTATCTCTAATCTTGGATTTTCAAAATGAGTAAAAAACTTCTTCTTGTTTCTGTCGTTCTCGTTCCTGCCATTGTTGGTGGAGTAATTTGGTATAATCAAGCAAACGAGTTTGAAAAATCCATGCGGGGCGAAGTAGCGCGTCTTCAGGAATCTCTCAAAATACAAGGCGTTTCTTTTACGTGTGAAGATTTAAAAATTTCAAAACTATTTTTTAAAGCTCATCTTGTCAATCCTGTCATTTCCTTAAACATACCGTTCCCACTTGCAGAAAAGGATTCGAAAAATAAGGAAAATTCTTCTTTTACTGGAAAAGTCTCAATCAATGGTGAGGTTTCTGCTTGTTACTCTCCATTTATGAATACTGTGACGTTTGAGGTTCCAGGCCAGCTTCATTTTAAAACTGAAGAACCGTTTGGCTTTGACCTTGCTCTTCCAGAGTCTAATGATTCCAAGATTATCATTAAACGGAGGGAATATGATTTGTGGGGCAAAAACCCATTTTTGTCTCTGGATAATATTCAAGGAATCACAATTGATTCAAAAGGGATTACAGCTCTTTTAAATAATCAAAAATTTCTGGAAGCTAAAGATTCATATTCCAGCTTTTCAACGAGCTACGCTGGAAAAGGTATAGATATCTCTCTTGTTTCTAATGTGAAACAAATGCAGTTTTTTAATGTAGCAAAAATTTTAGAAGCAAAAGGTGAAGAATACACTTCTATCAATAAAATGCTTAACGATGAATTTTCAATGCAGGCAGCTTTGGGTCCTCAAGACCAGAAATTTTCTGTGAAGTTCCATGTAAACGATTGGGAAAGTTATTTTAATGACTTAGTTTCCATGTTTAAAAGCAGTAGAGCTAACAATGAAGGAAAAGATGTTTTTGAAAACCAAATGGAAAAGATGTTTCCTGAGGGAACGCGCTTCGAAATTGAGGATTTCACATCGAATAATAAAGTATATTTAAGCTCTATGAGTGGCTCTGTTGAAAGATTAAAAAATAATCTTCCAATAAAAATTACCGTTGATTACAAAGTTACAGATGAGTGGGAAAAATATTGGGAGCTGTATCATAAGAAAATTGTGAATGATTTATCCCATTTAAATTTATCAGAAGGAATTATGTCCGTTATAAAGGATGAAAAAGTCTTTAAGACAATAATACCTCAACTCCAAACCTTGGGACAGACTCAGTTTACATTGGCTTTTGATATTCCAGTTCCTATAGCAAAAGCAAGCTCTGGTACTGTAACTGTGCAGTTTAAAAGTGCTCCCTATGATTTGGGCGTTGATGGAAAGTTTAGTCAAGAGGGTGGATCTGCCAAAGTTAAAGCAAGGAATGCAGATGAATTGCTGGGAGATTTAGAAGGATATTTTACCCGTGCTTCTGCCCCCTTTGCAAAAAGCTATGAGAATGAGATCAAAACCTTTGCTACATATTTGCATTCTGTTCATAAGGTCATCAACAAGGTGTTGGAACCTCAAGGTGCAAAGGAACAATCCGTGGATATTCACATGGATGAAAAGGGCTTTAAAGTTGGGAAGTACGATATTTTAGAGCTTGCGGCTCTTCTTATGGGGCCAGAAGCGAGTGGTGGCCAGGCATCCACGCCTGATGAGAAATCTGTAAACGGCTGATCGCTTTTAACAGTAAGGAATCTTATTCTTCATCATAAATGATGACTTCACCAGGATATCCCCAATTGAGAACCTTGCGAGCCCGTTCTTCCAGCATGTCTCTATCCAAACTATCTGGACGCAACAAATAAACCTGACGTTCCAGAGTTTCTTTTTCTGATTGAATCTCTGCTAAATGGTGATCTGATTCAGATATCTTTTGACGGAGGCGCATCCAGGAAAAAAGTCCGCGTTCACCTTGAATGATATGATACGTAAAATATACCATAAGAAGAAGAGCAATGAGGGGAGCAAGAATCTGATTGAGGCGACCGGTCAAATTCATCATATTACCTTTTTGCTTTTATTGTTTGTAATTGTGGTGCTTTTGGCTGTTTGAGTGACAGCCAAGATTGATAGACCTCTTGTCCAGCGAATTTACATTGAGAAACTAGTTCTTCTTCAATGCGCATAAGTTGATTGTATTTTGCAACGCGATCAGACCGCGATAAAGAACCAGTTTTAATTTGTCCTGCGTTTGTGGCAACAGCAAGATCTGCGATCGTCGTATCTTCTGTTTCTCCCGAGCGATGGGAAATGATAATGCCGTATCCCGCATTTTTAGCCATGCGGATAGTATCTAAGGTTTCTGTTAATGTTCCAATTTGATTAAGCTTGATTAATATGGCGTTTGCTGCGCCCATTTCAATTCCTTTGCTGAGTCGGTGAGGATTGGTTACAAATAAATCATCACCAACCAATTGTACGCGCGAACCTAATTCAGTCGTTAAATTTTTCCAACCAGCCCAGTCTTCTTCGGATAACCCATCTTCAATAGAAATAATAGGGTACTGGTCAAGAAGTTCCTCATAATAGGTAATCATTTGCTCAGATGTATAACTTTTACCTTCTCCGCTCATATGATAAAGACCATCTTTATAAAATTCAGTTGCTGCAACATCAAGAGCTATGAAAATATCTTTGCCAGCCACATACCCTGCGCTGTCTATTGCTTGTAATATAAAATCAAGAGCTTCACGACTGCTGCGTAATGCTGGTGCAAGTCCACCTTCATCACCAACGTTTGTATTGTGACCTGCCTTTTTTAGAAGGCTTTTTAGATTATGAAAAACTTCCGCCCCAAAACGGACCGCTTCTTGGAAGGAAGATGCGCCGACAGGAGAAATCATAAATTCTTGAATATCTATCGGGTTATCTGCATGGGCCCCACCATTAATAATATTCATCATAGGAACAGGGAGGATATGAGCATCAAGTCCCCCTAAATAACGATAAAATGAAAGTCCCTGTGCAGCTGCGGCTGCTTTTGCAACAGCTAAGCTGGTTCCCAAAATTGCGTTCGCGCCGAGTCGTGATTTATTTTCGGTTCCATCAAGTTCTATCATGAGTTGGTCAATTTGTCGTTGATCTACGGCATATGAGCCTTGAACAGCAGAAGCAATTTCAGTATTGACTGCATTAACGGCATTCATAACCCCTTTTCCTAAATAGCGTTTTGGATCTCCATCACGACGCTCCAAAGCCTCGAAAGTTCCTGTTGAGGCCCCTGATGGAACGGCTGCTCGCCCTACTACACCACTGGAGAGAAGAACATCGACTTCAACAGTTGGAAAACCTCTTGAATCTAAAATCTCACGAGCTGCGATGTTAACAATTTGCATTAATCTTATCTCCGTCTAGATGTTTTACTTTAAGTTATGCAGCACATGGGTGTGTTTTTGCAAGATGATCAAATTTCATCAAATCAGTCAGCAATTGTTCCAAGTCCTTGAGTTTGACCATATTAGGACCATCGCTTGGTGCATGATCGGGGTCTTGATGTGTTTCAAGAAAAATTGCTGCAACGCCGACAGATACAGCTGCCCTTGCTAATATTGGAACATATTGTCGTTCACCACCTGTAGATGTTCCTGCACCTCCTGGCTGTTGGACAGAATGAGTGGCATCAAAAACCACAGGATAGCCAAATCTTGCCATGATGGGGAGAGCGCGCATATCAGAGACAAGAGTATTATATCCAAATGAAGCTCCGCGTTCACACAGCATAAATTGTTGGCATCCGAAAGATTCTAACTTTTTGACAACATTCGCCATATCCCAAGGAGCTAAAAATTGTCCTTTTTTTACATTAATGGCTTTACCTGTTTCTGCCGCAGCCTTCAGCAAGTCTGTTTGGCGACAGAGAAATGCCGGAATTTGCAGAACATCTACAACTTCAGCAACTGGAGCACATTGGTCTGCAGAATGTACATCTGTGATAACTGGGCATCCTATTTTTTCCTTTACTTCAGCCAATATGGGCAAACAAGATTCCATACCTAAACCCCGATGTCCTTGTATGCTGCTTCGATTTGCTTTATCAAAGGATGTTTTATATATGAATGGTATATTAAGTTTATTGGCAATTTCTTTAATTTCTGATGACATTTCCAAAGCGTGGTCTCTACTCTCTAAGACACATGGTCCTGCGATCAAAACAAAAGGCAAGTCGTTGCCAATAGTAATGTTTTGAATTTTTAGATGTTTTGTCATACTAAACCAACCTTTCTTGTTGAAGTGCAGCCGCAATAAAAGATATGAACAAAGGATGCGGATTAAAGGGACGAGATTTTAATTCTGGATGAAATTGAACACCAATAAACCATGGATGATTTGTGTATTCTATGATTTCTGGTAACTGCTCATCTGGTGACAATCCAGAAAAATAAAGACCCACCTTTTTTAAGGCGTCCTGGTAATTCATATTTACCTCATAGCGATGTCTGTGGCGTTCCTTGATATGTGCATCTCCATAAATTTTGTAGGCAAGAGATCCCTTTTGAAGCTTGCATGGATAAGAACCTAAGCGCATTGTTCCTCCAAGGTTTCCTTCTTCGGTGCGTTGTTGCAAGATTTTACCATCCATCCATTCTGTCATGAGTCCAATAACGGGGTCTTTTGTTGGGCCAAACTCAGTTGTGGAAGCTTCTTTTAATCTTAAAAGATTGCGCGCCGCCTCAATAACTGCAAGCTGCATCCCAAAGCAAATCCCAAAATAAGGGATTTTCTTTTCGCGTGCTATTTTAATTGCTTGTAGTTTTCCTGCGCTTCCTCTTTCTCCAAAGCCACCTGGCACCAATATGCCATTCATACCAACCAATTTATCTTCAAAATTATCCTGAGACAGCGAATCAAACCAATGAAGGTTCACTTTTACATTATGAGCAATACCTGCATGAATTAAAGCTTCGGAGAGAGATTTGTAAGCGTCAAGGAGCTGAGTATATTTACCCACAACGGCAATGTTAACTTGCCCTTCTGGATGGCGGATACGGTGCACAATGTTTTGCCACTTTGAAAGATCAACGGTGGTTTTTTCTTTTAAACCAAAATACTGGCATACCTGCCAATCAAGACCTTCTTGATGATAACTCATGGGGACCTGATAGATGGTATCAATATCTTGAGCTTCTATGACACGCTCAGGGCGCACATTGCAAAAAAGCCCCAATTTATGCTTGGCATCTTGAGGAATAGGACGATCGGAACGACATAATAAAATATCGGGTTGTATTCCATAACTGAGTAACTCTTTTACGGAATGCTGTGTTGGTTTTGTTTTAAGCTCTCCTGCTGCCGAAATATAAGGAACTAATGTTAAATGAATGAAGAGTGTTCTCTCGCGTCCAAGATCGTTTCCTAACTGGCGTATGGCTTCCAAAAAGGGAAGGCTTTCAATGTCCCCAACCGTACCGCCAATTTCGCATATGACAAAATCTTCATTTGCGAGCTCTCCAGTTATAAAATTTTTTATTTCATCAATAACATGAGGAACTACTTGGACTGTAGCTCCAAGATAATCCCCTCTGCGTTCCTTGGTTAAAACAGCAGAATAAATCTTTCCCGTTGTGGTGCTGTCACTCGTCTGAGCACAGACACCTGTAAAGCGCTCATAATGCCCCAAATCAAGGTCAGTTTCAGTGCCGTCTTCTGTTACATAAACCTCGCCATGTTGGAAAGGATTCATTGTCCCTGGGTCAACGTTGATATAGGGGTCTAGCTTTCGTAAGCGGACCGAATAACCACGTGCTTGGAGAAGGGCGCCCAAAGAGGAAGCTGCGATGCCTTTTCCAAGAGAGGAAACAACACCACCGGTTACAAAAATAAATTTTGTCAAAACGCACCTTTAATTTTCAAAAATAAGCTACTTTTTTGAATCCGATATAGGGGCCAAAATAGAAGAAGATTCACGAACATGATGTTTGGAAATGATACCCATCAAGAGGCAGTTTCCCATGAAAAGTGCGGCTAAGATAGCTGTAATGCGTGTGAGTAAATTTGATGTTCCACGGGCGCTGAACATACTACTGGATGCACCCCCACCCATTCCTAGGCCGCCCCCTTCACTGCGCTGCATTAAAATTACTCCAATCATCGCGAGGGTGATAAATACATGAAGAACTAACAAAAAAGTCATAATAAACCTGTCTCCTTACACATGAGTGCTCTCTTAACCCTGTTATACACGGATGAACTAGGATATGCAATGTTGTTCAGCATGTTATTTTATGCCTAGGGATAGAGCATTTTCAGGAATTAAAATATGCAGGAAATATAATTTTTGTAAAGATTCTAAGTAAGAAATAAAGATTTTTAAAAAAAATAACATTATTTTCTACGGCTAATTAAAACCCAAACGGATGGAGAGAAGGGTCACTCGTTAAAGATAAGACCTTAAATAAGGTTCCCATCTCTCTCGGGTGCGTTAAGCGCATGTAAGCTGTTTGCAATGCACTCTTTTGGTGTGGAGTAGCACGTTCAACAAGCATTTGAGTGCGAATTTCTAAACCAATGGCTTTTAAAAAAGTCCCCTGATCAATTGGTCCATGTACAATTAGCTGGTTTTCTTCAAATAATTTTCTTAAATAAAAAAAATCAACATGATGAGTTAAATCAGCGAACCCAATCTTTTCTAATGGTGAACATTTTTTATGGTGGAATATGGCTTGTAACGTATCTCCTGTGGCATCTGCCTCATCATATCCATAGTCGAGAAAGAGAGCTGCACCATTTTGTACCTTCAAGTATTCAGCGATTTTTGGGGGCAACTCAGAGAGCGCAGGACAAGTTTCTCGAATGATCTTCGAGTGCTCAGGCACAAAAACAAACTCTTCTCCATTGAGTCCAATCTGGCGTTCAACCCATCCCTCCTCAGTTTGTGCATATTGCTGTATGGGGAGGGCATCCCAGAATTCATTGGCTACAATCAGACTATAGTTTTGATCTTTGGAAAGAGTGTCTAGTGTCTCATGCCAATAAACTTTCGTTGAAAAAGAAGAAAGAGTGACATTTTGAACTTCTTTTAAAAGAGGACTTACTTCAATGAGGTGTATTGACATTTCTGAGATAGGAACTTTCATGGCCTTAAAAGTTCGTAAAATATCGGCCATCATCGTCCCACGGCCCGGTCCCATTTCGATGAGGTGAAAAGGGGTGGGTGATCCTGCTTGCTGCCAAATATCAATGAGCCAGAGAGCAATGACTTCGCCAAAGGCTTGTGTCATTTCTGGTGCTGTTATGTAATCACCTTCTCTGCCAATGGGAATTTTACGTGCGTAGTAACCTTCTTGTGAATCATACAAGACACGCGTCATAAAGTCTGATATGGAAAGAGACCCGTGACTTCGTATGTGCTCTTTTAGACTGTCTTCTAAGGACATCGAACCTTTCCAAGACACATGTTTGGTCGCAAAATAAGATAGAGTCCAAAAAGAATCATGGGCAAAGACAACACCTGACCTGTAGTTAATGATAAATCGACTATTTTATAAAACGTATCTGGTTCTCGAACAAATTCTACAAGTGTGCGCACAAGTCCATACCCCACAAAAAATATTCCTGCTATTCTTCCTGGTGTTTCGCGTAGGGAAGGGATGCGCCAGCAGAAATTTAAGAGAATAAAAAGAACAATACCTTCTAAAAATGCTTCATAAAGTTGACTCGGATGCCGTGGAAGAGGGCCCGCATACGGAAAAATTACACCCCATGAAACGTCTGTTACGCGGCCATAGAGTTCCCCATTTATGAAATTTGCAACTCTACCTAAACAGAGCCCAATCGGGACAGAGGCTGCTATGAGATCTGCGAACCTGAAAGTAGGTATATTATTCTTATAGCAATATAAAAGTGTAACCACGACAACCCCAAGGAGTCCTCCATGGAAGGACATTCCACCCTTCCATGTCATGAGTATATCAAGAGGGTGCTGTAAATATTTGTTGAATTCAAAAAAGAGGATGTGACCCAATCGACCACCAATTATAATTCCCCCTAATGCCCAAATAATAAAGTCATCTATTTGCTTTTTAGTAATAGGGACATTATAGCGTCGCGCAAGCCAAAGACCATAATGCCATCCAAGAAGTAAGCCGACGACATAAGCAATTCCATACCAATGAATTGAAATGGGTCCCAAATGAACCATCACAGGGTCGATTTGAGGAAAGGGAATAGTCAGCATTTAATCATCTCCCATTTTTAAGGCGGCAATAAAGGCGCTTTGTGGAATTTCAACATTTCCAAACTGGCGCATTCTTTTTTTACCTGCTTTTTGTTTATCAAGAAGTTTGCGTTTACGACTGATGTCACCACCATAACATTTTGCCGTCACGTCTTTACGCAAAGCAGAAATGGTTTCGCGTGCAATAATTTTTCCACCAATGGCGGCTTGGATTGCGATTTTAAATAATTGGCGCGGAATAAGCTCTTTTAAACGTTCGCATAACATGCGTCCTCGACTTTCTGCACGCCCACGATGAACCATCATTGAAAGAGCATCAACAGGTTCAGCATTTACCAAGATGCTGACTTTGACGATGTCACTTTCTCTATAACTATCTATATGGTAATCAAAGGACGCATAGCCACGACTGACAGATTTTAGGCGATCATAAAAGTCGAAAACAACCTCGTTTAAAGGTAATCTGTAGACAACCATGGCGCGATTACCAGCGTAAGTTAAATCTACTTGTTCCCCACGTCTGTCTGTACATAAAGTTAATATAGATCCGAGATAAGTATCTGGAACAAGAATCGTTGCCTTAATCCATGGTTCTTCAATTAAAGAAATCTTCATGACATCTGGCATATCAGACGGGTTATGCAGTTCCATTATCTTTCCATCAGTCATATGCAAACGGTAAACAACGCTGGGCGCAGTTGTAATAAGATCCAGGTCAAATTCTCTTTCAAGCCGCTCTTGAATAATTTCTAAATGAAGCAATCCTAAAAACCCGCAGCGAAATCCATATCCCAAAGCTGTTGAACTTTCTGCCTCGAACTGAAAGCTGGCATCGTTAAGTTGGAGCTTTGCTAAGCTTTCTTTTAAATGATCAAATTCTGCAGCATCCACCGGGAATAGTCCGCAAAACACAACAGGAACAGAGGGTTTAAATCCTGGAAGAGGTTCAAGGGTCGGGCGGCGCTCTTCAGTAATCGTATCTCCGACTTTACAATCAGCTACATGTTTAATGCTTGCCGTGATAAATCCTATTTCGCCGGGTCTGAGCTTATCAACGATAAGTTGTTTAGGCGTAAAGACACCTACGCGTTCAACTTCATAGCTTCCACCAGTTCCCATCATGCGGATTTTGGCACCTTTAGATAAAGTTCCATCTTTAATGCGCACTAAAATCATAACCCCAAGATAGGCATCATACCAACTATCAACCAACATCGCTTTCAAGGGAGCATCTGGATCTCCTTTGGGTGCAGGTAAGCGTGTGACAATAGCCTCTAAAACATCTTGAATGCCAATTCCAGTTTTAGCAGAAATAAGCACTGCTTCACTTGCGTCTAAGCCAATGACATCTTCAATTTGTGCTTTCACGCGCTCAGGTTCTGCTGCTGGTAAGTCTATTTTATTAAGGACAGGTATTATTTCATGGTTATTATCGATGGCTTGATAAACATTTGCCAAGGTCTGGGCTTCAACACCTTGACTGGCATCGACAACTAAGAGTGAACCTTCACATGCGGCTAGAGAGCGGCTGACTTCATAAGCAAAGTCCACATGACCTGGCGTATCCATCAGATTAAGAATATAAGTTTGTCCATCCTTTGCTTTATAAGTTAAACGAACTGTTTGAGCCTTAATGGTGATTCCTCGTTCACGCTCAATATCCATAGAATCTAGGATTTGTTGTTTCATTTCGCGAGATTCAAGAGCGCCACAAAATTCAATTAAGCGATCAGCTAGAGTTGATTTCCCATGGTCAATATGTGCAATGATAGAAAAATTTCTAATATGGGTTAGCTGGGTCATAAACTTCTCAATGCTCCCCCAGTTGTTTTAGCGACGTTAGAAATAATTTTGTCAGAAACTTCAGTGATTTGAGCCTCAGTTAAAGTTCCTGCTTGTGGTTCAAGACGAACTTGAATGGCAAGCGACTTTTTTCCTTTCTCAAGTTTTTCACCCGTATATACGTCAAAAATATGAACTTGAGTGATAAGAGATCGATCAGCCTTTGCAACAGCATTGATGACTTGATCTGCAGGGACTTGTTGATCAACAACAAAGGCAAAATCTCGAACAACAGGTTGATAAGGAGAAAGATGGAGGGGTGTCTTCTTCGTTCTAAGAGGCGGTAATCTTTCTATGAAAATTTCAAATCCTACAAAAGGACCTTCACCCCCGAGTTCATTTACAATAAGAGGGTGTACTTCCCCAAAAAAAGCAAAAATTTGGTTTCCTTGTTTAAGGGTGCCTTTGCGCCCGGGGTGATAATACTCAGGACCACTTGGTTCAATCTGAAGAGAAGACTCAGGAACACCCATTGCGGCTAAGGCAGCTAAAACATGGGCTTTTCCATCAAACACGTCAGCAAGGCGTGGAGTCTGAGACCAGTGACGAGGGCCAGTTTGTCCCGTTAATAAGCCTGCAGCTATAAGAAGCTGTTGATTGGGTTCAAATTGAGGTCCCACTTCAAATAACGAAATGACATTTTGGCCGCGATCTTGGTTGCGTATGGCAGTTTGCAGCAAATTAGGAATAATCGAGGGCCGCATAAAATTTAAATCAACGCTGATGGGATTTGTTATTCTTAAAGATGGAGCCTCTTTTCCAAATTTTAATGCAATATTTTCTTGCATAAAGGACCAAGTTACCACTTCATGTAAACCACGTGCTGCGAGTGCGCGTTTTATAATTGAAACTGCAGAAAAATTTGAAGATATAGGGTGAAGAGGGGGGAGCGGCACTGCTGGAATATCATCATACCCTTTTAACCGCAATATCTCCTCGATGAGATCCGCCGGTCCATCAATATCGGGCCGATAAGAAGGCGGTAGAGTCGTTAAAGAGGTTGTGTTCATATCAGTAACTTCAAAACCCAAGGCTTCTAAATATTTTCTTGCTTCCTCTAAAGGAATATCACATCCACTCAAACTTTTGAGTTTCTCATAATGAAGTGTAATAGGAGATTTTTTTAATAAAGAGGTATTATCAGTTGATGGAGCTTTATAAACTTCGCTCGGTGTTCCTCCGCACCACTGTTGAATGAGATCTGTTGCAGCGTCTAAACCTGAGCGCACACTCATTGGGTCAACACCGCGTTCAAATCGTGTGCGCGCATCGCTTATGATAGAAAGTTTTCTTCCCGTATGGGCCGTTCTTACAGGATCAAAACTGGCACACTCAATCAAAACATCTGTAGTATCCTCTTGGCATGCGGAGCTTTCTCCTCCAATTATTCCCCCAAGTGATAAAACCCCTGATGTATCAGCAATAACTGTCATTCCTTCTTTTAAGGTATAATTTTTACCATTTAGGGCAAGGAGCGTCTCTCCTTCTTTTGAAAGGCGAATGGTTAAGTCGCCTTGGATCTTTCCTAAATCAAAAACATGCAAAGGGCGCCCTAAATCATACGTTAAATAATTTGTAACATCAACCAAAGCAGAAATAGGTCTCAGACCAATGGCTTGCAAGCGTCTTTGGATCCAATCTGGACTTGGGCCATTCCGGACTCCGCGAATCACGCGCACTTGAAACTCAGGACAAGCTTGCGTATCTGCAATCGTAACTTTTATGGGGCAGGGAGAATCCCCATTCTTCGATGTATAAGCGAGAGGTTTTAAGACGCCTAACCCCCCAGCAGCCAAATCACGGGCAATACCCCGAATGCCAAAGCAGTCAGATCGGTTGGGGGTAATGGCGACATCGATAATAGGGTCTGCTAAATTCAGTGCATCAATCAAAGACGTTCCAGGTTTTAAGGAAGATTCAAGATCAAGAATACCTTCTGACTCTTCAGAAAACCCTAACTCTTGACCAGAGCAAAACATTCCTAAGCTTTCCACATCACGGATTTTTCCTTTTTTCAAGACGGTACCCGTAGCTGGAATCGTCACCCCAATTGGAGCAAAAGCAACCTTCATACCCTGTCGAACATTGGAAGCCCCGCAAACGACTTGGACACGATCATTGTTCCCTGTAGTTGCGTAACATAAACTTAAGCGATCGGCGTTAGGGTGTCGTGTAACTTCTACCACCTCAGCTACGATAAAACCCTTAAATTTCTCAGCGGGATCTTCAACACTTTCAACTTCTAATCCGAGCGTATTAAGCTTTTGTGTTATTTCTGATAAGGATGCATTTGTTTCAAGGTGGTCCTTTAACCAAGAGAGTGTGAACTTCATAAATCTAAGCTCCCGTAGAATGGAAAGGAGAGAAACCATAGTGCTTTGACCATCTGATATCCCCTTCAAAAAGCGGACGAATGTCAGGGAGGCCATATTTTAACATGCTCAAGCGATCATATCCCATTCCAAAAGCAAAACCTTGATATATGTCTGGGTCAACACCACAATAAGCAAGAACCTTTGGGTGAACCATGCCACATCCCATAATTTCCAACCAATCTTTACCAGGTCCTATTTTTAAAGCGCCCCCTTCGCGTGAACACCCAATATCTACTTCGGCTGACGGCTCAGTGAAAGGAAAAAAACTGGGGCGTAAACGCATGGGCAAATCATCCACATTAAAGAAATGTTTGAGAAAATTTGTAATACAACTCTTCAAATGGCCCATATGAATCCCTTTATCAACAACCAATCCTTCCACTTGATGAAACATGGGTGTGTGGGTGGCATCAAAATCGCAGCGATAGACGCGTCCCAGAGATAAAATACGGATGGGAGGTTGCGTTGTTTTCATAGTGCGAATTTGAACAGGGGATGTATGGGTCCGTAAGATCATTTGGGGAGCGTTTAAATAAAAGGTATCATGATCTTGTCGTGCCGGATGATGTTCAGACATATTCAAAGCTGTAAAATTATGTTCTTCATCTTCAATATCATTTCCAACAGCGACAGAAAAACCAAATTGAGCAAAGTAGCTTGTGATTTCTTCTACCGTACGTGTGAGGGGATGGAGTGTGCCAAACGCTTCTGGTCGAGTGGGTAGCGTCACATCTAAAGTCTCTTTGGCAAGCCGTTCGGTTAATTCTTGTGCAGAAAGGGTTGTTCGCTTTATTTCTAAATGCTGGCTTATTTCGTCCTTTAAATGATTTATCTCAGCACCTTTTTCACGCCTTGCTTCTGGATCTAAGCTTCCCAAACTCTTAAGCATTTGGGTAATTTCGCCAGATTTTCCCAAAAGGCGAATGCGCATATCCTCCACCATTTTTATGGAGTCGCATTGGTCAATTTCTTGCTTCCAACTTTTCAAGGCCTGATTCATAAAAATTCCCACTTTCACATTAATTAACGGGATACTATTTTTTAGCACGAAGTCTGAGAAAAACTCAATCTGAATGACATTTTTTTTCAAATACTTCCATCAAATTCATTTTAATGCATCAATTTAGGTCATTCTTGCACATCATTAATAATGTATGTTATGAATTTTTAGACATCTTTTCCTTACTTTAAGGAGGTATTCCCCCATGAAAAATTTTTATAAAAAACCCACAGCGTTATGGTCTGCAATAGGGTTATTGGTCCTTTCACTTTTTATTTTATGGCCCTCTCAGAAAGGTAATACTTATATTTATCTGCTTTATGATGGAACAAAGGCAGGTCAAAGAAGTCAGGTAGATGGGGTATCTAAATCTTTGGATACCTTATTGTCTGTTAGGCCAATTCGAAAACAATATGACATTAATGATAAAGATCAATTAGCCACAGATATCCAAACCCATCTTAAAAAAGACTCAAAAAACACAGGGATTATTCTAACAGCAGAAGTAGAGAGTATTGCCGTTTTAAAAGATCTAAAGCCACAACACAACGTTGTTATTGCCCACTCATGTCATCAATTCACACCAGACCATGCCCAGTTGAAGGATATTGCTGATATTGTTGTCTTACCAAAACATGTTGTGACACCTGATATTCAAAATAACCTAGAGAGTGGCCATACAAAACTCATTCAAACAGTGGGTGTTCCCCATAGTTATACTCCTAAGAATGTGGAAGAATCTTATAAGCAAGCCAGCATTAAACTGCCTCAATCTGAGTCATACGTTGGTGTTATTTTGGGAGGGGATGCGCCAACACCTGATAAAAAGACTCAATATTATACAGCTGAGGAAGCTGTAAAGTTGGCTGCGTACATAACACCTTATGTAAAAGGGAAAGCACACCTTCTTATTCTTAACGGTCCTCGTACAGGCAAGCATGATCAAAAGACAGGAAAGCCCATTGCAAGTAGTCATCGAGATGGGAAAGTTGATTTTGTGACGACGTCTTTTGTTGAGCAATTAAAAAAGGAAGGTTTAGAAGAGGGGAAGGATTATACTCTTTTTGATTTTCAGTTTGATGCACCCTCAGCATATCCTCTGGTTTTAGGAACCCTGTTGGTAAAAAAAGGCCCGATGTATGTGGCTGGTGACTCAACGTCTATGATTTCTGAAACAGCGGATTGCCTTCCAAAGGGCCATGTGATTGCTTATACCAATGGAGCGATGAACGAAAACCATAGGAAACATTGCCAGAGCGAAAAGGAAGCTGGCCGCATCCATATTTTAGAAAGTGACAATGGTCAATGGCGTCTAATAAAAGCAACAGTTGAAGATGATGGGACAAATATTCCTGCCTCACACATTATTGCTGAAGCGATTGTGGAGCGTCTTCACAACAAACTGCGGGCATGAAAATTTTTAAACGCAACAAGACATACGTAAATAGGAGTGCCAGCGAAATGGCGCACACTATAATGAGCGAGATCCGTAAGGGATCTCCATTATAGAAATATCCTGTAAGTCCCACAAAAACAAAGCAAATAAAAAACCTCATGGACATAATAAGGGAGGAAGCTGTTCCTTTAATTGTGGGAAAAATTTCAAGAGATTTTGTAAAGATTACTGGATAGCACATGGCTGCTCCCATACAAATCACGCCCATAAAACAAGTTGATAGGATGGGAGAAGATGTACCCCATAAACTAGCCATTACAAGGAGAAAAGCTCCAATACCACATAGGGTCATTCCAAGCAAAGCACACCCCAAAGGACCCACTATTTTATTAAGTTTTCCTGATAAAAGACTTGTGAGTGAAAAAGCGAGCACAATAGTGGACTGATGGAGGACATACTCCATAAGCGTAAGACCAAATGTTTGGGTATAGAGAAAAGAAGATTGCGCAATAAAGGAAAGATATGCAGCATAGAGCAAACTTGGAGTCATGGAAGCGCTCATAAAAGAAAGGCTTTTTAGAAGTTTGCTATAATCTTTACGTGCCTTTGTAAGACAAAACGGCATCCGTGACGCATGTGTTTCAGGGAGTAAGAAAACCAGAGTTGTCCACGCGATGAAAGTGATGAGAGCAACAATCCCATAATTACCGCGCCAACCTACAGCTTCATTAATAAAACCACCGACAAGAGGGGCAAGTGCCATCAAAATTGAAAATGCCGCATTCATATGACCTATTATGGATGCAGCTTTACTTTTGTCTTTGTAAACATCTGCGATCATGGCAAAAATAATAACTGCTGAGGCGCTGGCGCCAAGGCCTTGAACAAGACGCGCACCTAACAAGAATGGGATAGAGGGAGCAAAGACACATCCAAAAGCACCTACTGTCATAAGAGCATTACCAACAATCATAGGAACACGTCTTCCATAGGCATCTGATAAAGGCCCGTAAAGAATTGCTCCCCCACAAAAACCTAGAAAATTTGTGGCGATGGTCATTTGAATGATTCCTTCATAAACACTGAAATAGCGAGCCATTTGAGGGAAGCATGGTACTGAAATGTCTACTTCAATACAGCAGGCAATAAGAGATAAAATTAAAACAGGTATAAATGCAGAGGACATATATGTTCTCCTGAACTAAAAAATTAATATTCAAAGGATTTGGACGACTTTAAATGGGGGAATATGAAGGTGGGATTTTTTAGGAGAAAAGATAATCAAATCATAGCAAGTATGCCATTTTATTTTTTAAAAGTCAAAATTATAAAATCATTAATTTTTATAGAATAATATTTAAGAAAGACTTTAAATTTTCAAAATTATATTTTGGAGATTCTTTTATGAAATATTTAATATTAATTTGGCATTTACTTTTATTATTTAGAAAATCGTTAATTTTAAATACAATTTTACTTGTTTTCCTGCTCATTTCTTCTCTTCAAGCAGCAGAAAAAGAAGAGAAAGAGAAAATATTTATTCCTATGGGAACACTCCCCAAGGTCAGAGCTAAAAATAATATTGCGCACGCTTTTTTTGACCGAAGCCTCAAAGATTTAACAGTTTTAAATGTTGGAACTTATTGGGGTTATAATACGCAGGCTATGACGAAGGAAGGTGCTATTGTTTATACAATTGATGTGGATCCAGCAGCGCTTGCAAATGCCATCACTCTGCAGCGAATTCCTAAAGATCGTTCCTTCCATGCTAAAATAGGAGATTGCTCCAAGAAAAGAAAATCTATGCATCATGACTTTAGTATGATGACCAGTGGGTGGGAAGAATACATTAAGCTTGATCAAGCTCCAGTTCTGGACAGTAAATTCGATGGGCGATTTGATGTTGTTGCGATTTTGCTTGCCGATTTCACTGTAGGAAGAAATGCAAAAAGATTATCAAATCTTTTAAAACCAAAGGGAACTCTCGTTGTTGGATATGCCACTGAGCAAGACTTTTATAGTCATGAAGAGGCACGTGAAAAACTTGCGGAATTTTTTGATATTGCCTCTATTATTGTACGGTTTACAATTCCAGGAATTGAGAGTAAAGGGTATCCCTTTCGTCAAATTGATGGCGAAAGAGAATCAAGCAGTGAAGCGTACGTGATTTTTAACAAGAAATAATACATCTTTTTTCGTCCTTGCAAGGAGCGTAAGTGAAGAAGCAATCCACGTATTAAATTCTTTTTTCCACCCGAGGGCATTATGGGCAATTTAAAAATTTGACTTTTGAAATGGGCATCTCTTAATACTCTTCCTGCTAGCGCGTTTTTAAAAACACTTTGTTAAACAGCTTATCTGGAAAAGGATGAAAAAGATGTCTTTCTAAATTTTAAACCTATCACGCGCTTCTCCTGAAGAATGAAGGATCATGAATGTCGACTTTATGATCCACAAGTCCTTCAACAAATGTATCCCCATTTGCGTCCGCACCGGCTCTGTGTGCATTGCTTCAAATTTGAAGCTCACCTTGAGAGCCCAAGTTTTTTAGCAAGAGCATACCTATCTATCCGCAAGGATAGCTGTTAACTCGCATCCTTAATAACCTTAAGGAAGCGCTCTCTCCTACCGACTATCCAGTCGAGTAAGAGCTCTCCGGTGCGGACACAAATGGGGATACAGAAAGCGAAAGAAAAAAGAAAATAAGAGAAAAAAGAAAGCGAGTAGTCTATTTCACGTCATTGCGGGGAGTGTATGCGCCGAGACAATCTATGTATTCATCTCTTAATACATTGACTGCCTCTCTGCACTCGCAGTGACGCACTCTTTTAATACACCTCTCCCCTTGTGGGAGATGTCATGGGGGAGCCATGGGTGAGGGGTATTTAAATTAAACCCTTTCGTCTTTGCGAGCCCCATCTCTTTCTGTCTTTAAGAGCCCCAACTCTTTCTGTCTTTGCGAGCGACCTTAGGGAGCGTGGCAATCCATGTATTAATAGTACATGGACTGCTTCGCTGCGCTCGCAGTGACTATAGGAGGCGTCATCCCCATGAAAGCGCGAACCCATTCAAATTTCTGGGTAATGAAATCCTAAAAGCCAAGTTAATAAGCCAGCTAGAAGTAAGTGACAACTTTAAATGTTGCTATTTATTTAAAATTTGATCTATAGTTTATCTTTCCTCAATGGAAAAAATAAGTGAATTTTTGGTACTTCAAAAAATAAATGTTTTTTATATGGGAGGCTAAAATGAGATCAAAAATATTCAATATTTATTCTATTTTCTTATCTTTAATTTTGTTTTGTACGCATGAAAGTTTGGCTAAAGAAAGACTTGATCGAGCGGAAAGGCTTCAGCACAAAATTAACTATAGATTTCAAAATCCCACATACATTGATCAGGTTTTTTCTCACCCAGGTGTATGCCCAGAGAATAAGCTCCCTTTTGGACGGCTAGAATTTCGGGGAGACGCAACTTTAAACTTTGCAATCACTCAAAGTCTTCTTGAAGCATTTCCACAGCAAGGAGAAGGATGGTTGACCACAACGCGTGCTGAAATCGTCTCCAACGAAAATAATGCGCGGATCGCAGAGCAATTGCAATTGCTTACATTTTGTACCATTAATCCTGCCCACAACATTAGTGGAGAAGGGCTGAAAAAAATTAAGGCAGATACTTGCGAAGCGTTAATTGGCGCTATTTATGAAGATGGTGGTCAGAAAAGTGCTGAAAAATTTATTCTGACTTATTGGAAAGTTCCTGGCACTTCTGTTCAAAAACCAACGCCTGTTGCAGCAGCTTCAAGTAAGTCTGCAGGATCTGATGCATCAAAAAAATTGGATGACTATAGAAGAATCCATGGTCTTCCTGTTCATGAGTATAAATATTTGACTGAACAGGCGCCTTTTCAAGTTCAGCTTTATTATGGAACAAAAGCATTTACTGATGTTTTTTCAGGTGACACAAAGTCAGCGGCAAAAAAATTGGCTGCAGAGAGAGCCGTTCAAATATTGTTGGAAAATAATTTTTTAGAACAATGCAGAGGGAAGTCTACCGCAACAATTTTAACTCTTTTGCATCACCTATCTTCTAAACCCGCTGCACAAGCGCCACAACTTGGTGCTCAACCGAAAGCAGTCACTTCATCTTCTGCATCAACCGGGTCTGTTATCCTAGCATCTCTCCCCAGCGTTATCAGCCACAAAAAGTCAAAGGGGTCACTACCGGAACTATGTCAAAAATTACACTTAGGAACGCCGGCTTATGTACTTCTTTCGGGACCTGCTGCAACTGAAAAAGCAGCAACGGTGACTATAACAGGTTTTGGAAGTCACAAAGCAAGCGGAGAGAAAGCTCAGAAACTTGCAGCACAACAAATGTACCACAAGATGACGGGGCAAACGGTTGGATTAAAAAAAGCTAAAGAAGCTCTTTTGAGAGTTTGTCAAGAAAGGAAACTTGGTGTACCTCAGTATGCGGCAACAAATGGAGAATATAAGGCAAAAGTTAATGTAGGAAGCTATACACAAGAAGCCATAAGCTCTAAGTCTCAAAAGCATGCAGAACAACTGGCTGCAAAGAAACTGTACGATACATTACGTCCTCGCTTAAGCTAAAATAAGGTTGAGAAGTATAGGTTGAAAAGTGAATTCAACCTATATTTTTTTAAGGCCAATTCACTTCCGGAGGCAGCGACATGAGAATGGCATCTACGTTCCCATCTGTTTTAAGACCAAAGCGCGTGCCACGATCATAAAGAAGATTAAACTCAACGTAACGCCCTCGTTTAATTAACTGCCTTTGTTTGTCTTCCTTAGTCCAGGGTTTGTTCATATGGCGACGGACGAGGGCAGGATAAATAGTCAGAAAAGCTTCTCCCACATCCCGTGTAAAAGTAAAATCATTTTCAAAATCCTCTTCAGTGGGACCACTGCTGAGGTTGTCATAAAAAATCCCACCAATACCCCGTGGTTCTTTGCGATGGGGCAAATAAAAATATTCATCGCACCAAGATTTAAAGCGGGGGTAATAGTCTGCATTATGCTTGTCGCATACAAGCTTAAGCGCTTGATGAAAATCAGTCGTATCTTCTATAAATTCAAAGGTTGGCGTAAGATCGGTTCCTCCTCCAAACCACGATTGAGAAGTCACTATATGGCGCGTATTCATATGGATAGCTGGAATAAAGGGATTTAGAGGATGTATTACCAAAGAAACTCCGCTTGCCCAAAAGTTTGGATTCTCGCCTGTTCCCGGGATTTCAGAAGCAAATTGAGGAGGAAATTCACCATAAACAGTGGATACATTTACACCTGCCTTTTCAAAGACACGCCCTTTGAGAAGAGCCATGGTTCCGCCACCACCATCTTGGTCAGGAGAAATATTGGGGCGCGTCCACGTCTTTCGCTCAAACATTCCGGGTGGAGGGGTGGATTCTTGTGGAGGAACTGCCTCTGCCTCTAAAGTCTCAAGAGCAGTACAAATGCGTGTTTGAAGATCAGAAAACCAACGGGTTAATTGTTTTTTTTGTTCAAGTGTTGTCATGGATGTCTTTGCTCATCATATGAAATTTAAAAATATCATGGGTATTTATTTGTAACTATTTTGGAAATAAATCTAATTGTCGAATTCCTTCGCCTACCACCATAGCAGCTGCGAGAGATATGTTCAAGGAACGACACTCAGGAGCCATGGGGATCATAAGACGTTGAGGGAGGGCATGGAAAACTTCATCAGGAACACCTGAGCTTTCCTGTCCCATCAAAATAATGTCTTGTGCTTGGAAAGAAAACCGAGTGTAGGGAGTGCTACTTTTCGTATCCAGAAGAACAATTCGATTTTTTTCTTTTTGAGACCAGGTAAAAAATGCCTGCCAATTTTCATGATGATGGACAGTTGCCTTATCTTTATAATCCATGCCTGCACGGCGTAAGTGCCGATCATTCCAAACAAATCCACAAGGATGAATAATATCAAGAGGCAAATCCAAACAGGCACATAAACGCATGAGTGTTCCAGTGTTTTGAGGAATTTCGGGTTGATAAAGAGCTAGACGCATGACATCTCTTTAAAGAATATTGTTGGCATTGACGCCAATGGTATCTAACAGATTGACGGATCCAAGATTTTTGAAATCAAATTGTACAACGACGCCGGAGTTAGGGCGTATATCTCTGTCAGATGAACGTGTCTTAAAGGCGCTTAAAGTCATTCTAAAACACTCATCATGATAGAGAGCAGATAACGTATGAGAAAGGGCCCCACGCTGGTGACGTTTTAGGTTTCGTGTTTCTCCTACGGAAAAACTCCAATGATCAAAAGGTTGCGAGCCAACAACCCACGTTGCTTGAGATATACCAACACCATTTACAGTAGAGTTCTTATTAACAAAAGTATGATTTAACTGAATGATCATTAGTTTTTTACCAAAAATTGCTGATGTGTCTGAAATACGTGGTCTTACCTTTTTATAATGCCAGGCTATTCTATTAAGTAACTGGACGTTCTCTTCGGGATTCATGCGGAAACGGCTTACAATATCGGAAGCATATTTATTTTCTCCTGCGTGCTTTGGGAGGACTTGAGTGTGATCTAAGCGTAAGCTATGTCCCAAGAAAAGCTGAACCAACCGTTGCTGAGGAAAAAACCATGAGGAATTTGTTCCATAAATAAACCTTCCTCCAGTATCTACTCGATCAAGACCAGAAAACCGCTGCGGCAGGAACAATGAAGTATCTTCTACCTGAATGTTCAATGAGTCTTCGTTAGGAATAGTACTATTATTTACTCTCGGTGAGCCTACAATCATGGCTGTTGGTTCCACAACCCAATTGACAGTTTCAAGTCGCTTAATTAATGGATAACGCCATTGGGCGGTTGCTGTTGGAAAGACGCGTCCTCGAAAGGCGGAATGAAGAATAGGAGTTGTAGGTGAAAGTTGATAATGCTCAAGGGCATAAGCATCCCCGCGTAAGAACATTTGAAACGCCCAAGCATGCCCAGTGGGAGTTACATACGGCAAACGATAGCCTCCATTTAAAGATAACCTTTGCATATGGCGCGCATTGCGTCCAGGGGTATCTTGGCGACGTCCTAAGGAAAGCAAATTAGCATCCATGCTCCAGATTTCATTCCAATTGCCTGGGTCTGTTTGATAGTTATACCATCCGTGCGGGATGACATAGGGCGTGGTTGCAGGATTATCTGTTTGGTAGGCTGTTGCTCTTAAAGTGGCATAATTATGTTCTCTAAATTGCTCAACAGCACCTGTACTTACCATGTTTTTTACCGGGATTTTTAATCTAAATCCTTGAGGGAGTATGGGATAACGGCGGAGATAGGTTGTATCACTGGCACGATTAATATCGAAAGTAGCTACATGATCATCATCTATATCCAGACGCCCTTGTGTGAAAATATGCCAACGGTCACTCCCTGGGAGGCCAGAACTTTTGGGAATTTTTTTTAAATCTCTGGTTTGTGTATAACTTCCATTGGCTGTTAAATCACCATCTCGAAAGCGATGGCGGTATTCTGTAACCATAACTGGGCCTTGCTTCGTTGTTATAATAGGAATAAGGGTGAGATCTCTGTTGGGAGCAATAACATAATAATAAGGTGCGCTGACGATGGTTCCTAGATCTGAAATGGCAGCGTATGTGGGCATCAGGAACCCAGTTTTACGTTTGACTGTAGGATCCGCATGTCGAAAATATGGCATATAAAAAACAGGAACCCCTTTAATTTCTAATCTGGCATGATGATAAACAATAATTTTGTCCGTTTTATCATGGATAACTTTATCTGCCTTGAGTTGCCACAATGGCATTTGTTGAGGGTCTAATCTACATACATTGCATGGGCTATAGACTGCCTGACGGAAAATAACTTTACGACCCGCTATGCGTTTGGCTGTGTTGGAGGCTAAGCGTGAATCATCTCCCATTAACATTTTAGCATCTCTAATAAATCCATCTTCGAATTTATTTGTAAACTCTACCGACGGAGCAAAAGAAACATTGTCAGTAATGCTTTTTGTGGCAAATCCTTCTCCTAGGGTTGAGTAGTCTATGAGCTGTTTGCCGAGATCAGGTAAATTTAAAGGGTTCTGTATTAACGTGCCGCTTTCTCTGAGGCTACGAATGATAAAATCTTGGTGTCTTAGGAATTCATTGCTCTTAGATGCATCTGGATTAGGGGAAATGGACATACTTTCTGGTTCTTTCAACCAAACGTTGCCTGCTGCGGTTATTAAGCCCGTCTTTTTATTGTAAGTAACTTTTTCAGCATGAAGAATGCGAACACCTTGAGCAATTTGAACATTTCCAGTTGCAATGATGGTGTCAGTTTCTTGATGATAATCAACTTTATCTGCATTTATGAGAATGACAGAATTTTCAGGTAACGATGTTTGACCCATTTTATCTTTTTCAAATTCTTTAGCTTCTTCGGAAGAAGAATAGGCTACAAAAGGAGAAAAGATAGAGAACAAACTCGCGCTTAAAATTATGAGTAAAAAAGTGTAAAACCGGATTTTCATTTAAACTTAACCATCCTCAAGATGAAGGAGAAGAGCAAAGCTTAACAGGGTCATGACAATAGTTGGTGTCCAAGCTGCAAGAAGAATAGGTATTTGGTTTCCCAGTCCCAAGGCATACACAATATCATTGAGAAAATAGAGAGCCAAACCACCACTGATGCCGAGAGTGATATATAAAAGTGTTCCTCCTTGGCGAATTGGTCGGATGCCAAAAGCTGCTGCAAGTAAGATCATTGCCATCATCATACCAAGTTTTGCAATTTGTCCATGCCAATAAAGGCGATAGCTGATGCTTGATAAGCCTGATTTATCCAAGATATCAATAAATCTTGTTAATGACCAAAATGAAATTGTTTCGGGGGGCGTGTTGCTGTCTTGTATTTTTTCAATGGTGAGAGAAGTTGGAACCTGTATTTGGGGGTAGTTTTTAAAAGTCCCTTCTTTTGCTTGCCAAACGTTTGCATTTTTTAATTCCCAATATCCCTTTTTCAAAACAACAGAAGAAGCATCCACACGTGTTTCATAGTTTCCATTTATGAGGAAATTATGAAAAGTAACTGTTGTAAAAGTTCCTGTATCAGGTTGAACGTGTGCTGCATGGATGATACTTTGTCTAGTTGGGGTTATTTCTCTAAACCATAGCCCTGTTTCAGAAATAGCAATATGGTGATTTGTTCCCGAAAAATAGAGAGATTCTAGATTGTTGAGCCTATTGCTCATTGCAGCACTTAAAGGATTTAAAATAATAAGTTGCAAGAGTCCGAATACGAGGACAGAAGTGATAATGCCTGATAAAAGTTGCCATATAGATAGTCCAGAACTACGTGCGGCAATAATTTCTTGCGTATGATTGAGTCGATAAAAAGCCACCATTGCAGCTGTTAAAACAATAAAAGGCATGAGCATTTGAAAGTGATTTGGGAGTTTTAAAAAGATCATTTCAAAAACAATTGATAAGTCTATATTTGTTTTTCCGATTGAACGTCTCACAAGTTCTGTTCCTTCAAATAAAGAAACAATAGTGCCAATAATAACGGCACAGGTACCGAGCCAAGTGAAAAAAACACGACAAAAGTATAAATTAAGAGTGGAAAAGATATAGTTCATATGCTGTTGTCACCTATTCCTTTACAGTGCTATATCTTTGCCACCAAAAGCGAATGTTCTGATTTTCTAAGATAAATAAAGAAACTAAACTAAAAAAAATGATTAATACATAGGCGAGGGGTATGGCACCTTGCCACCGTCCATTAATATTAACGAGAAATATTAAGCCAACGTGAATGCAACTTGCCAAGGCAATGGCTTTAATGATGTATTTCTGCCGGCCACGGCGATTTAATTCCTGAGGCAGAAGAGCACTTAGCCCTATTAAAGTAAATAATAATACCAATAAGGGGGGAAAAAGACGTTGATGTCCTTCTGAGTAAAGCTGTGCTTTTGTGGTTTCTGAAAGGTTTTCAGCATTGGACGGATATAAAAGATCTGAAAGAGGACGTTCATAAGGTTTGACGATACGCTCTTGGATATTGCCCCCAAGTTGATCGAGATCGTAACTCAGAGTCTTAAAATGGAAAAAACTAATTTTCCCCGTTTTAAGATCTTTTTCTTGGCGTGTTCCGTTGAACAGCATCAATAAAGATTTCTTCCCTTCTTTTTCCACGATTGCCCCATTCTGGGCAACGATAGTGAATGGATTTCTTTTCTGAAGTCCTCCAGTAAGACCTTGACCAATACTATGGATGAAAACCCCCCCCAAATCTCCATTAAGACTACGTGTTTTGGCATACACGGTTACTCCTCTCAAAGTATTGAACATTCCGTCCTGCACAAAACTCGAAGAAAATTTGTTGCGAAACTGATGTTCCATGTCACGCAGATGCCTAAAAGACGCTGGGACAAGATAAATGTTGATAAATGCAACAAAACAAGCCATAAAGAATGCTAAAATGAAGGCTGGACGAGCAAGCTGCAGATTACTGAGGCCGCATGTTCGAAAAATGCTGAGCTCATGGTCTGCAATAAGTTTATTGTACGTAAATAGGACACTTATAAGGGTACAAATAGGGAGAATAATTGCAATAAGGTCAGGGATTAAGAAGCCCACGAGGGAAAAGTAACCACCTATAGAGACGTTTTGGTTAACAATAATTTCGACAAATCTCAAAGATTGTGTTAACCATACACCTGTAGTTAAGACTGTTGCGAGAAATATTAAGCTTGTGAAAAGATGCTTAAAAATATGACGGGTAACAAGATTCATATAAAAAAAGTTTCCTTTTCATGGATCTATCCACTAGCATCTGACAATTAACTAACTTATATATATTCAAGCGACTAAAAAACAATAATAGATCTTTGATCAGCTTTACTATAAAACAAGGATCAAAGGCAATGCCCTATAATAGAATAGGTGGCAATTATTAGAATAGGAGTGGTGTAAGGTGCGACGGATATGTTTGTTTTTGCTTGGGTTTTGCTTCTTAGCGTGCACCAATGCTCATGCTGCAATACCTTCTACAGGCATTATTGTAATTGTCAATAAAGACATCATTACTGTAAATGATGTCAATCAACGCATTAGATTAGCTAATCTGAGCATGGGTAAACCTGCTATGGATCCTATTCCAAATGAGATGCGGAAAAAAATTATTCAAGGAATGATAGATGAATGCCTTCAGCTTCAAGTAGCAAAATTAAAGAAAATTGTTATTAAAGACGCTGATGTGGAAAGAGCGCTGGAAGACCTCGCTAAGGATAATAAGATTTCATTGAGTGAGATGCTTAAGATGCTTAAAGCGAATGGGATTTCTAAACAAACAATGATGACCAGACTTAAAGCGCAAATTTCTTGGGCGCGCTATATTCGAGAAATGTATGGCCCGTTGGTTCGCATCAGCGATAAAGATGTGGATGCTGCCTTGACTGCTGCAAAAGAAGAGAAACCCGAACAACTTCCACCGGAATATATGAATATTACATTGTGCCAAGCAATATTTCCAATTAAGCCAGATTCTCCAGAAGAAATGATGATGCTTTATGGCCCCCGCATTGAAGAAGTTCATCAAATTAAGGGATGTGCGCCCTTTTTAAAGGCTGCACGCGAATCGGGTGCCAAAGTAGATGAAAATAGAGTTGTGAGATTAGGACAGCTCCCTGATGCTTTAAAAGAGATGGTGCAAAAGACAAAGGCAGGAACTTGTATGCAACCTGTGATGACACCGGATGGACTGGTGTTAACTATGGTTTGTTCTAAGATTATGCCGAAGGCTCCCCAGCAACAACCTTTAACACGTGACACTGCTTTCAATGTAGTTGAGCAGCGTGAGTTGGGTAAGAGGGCAGCACAGGAAATGGCAAAATTACAAACAGCAGCCTATATTGAGTGGAAAGATTCAGATAAGAAGGCCGCACAGAAAATGGCAAAATTACAAACTGCAGCATTTATGAAGCAAGAAGAATCGGGTAAGAGACCTGAGCAAGAATTGCAAAATTAAAAATGGTAGCATTTATTGAGCAGCAATAAAGATTCTATGCCTCCTCTGCGAGAAGTCATCGCTCGGCACGGGTTAATTGCCCAGAAAAGATTTGGACAAAATTTTCTTTTAGATATGAATGTCACACGCCGAATTGTAAAGTCGGTTGGGAATCTTGCTGATAGTGTTGTTTTTGAAGTTGGGCCTGGACCAGGTGGCTTGACACGCGCGTTGCTAGAAGCTGGTGCCAAAGTCGTTACAATTGAATGCGATGTTCGTTGTATTAAAATATTAGAAGAACTTGAAAGTTATTTTCCCGGTAAGTTACGTGCCCTTGAGGGCGATGCCCTTGAACTTATGCCACAATCTATCATTCCTACGGAGAACATTAAAATTGTCTCGAATCTACCTTATAACATTGGAACCGCTCTCTTAATTCAGTGGTTGTATAATCTGGATCGAATTGTTTCGTTGACATTGATGTTCCAAAAAGAAGTTGCATTAAGATTATTTGCAAAGCCGCGAACAAAAGACTATGGGCGGCTCTCTATTTTAACTCAGTGGTTATGCGAAGGACATCGTTTGTTTGATTTGCCTCCAACTGTTTTTATACCTGCTCCGAAAGTCACTTCCAGCGTAGTTCAGCTCATCCCAAAACCTTTGGATTCGGTAGAAAAGAAACTTTTTTCCTCTATTTCTCGTGTTACTCAGGAGGCTTTTGGTCAACGAAGAAAGATGATTCGCTCGAGTTTGAAATCTCTTTTTAGTGAAAAGGATTTAATCAATTTAGGCTTAGATCCGTGCAGCAGGGCGGAAGAATTAACTGTTTCTGATTTTATCCTTTTGGCAAAAAATTTACCACATACTTCCTAAATAAATACGAAACTGGATACTACTACTTATCGGGCATTCTATAAAAAATTGAGAAATATTTGTTGGGCAATCTCATAAATCTTGCTAGAGTTTTTAAGTGCTATTCGCTAAGTGGAGTTACAATGCATGAAGCAAAAGATAAAGGGTAAAGGCATAAAAATCGAGAAGACCGACACTTCTGTCTTTGACTCTTTAGAGAGCCTATTTCATGCTTCTCGGTTTATAAATGACTTTTATCGCGCAAATGAGTCTCAAGTTGTCGAACAACTTTTGGCAGAAGCCAAGCTTTCTTTAGAACAAACAGAGGGCATATCTAAAAGGGCAAAACAGCTTGTTGAGGGTGTTAGAGGACAAAAGCTGGAGAATTTCAGTATTGAAAATTTTTTACAAACTTATGCTTTAAATAGTCAAGAAGGGCTCATTCTCATGTGTTTGGCAGAAGCCTTGTTGCGTGTGCCCGATGCAGAAACTAAAACACGTTTAATTCGAGATAAGATTGGTTCTGTTTCATGGAAAAATAGCTCCTCAAGCAAAAACGTGAATGAAGATACATTATTTTCTAAGCTAACTAACTTTGGTTTGGCCACCGCCGATCATTTGCTCCACTGGGGCTTAGATAGCAAAGGATATTTAAATATTTTCAAAAATCTAACACGACGTGTGAGTGAACCGATAATCCGTAAAGCTATAACACATGCTATGAAAATTCTTGGCCATCAATTTGTAATGGGTGAAACCATTGAAGATGCTTTGAAACGGGCCAAATCACTTGAGAACGATGGATATTTACATTCTTATGATATGTTGGGTGAAGAGGCCAGAACTAAAGCAGATGCGCAGCGCTATTATATATCATATGTCAAGGCTATTGAAGAAATTGGAAAGACTGTTAAATCAAGCAAAACTTTAGTTCAACCAGGGATATCAGTTAAATTATCTGCGCTTCATCCTCGTTATGAGCTCGCTCAATCATATCGTATCCAACAAGAACTCACGCCCTTAGTTTTGAAACTTGCGATCCTTGCAAAGAAGAATGGAATAGGACTCACCATTGATGCAGAAGAATCCGAACGCTTGGATCTTTCATTAAATATTGTGGAATATATCTCTGGCCATGAAGAATTGAAGGGATGGAATGGTTTTGGTCTGGCTGTTCAAGCGTATCAAAAACGGGCATCGTGTTTGATTGATTATCTCATAGACATGGCGCGGCGTCATAAAAGAAAATTATGTATCCGTCTCGTCAAAGGTGCCTATTGGGATTCTGAGATTAAACGCACACAAGAAAGAGGTTTAAAAGACTACTCGGTTTTTACGCGTAAGGTTTTTACGGATATCTCTTATCAAGTATGTGCGCAAAAAATGCTGAATGCTCCTGATGCAGTTTATGCCCAATTTGCAACACATAATGCTCGGACTGTTGCAACAATTCTTGAACTTGCTGGCTCAGCAAATGAATTCGAATTTCAAAGACTTCATGGAATGGGTGAACCGCTCTATAACCAAGTCCTGAAGGGAGAAAAAAGTAAAATTTTCTGTCGGGTGTACGCACCTGTTGGAGAATATCGAGACCTCCTGGCGTATCTTGTCCGTCGACTTCTTGAAAATGGTGCTAATACTTCCTTTGTGCATAAAATTTATGATCCTTCAGTACCTATAGAAACTTTGGTGGAAGATCCTATTGCGAGCGCTCAAACTTTTAAAATTATACCTCATCCAAAAATCCCGCTTCCTTCACATTTATTAGGAAAAAGTCGCAAAAATTCCAAAGGACTTGATTTTAATAATCTTGAAGAAATTCAAGGATTAAAGAAAGGAATAAAAGATGTTATTTCAGATATGCCACATGGCGCTCTGTGGAATGCATCGCCGCACATTGCAGGAAAAAATCTCAAAGAAGGAGAACCGATAAAATTATTAAATCCTGCAAATAAAACTCAAGTGGTAGGACATGCTTGGAATGGAAGTGCCCAAGATGTTGAAAAAGCCATGGCAAGTGCTGAAAAGGCCTTTGGAGAATGGACTGAAAGACCCATAGAAAATCGCGCTCAAATTTTAGAACGTTTGGGCGAGTTTTTAGAGGATCATCGAGATGAATTGATATCTTTGCTTGTTTATGAGAGTGGGAAGACGCTTCTTGATGCCCATTCTGAAGTAAGAGAAGCTGTGGATTATTGTCGATACTATGCACTCGAAGCACGTCGCATCATGACGCCACAAACACTTCCAGGTCCTACGGGTGAACATAATCAGTTGAGTCTTCATGGTCGAGGAATATTTGTTTGTATAAGTCCTTGGAATTTTCCGCTTGCCATATTTTTAGGGCAAATATCAGCGGCTTTGGTAACAGGAAACTGTGTGATAGCAAAATCCGCACACCAAACTCCTTTGATTGCGCAACGAGCAATCCTTCTTGCGCATCAAGCTGGAGTTCCTGAAGATGTTCTTCATTTCATGCCTGGCAAAGGAAGCGTAGTAGGATCAGCCCTTTTGACAGATAGGCGCACTGGAGGTGTGGTATTTACTGGCTCAACCTCAACAGCGCAAGAAATAGCCAAGAAACTTCTCATGCGCCCCAATGCCCCGATTGTTCCATTAATTGCAGAAACAGGTGGGATGAATGCAATGATTGTTGATTCAACAGCTTTACCCGAGCAAGTTGTTCAAGATATTATTACCTCTTCATTTCAAAGCGCTGGCCAAAGATGTTCTGCCTTACGCATTGTGTTTATTCAAGAAGAAATCGCTGATAGTCTTCTTGAAATGTTAAAAGGTTCTATGGAGGAATTAAATGTGGGGAATCCCTCATTCCTTTCAACAGATATTGGACCAGTTATTGATGAGGAAGCTTCTAAGGAGTTACAGGCATATGCGGATGGAATGACAAAAACCTCAAAGCTCATTTGCTGTGTATCTTTAAATAAGGACCATAAGCAGGGCAATTTCATCGCGCCGCAAGCTTGGGAACTTTCTTCATTTGATCAAATGAAAAAGGAAGTCTTTGGCCCTATTTTACATGTCGTTCGATTTAAAGGGGCAGAGTTAGATAAGGTCATTGATCAGATAAATGCTACGGGGTATGGGCTTACCTTAGGAGTCCATAGTCGTATTGATGATACGATTCAACACATTCGTAAAAAAGCGCGTGTGGGAAATCTTTATGTGAACCGGAGCATGATAGGTGCCGTGGTGGGAGTTCAGCCTTTTGGTGGAGAAGGACTTTCTGGGACAGGGCCTAAGGCAGGGGGACCACATTATTTAGAGCGCTTTACAGTAGAGAGAACATTTACACAGAATACTACGGCAGCAGGTGGCAATGCCACATTGTTGGCGGAATTGGATTAAGGACTTACTCTTAAAATAATAGTAAGCGCTCCTGACAGAGTGCACCAAAACAGGGAATTTAAAAATGACAATAGTGGGTACGGACGGTAAAAGACGATGCTTTGGGGGCGGGCCTGGAAAAGAGTTTTATGGTAAATATCATGATGATGAATGGGGCATTCCTTCCCATGATGACCACCATTTATTTGAGATGTTGATTCTTGAAGGGGCGCAAGCAGGCTTGAGCTGGGAGACTATTTTAAAACGGCGCGATGGCTATCGCAAAGCATTTCATAATTTTATTCCTTCAAAAGTTGCTGCCATGACAGACGAAACATTAGAAAAACTACGCACCAATCCCAATATTATTCGTAATCGTCTAAAAATATATGCTGCACGGCAAAATGCGCGGGTCTTCTTGGCTATACAAAAGGAATTTGGGACGTTTGATTCGTATGTGTGGAGCTTTGTGAAAAACCAGCCCATTTTGAATCACCCAAAGCACTTTAAAGATTTGCCATCAAAAACGCCAACAAGCGATCTTCTTTCTAAGGATTTAAAAAAACGTGGCATGACATTTGTTGGATCTACGATCATGTATGCCTATTGCCAAGCGGTAGGGTTAGTGAACGATCATTTAATCGACTGTTGGAAATATAGTAAAGAGTAAAACGTTTGTTTTATAGGGGTTAAGAACTCATTATTTAAAGTTTTTTGCAGTTATGGCAACCTTTGCACAGAATATCTATGATACGCAAATCATCAATTCTTCATATTATAATGTTATAAAGTCATAAGAATTATGTTATAATTATTCGCTTACTAAATAATAAAAAATTTTTATTATATTCCCTAATTAAACTTAATACAAATTTTGTAAGGAGTATGCGAAAATGACTCGAATTAAACTCTTCCTTAGCTTGCTGCTGATAATAACTATTTCAATAGTCTTTAAGGTAGTAGAGAGCTTGCAAACAGTGGGCCTAGATATAAAAATACCGCCTACGCTAGAAGGAGATAGGGTTCTTACATTAAATGATACAGGATATATTCATTATACACTTACCCCGCTTAATGAAAAATTCATCACCGAAGAAGCCCTTCCTCATAATGATTTATTAGAAATAGGATCAGGATTTAGCAATGTTGCCATTGAATCTCTCAAGAAAGGTGTTAATTCCTACACTGCAAACGATATATTAAAAGAACATTTGGATATTCTGGTTGCCAGGGCCAAATTAGAATTTGGACAGAATTCCGAAAGAGTACTCAAGTCTTTAAAATTATTGCCTGCTGAGGCTCCCGAACAATTACATTTAGCAAACAATCAATATGATGCTATTCTGGCTGATAAAGTCCTCCAATTTATGACCCCCTCCAAAATTGACTCGTTTCTTTCGTGGTCTCGCAAGGCCCTTAAAAGGAATGGTAAAATTTATATCGCTACGATCCCTCCAACTAATATAAGTGTTCGCGAAAAATTATTGCCCGAATATATGGAAAGAACCAAAAATGAAGGCATTTATGCTGGGTATTTTGAAGATATGTTGCCGTATTTAAATGAAGAATACCGAGAGAAATATACTAAGAAGCCTTCTAAAGATTCAAAGGGTACAACATTATTTACAAGAGAAAACTTAAAAAAATTCCTTGAGGATCATGGTTTTGAAGTGCTGGAAACTTATGCCCTTCGCCTAGTGGGAGATGGCAAAGATCACTTTATGTGGTCTAATGTTAAAGATGAAGAAAGTGATTTAGTTGGGGTCATTGCTATTTCACCTTAGCTTTTTCTTCTCCATTTATCTGTAATGAATTATCCTTGCGCGCTTAAGTCATTATAAATACCCGTTGTATGTTTGTTTATGACTCCATATCTTAAAAATGGTAAATAAAGTATTAAAATACCTAAAAAAAAATAAAAATAATCTATTAGTTATATTTAATTTTATTTGTTACGATCATCTTAGCATATTAATCAATCGGAGGTTTTAATGAGAGTTCTATTGATTGAAGATGATTCTGCAACAGCAAAAACCCTACAATCAGCCCTACGTACTGAAGGTTTCGTTTGTGACACCACAGACCTTGGAGAAGATGGTTTGGAAATTGGTAAGCTCTATGAATATGATCTTATCGTTCTTGATCTGATTCTCCCTGATATGGATGGATATGAAGTTTTGCGTCGGTTAAGAGCCGCACAAATCAAGACCCCAATCCTCATTTTATCAGGATTAGTAGAAATTGATGATAAGGTGCGTGGCCTTGGATTTGGTGCGGATGACTATTTAACCAAGCCGTTTAATAAAACTGAATTATTAGCACGTATTCATGCGATCATTCGCAGATCTCGTGGTCATTCTGAATCCATTATCCGGACAGGTCGCTTAAGCGTAAATCTTCAGCATCGAACAGCGAGCGTTGATGATAAGCCTCTCCATTTGACTGGAAAAGAATACGCAATCGTTGAACTTTTATCTTTACGTAAAGGCACTACCCTTACAAAAGAAATGTTTTTGAACCACCTTTATGGTGGCATGGACGAGCCCGAATTAAAGATCATTGATGTGTTTATTTGTAAACTTCGTCGTAAGCTTGCAGAGGCACTCAATGGTGAAGACTATATTGAGACAGTATGGGGACGTGGGTATGTTCTGCGTGAATTAACTCAACAAGGTCAATCAGCTCAACAAACCCAACCAATACAACCAATTCCAGCTGCGCAACCAGTACAAGCAGTTAAACCAGCTCAACCACAAGCGGAGGTGATTAAAGAACACCCCGTTATGGCAAGCGCTCTCAACGGTAAAGAGGCAGCGGTAAAATCAGCAAATACACTTTAGAGTATTTAGATGACACGAAGAAGCGCATGGCGCTTCTTCCCTGCCGATAATTTAACACATCCATCTTGAACTTTATCATGGGTAACGAGGTAGGACTCCTCCCTTACAGGAGCATCATTCACCCGTGCCCCATTCCCTTGGATAAGACGGCGTGCTTCCCCTTTACTGGTGGCAAGACCAACACGGCAAAGAAGGTCAACCAATAATATACCATGTTGAATTTCGCTCACCGGAAGATCGATGGATGGCAAACTGTCCATTGAGCCAGCTTGATGTTCAAATAAATTTTTGATGGTCTCGTGAATATGTGGAAGACATTCCGGACCATGCGCAAGACTGGTGGCTTGATCTGCCAAGACTTTCTTTGCATCATTAATTTCAGCGCCTTGAAGAGCTTCGAGACGAGAAATTTCATCGAGGGGTAGTTCTGTGAAGAGGCGTAAATAACGCCCAACATCAGGATCTTCCGTATTTCGCCAGAATTGCCAATAGTCATAGGCAGAAAGGCGATCCACATTAAGCCAAATAGCACCCGAGGTTGTTTTTCCCATTTTAACACCACTGGAGGTGGTGATGAGGGGGGAGGTGAGACCAAAGACGGATTTACCCAAGCAACGGCGCGTGAGCTCAACACCATTTACAATATTGCCCCATTGATCTGAGCCGCCCATTTGTAAAACACAGTCGTGTTTTTGAAAAAGCTCAAGAAAATCATAAGCTTGTAAAATCATATAGTTGAATTCAAGAAAGCTTAATGTTTGTTCTCGATCCAAACGCAATTTAACGCTATCAAAGGACAGCATCCGATTGACTGAAAAATGACGCCCATAGTCTCTTAGAAAATTAATATATTTGAGGCCATTGAGCCATTCATCGTTGTTGAGCATGAGAGCATTGTCCATGTCCACAAATGGCGCAAAAGATTTTCTAATACCGGTGGTGTTGGTTTTAATCACATCATCATCCAACAACTGTCGCGCTGTATCTTTAAAAGAAGGATCCCCTATTTTACTTGTTCCGCCTCCCAAAAGAACAATTGGACGGTGTCCAGTTTTTTGGAGCCACCGCAACATCATAATTTGGACTAAGCTTCCCACATGAAGGCTGTCCGCTGTCATGTCAAAACCTATGTATCCTGTAATTTTCTGCTTTTCCATCAGAGAATCAAGAGTGTCTAAGTCCGTGGCTTGGTGGAGAAAACCACGGGATTGCATAACGTTTAAAAATTCTGATTTCATTGTCTTACTTTCGTAGCCATAAAGGCTTTTATGTACAGAAGGTGTCTATTACCTATGATGTATCATATTTGGCAAAGAATGGCAAAATGAAGTCGTTGGGCAATGCCCAAAAAAGGAGTTTAAAACGGCTTAACACGCGCCTGCAAAAAGTGCTAGGTTACGGAATGAATGTGCGTACCTCACATTTTAGAGGTATAGGGAATATTTTGAAATGACTACGTAAAAGAAAGAGGCAAAATCTTGATTAAGCGGATTGGAGTTTTAACGAGCGGTGGGGACTGCGCGGGTTTAAATGCAGCGATTAGAGCCATTACTTATCGCGCTATTCAAACATATGGTTGGCATGTTTTTGGAATTCATAATGGGACGACAGGCCTCATTGTGCGCCCTCTTGATTATAGAGAATTAACTGTCGAATTTTGTAATAGCATGATGATGCGCAGTGGGGGGACTATTTTAGGAAGCACCAACAAAAGTGATCCTTTTAACTTCCCAGATGCCACCGGAAAACGCATAGATCGTTCACAAGATTTTTGTGATGGGTATCGAGAACTACAATTGGATGCGCTGATTGGTATTGGAGGGGATGGCAGCATGCGAATTTTGCGCCATCTAGCCTTAAAGGGAAATTTGAATCTTGTGACCATTCCCAAAACCATTGATAATGATTTGGGACATACGGAAAGTGCGATTGGTTATCCGACAGCTGTGGAAGTTGCCACAGAAGCGTTAGATCGTCTTCAACCCACAGCCGCAAGCCATCAACGTGTAATGATTTTAGAAGTGATGGGAAGGGACGCGGGTCATATTGCTTTGAGTGCAGGCATTGCCGGAGGTGCTGATATTATTCTTATTCCTGAAGTTCCTTACTCTTTGGATAAAATTACCCAAAAGATTTCTTCCCTTGCCGACTTAGGCCGAACCTTTGCTCTGATTATCGTGGCGGAGGCCGTGAAGACCGAAAATAATGAACCTGTGGTCCTTGATGCCGATAATGGGCGCGTGCGCTATGGCGGTATTGGTCAATATTTAGCAGATAAAATTTCTGAATCAACGGGAGCCGATATTCGTGTGATGGTTTTGGGACATGTTCAACGCGGTGGCCAACCGTGTGCCCAAGATCGTATATTAGCAGCTGCATTGGGTGTGCATGCGGTTGATCTCATTTCAAAAGGGAAGTTTGACCGCATGGTAGCGTGGAAAAACCGTCGTGTGGAAGATGTTCCCATTGAAGATGCCATTAAGCAGTTTCAACAGGTTGACACACAAGGGACTATGATCCGCACAGCTCGTGGTCTTGGCATTTCCTTAGGCGATTAATTTATTTGCCTCCTATTTAATGAGTAGGTGGTCGCGCAAAGATCATGCCTCTTAAAGCATTCATTTCTTGACGAAGCTGGTCCAACTGCATTTGAAATTGGGTGTGTTTGAGCCTCTGTTGCTCAAAGTGTGTTTGAAACATTCTTCCAAGGCTCTCAAGGGCGGACAAAGTTGAATGAAAGTAAGCATCCCTGGAAGCGACATTTTCATAGTATTTTTTTTCGGAAGGAGCCTGGAGCAGGTCATCCTTCGAGCCTAGACCTTTTGCCAGATTGTTGGTGAGTCCCCTTATATTCTCTTCTAAAAATTTGATTCTCTCCTTCAGATATTTAATTTCTGTTTTAAGATTTTGAGAACTTTCCTCTTGAGTAGTATTTTGTTCGTGTGATTGAGAAGAATCGGAAATGGTTGCAGCAAGCGTCAGGGGCGATAAAGAATGACATAGAAGCATCATTAAAAGTATTTTCATTTTAAAAAGCTTACTATTTTTCATAAATTTCTTCTCCCAACACTCATCTCATATTTAAGCGTACGTTGTATGACATTTTTTTACAAGGTCGATTGGAGAGGGCGGATAGTACAATTGTTACCGCGAGCGGAGCGAAGTAGTCCATGTACTATTAATACACTCAATACCTCCACCAGAGGTGGAGGTATTGAGTGTATTTAATCAATCGAAGTTATCTATGAATACATGGATTGCTTCGTCGTTTACACTCCTCGCAATGACGTGAAGTAGGCTCCTAGCCTTCTTTCTTCTATTCTTTTTTCTTTCGCTTTCTGTATCCCCATTTGTGTCCGCACCGGAAGGCTCCAAACTCAACTTTTCAGTCGGAAGGAAAGGTGTGCATCCTTATGGTTAATAAGGGCACGAGTTAACAGCTATCCTTGCGGATAGAAAGGCATGCTCTTGCTCCAAAACTTGGGCTCTCTATTTAGAGCTTCAAATTTGCAGCAATGCACACAGGTCCGAATGCGGACGCAAATGGGGATACATTTGTTGAAGGACGTGTGGATCTAGAAGTCGACATTCATGATCCTTCATTCTTCAAGAGAAGCGAGTGATACAATAAAAAATTAGAAAGACATTTCTTTCATCCTTTTCTGAATAAGCTGTTTAATACTTGTTTTTAAAAACGCGCTCGCAGGATGAGTATTAATGAATGCCCATTTTAAAAGTCAAATTATTAAATTGCCCATAATAAAAAAATTTAATACATGGATTGCTTTGTTGCTTACGCTCCTCGCAATGACGAAAAGAGAATGAGCTTCTCAATGACAAAAAGAGAGGGGGGGCTTGCAATGGCGTAGAGAAAGGGGGACTCGCATGCAATGACAAAAAATATGCATTGCTAGGTGAAGGATAGAATGAGTTTGTCTATTTCTTTTGAGCTGGCTCCTTTGAGGGAGCACTATCAACCACGTCATTGAAAGGGAGAGATGTGCGTGAAGGTATAAGACGTTTTGTTGGGGCGTTATTATAACTTACTTCGCTATAAACGAGGATGAGATCTCTGGCAACTTCGAGAGCTGCGTAAGTAAAAATACCTACGGAACCGGCGCGCTTTAGAGCAATAAGACTTTCTTTCATAACAGCTTGCTCATCAACCCATCCTTGAGCTGCTGCAGCCTTTATTAAGGCGTATTCACCACTGACCTGATAGGCAAAAATAGGAACTGAAAAAGTTTGTTTAACACGTGCAATAACATCTAAATACGGAAGGCCGGGTTTAACCATGACCATATCAGCGCCTTCTTGTAAATCAAGTGCAACCTCTCGAAGAGCTTCGTCGCTGTTGGCAGGATTCATTTGGTAAGTCTTTTTATCTCCGGCCTTACCATGCGGGTTTGGGGGAAGTTTGATGGCCCCAACGGCTTCACGAAATGGGCCATAAAAAGATGAAGCATACTTTGCGGCATAGCTTAAGATCGCACAATTTTGAAAATTATTGCTATCTAGGGCATGGCGAATTGCTGCAACTCGACCATCCATCATATCGGAAGGAGCTATGACATCTGCACCAGCTTCTGCCTGGACTAAGGCTTGGTTTGTCAGGAGTTTTAAACTTTGATCATTATCTACAATATGGCCATTCCACACACCGTCGTGCCCATGGCTTGTGTAAGGATCAAGGGCTACATCTGTTATAATACCTATGTCTGGGGCCATTTTTTTAATAGCGCGGATTGCTTTACAGATAAGATTTTCTGGATTGCACGCTTCTGCGCCGTCTACTGTTTTTAAAGCAAAAGGCGTTAAAGGAAATAAGGCAATCGCAGGAATGCCGACTTCAAGAACTTGATCAATTATTTGAGGGAGCTCCTCCAGAGTCCAGCGCCTTATTCCTGGCATACTTTCTATTTCTGCTGATGCATCAGGGGTGCGGATAAAAATGGGTAAAATTAAATCAGAAGGATGCAACCATGTTTCTTGTACCATATCTCGTAGCCAAGGATAAGTGCGTAAGCGACGGAGACGGGTGCTAGGGAATTGCCCGTAGAAATTCATTTTTTACTCCTCTATTTTATTGATCCCTTTGTGAAAGGGGATGTGCGATTGTCTTTTAAATTTATAGGATATGCAATTGAACTTTGCAATCTTTCATTAATACATGGATTGCCACGCGCCCTGCGGTCAGTCACAATGACAAAGAGAAAAAGAGGAGCGCAATGATAAAAGAGAGAGGCCTCGCAGTGACGAGAAAAGGTGACGCAGCAACGATGGACATTTTGAAAGGAGTCCCTTACGCTTAAAGTGAGAGAGGTAGGGACAATGGATTTTTCTTTAACACCAGAACAAGAATCTTTCAAGCAATTGGCACGGGATTTTGCATCTAATCATTTAGCGCCCAACGCCAGCGTGTGGGATCGTGATGAAATTTTTCCCATGGACGAATTGCGTGCTGCAGCACAATTGGGATTTGCCTCCCTTGTTGTAAAAGATGATGTGGGCGGATGTGGTTTGAAACGGTTGGACAGTGTTCTCATCATTGAAGAATTGGCGAGGGGGTGTGCATCGACCGCAGGATATATTTCCGTCCACAACATGGTCTCTACTTTGATTGATCAATTTGGAATGTCAGAGCAGCGTCAAAAATGGTTACCCAAGCTCGTTTCCATGGAATCATTTTCCAGTTATTGCTTAACAGAACCCGACGCGGGAAGCGATGCAGCTTCTTTAAAGACAAAAGCTGTTCGAGAAGGAGATTATTATAGTGTCTCTGGCACAAAAGCCTTTATTTCAGGCGGAGGCGTGAGCGATTTATATTTGTGTATGGTGAGGACAGGAGAGCCGGGTGCAAAAGGCATAACAGCACTTCTTGTAGAGAAAGACAGTCCGGGTTTAAGTTTTGGAAAACACGAAGAAAAGATGGGGTGGCGTTGTCAGCCCACAACAATGGTTACCTTTGATCAAGTTCGTGTGCCTATTGCCAATCGCCTGGGAGAAGAGGGGCAGGGGTTTAAAATTGCAATGGCTGGACTTGATGGAGGCCGACTCAACATTGCGGCCTGTTCGTTGGGAGGGGCTCAAGCGTGTTTAGAGATGGCAATGCAGTATGTGAATGAGCGCGCGCAATTTGGAAAAAAGCTTAAAGAATTTCAGAGCATTCAATTTTGCCTCGCCGATATGGCAACAGAATTGGAAGCTGCACGCCTTTTGGTGCACAAAGCAGCAATAGTGTTGGATAAGACTCCCGAGGAGGCGACATCCCATTGTGCTATGGCTAAACGTTTTGCCACAGATGTTGGGTTTTCTGTTGTCAATCAAGCACTGCAACTTTATGGTGGGTATGGATATATAAAAGACTACCAGATTGAGCGGTATTTACGCGATTTGCGTGTTCACCAAATTTTAGAAGGAACCAATGAAATTATGCGCCTCATTATTGCACGCCATCTCATTGAAAAGTTTAAGTAATGATGACCAGTGCCTCCTTCTATAGTGTTGAGGAAAAAGAAATCATCTCTAAGCAGGATGGCCATGCTGGTGTGATGATGCTGAATCGCCCCAAGGCTTTGAATGCGCTTTCTCTTTCTATGATTCGGGAAATAACGCGTCTCCTTGTGAGTTGGAAAGACGATACCCAAATCCACTGTGTGATGCTCATGAGCACCCATGATAAAGCCTTTTGCGCAGGTGGAGATATACGATCAGTCTATGACGCCAGGTTAAAGGGAGATGAAGATTATATCTGCTCCATTTTTCAAGAGGAATATCTTTTGAATTATATGATTCAAATGTTTCCAAAACCTTACATCTCTTTTATTGATGGACTATCCATGGGGGGCGGATTAGGGATTTCCATTCATGGAAGTCATCGGCTTGTTACAGAGAAAACAGGCATGGCGATGCCAGAGACGGCGATTGGGTTTTTTCCTGATATTGGGGCAAACTTCTTTTTAAATCGCTGCCCAGGTGAAATTGGTACTTATCTTGCTCTTTTGGGAAGTACAATTGCTGCGGAAGATTGCCTTTATGCCGGTTTGGCAACGCACCGCTTAGCCTCTCAAGAGATGATGCAAACATATCAAGAGCTAACATGCACAAAGTCCATTGATGAAATGAATGATGTTCTTCAAAATTATGCAGGAGGACAAAGCGATTGTTTTCTTCAAAACTATCGAAATCTAATTGATGAATGTTTTTCATTTAATACCGTCGAGGAGATCATGGAAGCTTTGTTTGATGCAAAAAATCCAGTCGCTGATCAATGGCTTGAAGAGTTGGAGAAGAAATCTCCAACGAGTTTAAAATTAGCACTTGCGCTTTTACGCCACACAAAAGGGCGTACTCTTAAAGAAGTTTTAACGCTTGATTTTCAGGTGAGTCAACATTGTGCTGAAGGGCATGATTTTTATGAGGGCATTCGTGCGCTTCTTATTGATAAAGATAAAAATCCGAGATGGAATCCAGCAAGGCTCGAAGATGTGACGCCGCAAGCTATTGAAAAATATTTTCAGCCAAGAAAATAAGAGTTGTTAAAAGCCTCTTGTCTCCTGTAAGGCTTAACGTCACAATATGAATATATGAGATGTGTGTAGATATAATGAGATGAAATTTTTCAAATCTTTTTTCATATTAGGAGTAGGGTTTTCGACTCTCTGCTCTGCTTTAGCTTCCATTCCTCAACCGTGGCAAATTGGATTTCAGCCTGCTGCATCTCCGATGATGGAAGGCGTTGTGCGCATGCACAATTTGCTTTTGATTATTATAACTTGTATTGCCTTGCTGGTAGGGGCGCTTATGAGTTATGTGATGGTGCGCTTCCGTGCAGCGCGCAATCCTGTTCCCAGCAAAACTTCTCACCATACACTTTTAGAAGTGATTTGGACGATGATCCCCGTCCTTGTCTTGGTGGTGATTGGCATTCCTTCTCTCAAACTTCTTTTTTTTAATGATAAAATCCAAAATGCAACAATGACGGTGAAGGCCATTGGACATCAATGGTATTGGTCATATGAGTATCCCGAGAAAAACATTAGTTATGATAGCTATATGATTGAGGATAAGGATCTGAAGCCTGAGCAATTTCGTTTGTTGTCTGTTGATAATCCAGTTGTTGTCCCTATTAATACAACAGTGAGAATATTGGTCACATCCCAAGACGTCTTGCATAGTTTCGCAATTCCCGCTCTAGGAATAAAAAAAGACGCAGTGCCGGGCAGAGTGAATGAAACATGGTTGCGCATCTCAAAAATTGGTGATTACTATGGGCAATGTTCTGAGTTGTGTGGGGTAAGACATGGATTCATGCCCATCCATATAAAAGCTGTTTCTCAGGAAGAATATGACGCGTGGAGTCAGTCGAGGGAAACAAAACCAGCGCCTGCATTACCTCCTTCAGAACAGCATAAAGAAAAGAGCAAATGAAAAGATGGCAAAAGGAAATGTCTTAATGCATGAGCACCACGACCACCATCCAAAAGGATGGCATCGATGGGTGTTATCAACGAACCATAAAGATATTGGAACGCTCTATTTGGTTTTTGCCATTATTGGTGGAATATTGGGGGCCTCGCTCTCGCTCATTATTCGTCTGCAATTGATGCACCCTGGGGGTATGGTTTTAGGAGGAAGTCATCAACTTTATAATGTGATTATCACAGCCCATGGCTTGTTGATGATTTTTTTCATGGTGATGCCGGCTCTTATCGGGGGATTTGGAAATTGGTTTGTTCCCTTAATGATTGGGGCGCCTGATATGGCTTTCCCGCGCATGAACAATGTAAGTTTCTGGTTGCTTCCCCCCTCTCTTACGCTTCTGATTTTGGCCTGTTGTGTTGGGTCTGGTGCAGGAACAGGGTGGACATTTTATCCCCCTTTAAGTGCTGTTATAGGACATAGCGGCCCTGCGGTTGATTTTCTTCTCTTAAGTCTTCATTTGGCCGGCGCCTCATCCATCTTAGGAGCCATCAATTTTATTACCACAATTTTTAATATGAGAGCACCCGGGATGGGCTTTCATAAGATGCCTTTGTTCGTATGGGGACTATTGATTACGTCCTTTTTGTTGTTGTTGGCGGTTCCCGTCTTGGCGGGTGGAATCACTATGTTGATTACGGATAGAAATTTTGGAACAACTTTCTTTGACCCTGCTGGAGGGGGCGATCCTGTTTTATTCCAACATCTTTTCTGGTTCTTTGGTCATCCGGAAGTTTATATCATGATCTTGCCTGCGTTTGGCGTGGTGAGTACGGTTATTTCTACCTTTTCACGTAAACCTATTTTTGGATATTTGGGTATGGCATATGCCATGGTGTCTATTGGCGTTCTCGGGTTTATTGTTTGGGCACATCATATGTTTACGGTGGGTATGAATGTTAATGCACGCGCCTATTTTACCATAGCAACGCTTATCATTGGTGTTCCAACAGGGATAAAAGTTTTCAGCTGGATTGCGACCATGTGGGGTGGCTCTATTTCATTTCGCGTACCCATGAAATTTGCATTGGGTTTTGTTTTGCTGTTTACCATTGGGGGGTTGACGGGCATTATTTTGGCCAATGGAGAAGTTGATACATCTTTGCATGACACCTACTATGTTGTGGCGCATTTTCATTATGTCCTCTCCATGGGAGCGGTCTTTGGATTGTTTTCAGGATTTTACTACTGGATTGGTAAGATGTCCGGATATCAATATAACGAACGCTTGGGTAATCTTCATTTTTGGATGACATTTATAGGGGTGAATGTGTTATTCTTCCCTATGCATTTTTTGGGTCTTGCAGGAATGCCGCGGCGTATACCCGATTACCCAGATGCTTTTGCAGGCTGGAATTACGTTTCTTCCATTGGAAGTTATATTTCTGTGGCTGCTATTCTTCTTTTCTTTTACATTATATTTCGTTTGTTCAAAGATAAAGTTAAATGCCCAGATAATCCATGGGGTGATGGCGCAACGACATTAGAATGGCATGTATCTTCTCCTCCACCCTTTCATACATTTGAACATCAGCCGATTATCAAATAGAAATTTCCTATCTATGATTGATTTATCTCAACCCTATCATTCCTCCCTGATCGAAACAGATGGGGAGGATGCTGACGTTAAAGACTATATAGCTCTCCTAAAACCCCGCGTTATGTCTTTGGTCATCTTCACAGGATTATGCGGGTTGCTCATGGCTCCAGGAAATATCCATCCCCTTTTAGCCTTTTCGGCAATTTTATCCATCGCGGTTGGTGCAGGCGCTGCGGGGTGTCTTAATATGTGGTGGGATCGTGATATTGATGCTCTGATGATGCGTACACAAAAGAGACCACTTCCGTCTGGAATCATAAATCCTGATAGTGCTTTGGCTTTTGGGGTTATCTTAAGTTTTGCATCTGTGATTACGATGGCAGTTGCAATCCATTGGCTTGCAGCTTCTTTGCTGGCCATCACCATCTTATTTTATGTCATCGTTTATACGATGCTCTTGAAGAGATGGACATCACAAAATATTGTGATCGGAGGAGCAGCGGGTGCCCTCCCACCCGTCATAGGATGGTCTGCTGTCACCCATACGGCCCCCTTTGAAGCTTGGATTTTGTTCGCAATTATCTTCTTATGGACACCAGCCCATTTTTGGGCATTGTCTCTTTATAGTCATCATGATTATGCTCGAGCAAAAGTACCCATGTTACCAGTTGTAGCTGGACTACAAGCAACTAAGCGTCAAATATTTTTCTATACGTCCTTGCTCGTCGTCTGTAGCGTTGTGCCTTCTTTTATTGGGATGGCGACGTGGGCGTATGGTATAATAGCGTTAGGATTAGGAAGTATTTTTCTCGCGCTGGCTGGACAAGTGATGTATGATGAGGACACTAAAGTTTCTCTGCGCTTGTTTGGATATTCAATATTCTATTTGTTTGTTTTGTTCCTTGCTTTAACAGTGGATCGACTCGTTTTATGAAACCAAACCACCATTCAAATCTTACGAAGAGAAACCTAGCGCTTCTTTATGTGTTGGCCGGATTTTCGATTTTGCTTTATCTCATTACATTTGTGCGATTGGGTCAATGATTGCCCCTCGTCATATGCGTGTCTTGCTGATCAGCATTGTGGTCACTATGCTTGCAATGGCCTATGCGTCTGTACCGCTGTATAGATTATTTTGTCAAAAAACTGGGTATGGAGGGACGCCTCAAATTGCAAGTGCGCCTTCAGGAAAAGTGACGGACCGTGAAATTACAGTACGTTTTAATGCTGATGTGCATCGAGATTTACCCTGGCAGTTTCGTCCTCAACAGACAGAAATGAAAGTTAAGGTGGGTGAAAATGCCCTTGCCTTTTTTGAGGCAGAAAATTTTTCTGACAAGCCTATATGTGGAATGGCAACGTATAATGTTACGCCTGACAAAGCAGCAGTTTATTTCAACAAAGTAGCTTGTTTTTGCTTCGAAGAGCAGATATTATCCCCTCAACAAAAAGTCGAGATGCCTGTTCAATTTTTTATTGATTCAGATTTTGCGCTCGACCCAGATTTGAAAGATGTAAAAACGATAACGCTCTCATATACTTTTTTTAAATATAACAAACAAAGGAAGCCTACTAAATGAAGAAACTTATTAAGAATATTGCTTTTATAGCGACTCTTACAATAACTGCACTCAGAGCAGATCCTTCCCCAAGTCTTGCGCGCTTTGGAACGCCAAAGTATGGAGCTGATTTTAAGGCATTTTCTTATGTTAACCCTGATGCACCCAAAGGAGGAAAATTAAAAATGGGGGCAATGGGAACATTTGATTCTTTGAACCAATATATTGCTAAGGGAATTCCACCAGTTGTTATTTCAATGCAGAGCAACTCTCTCACTGTTGATCCTCTTATGACCCGTGCAGTGGATGAGCCTTTTACCCTTTATGGCTTAATTGCAGAGAAAGCAGATCTTGCTCCTGACTATTCCACCATTACTTTTTATATTAATCCCAATGCACGCTTTCATGATGGGACCCCCATTACAGCAGAAGATGTAAAATTTAGTTATGAAATGCTTAAAGAACAAGGATTGCCCCGCTATCGCCAGTATTATGGAAAAATTGAAAAAATAGAAATTTTAGATCCTCGGGTTATTAAACTAACTTTTCAAAAAAATGAAGGAAAGTATGACCCAGAAATTCCACTTATTACAGCAATGCTTCACGTTTTCTCAAAGGCGCAGTATGAAGGGAAAGATTTCCGTGAAACGGGAATGACTCCGTTGTTAGGAAGCGGTCCTTACCGCATTTCTGATGTTGAGCCTGGCAGGTTTGTTAAGTATGAGCGGGTTAAAGATTATTGGGCTGCTGATTTACCTGTTAACCGCGGACGATATAATTTTGATATTATTCAAATTGATTATTATAAGAATGCTGAAGCCCAGTTCCAGGCATTTAAAGCTGGCGAATTTGATGTCTTTTTTGAAGTGAATACACAACAATGGCGTGATGGGTATAATATTCCTGCTGTCAATTCAGGGAAAATTAAAAAAGTTGGAATGAAGCATAAGCGTCCCGTGACTGTTCGCACGTCAATTTTTAATATGCGACGTCCTCTTTTCAAAGATATCCGTGTTCGAGAAGCCATTGGAAAAGCATTTGATTGGGAGACGACCAATAAAATTCTATGCAACGGAGATTATGAGCGCGTAACAAGTTTGTTTTCTAACACCCCTCTTGCTCATAAAGGGCCTGCAGAAGGTTTAGAATTGAAATTATTAGAACCCTATCGTGATACTCTGCCGGCGGAAGTTATTAAAACAGGTTTCGTTCCGCCCATGACAAAAGGGGATGGAGATGCGCGTGCAAACTTAGAAGTCGCTGACAAACTCTTGAATGAGGCAGGATGGATAATCGTTGTTCAAAAAGATCCTATCACCAAGCAAGAAACAATACGCCGTGTGAATAAGGATACAAACGAACCTCTCACTTTTGAATATATGTATAAAGATCCTAGGTTAGAAAAATTCTTAAATGGATTCCGTCAAAATCTTCAAAGACTTGGTATCACAATGAAATTGAGATTCGTCGATGCAGTCCAATATGAAGCACGAGTAATGAATTCTGATTTTGATATGATATCACATCTATGGTCGAATAGTTTAAGTCCAGGGAATGAACAGGTTTACTATTTTAGTCAAAAGACCGCCGACGTTAAAGGGAGCAGCAATTACATTGGTATGAAGGACCCAATTATAGAAGCGTTGGCTCAAAAAGTGGCAGGAGCAAGAACTAAGGAAGAACTGACAGCAGCTGTTCATGCCCTTGATCGTGTGGTGATGTGTAGTCATTATTTTGTCCCCAAATATTATGACAATACGATTTATTGGGCTTATTGGGCAGATCGGGTTGAGTATCCAACCTTTGACCCGATGGTTGGGACTAATGTTTTGGAATGGTGGTGGTCTAAACACCCTACTTCAGACACGTCTTCCCAAGCAGAAAACACTGAAAAACCTTCCACTTTTTCCCGCTTTACTTCTTGGCTGAAAAATTTAGTAGGGTAAAATTCACTTCCCTGGTTATACTGGTGATGGAGCGTAAGAATGGGAGCGTCATGACCAATTTTGAGAAGGATTTTCCCTCTATTGACAATTCTAAAGGAGGATGGAAGTTGGAACAAGAAGACCTCGCAACTCTTTCAACCAAGCATCCCTTTCATATAGTTGATCCCAGTCCTTGGCCATTTGTTGGTGGTTTAGCCTCTATGGTTTTAGCCATAGGGGGTGTTTTGGCCATGCACAACATTGACAAGAAGGTTTTTCTTGTTGGCTTTTTCATGTTGTTGTTAACACTCGTTGGTTGGTGGCGCGACGTTATTCGTGAAGGAAACACACCTGGCGTTCATACCGAAGCTGTACAAAGAGGTTTGAGGGTTGGTATGTTGCTCTTCATTTGCTCTGAAATTATGTTTTTTTCTGCATTTTTTTGGGCCTATTTCAATGCTGCCTTAGATCCAACAGAAGCTACTGGGCATGTTTGGCCTCCTAAGAACATTGTTCCATTTGATCCCTTTCACTTACCTTATTTTAATACGTTGGTTTTGCTCTTATCAGGTACCACTATTACATGGGCTCATCATGCACTATTGGAAAATAACAAGAAGGATGTACTCCGGGGGCTAGGAATCACGATTTGTTTAGGCATTTTGTTTACAACTGTTCAAGCCATTGAATATGGTCATGCGGCTTTTTCAATAAAAGATGGAATATATCCATCGACATTTTATATGGCGACTGGATTTCATGGATTTCATGTCATCGTGGGGACGCTTTTTCTCATTGTTAGTTGGTTTAGAGCCTACCGCTCTGAGTTCACACCTGACCATCACGTGGGCTTTGAAGCTGCTGCGTGGTATTGGCACTTTGTAGACGTTGTTTGGTTATTTTTATTTGTATCCATCTATTGGTGGGGTTATGTCCCCCTTCAGTAAGAGACGAGTTCTTACCAAACTTTCATGATGCGTTGAACGCGACCAAACCAATCTTGATCCTTTTGAAGTTTTTGAGAAGGCGCAGGCTGGAAAGTTGGAGCTTGTTGACTATAGGATGGTTGTTGGCCATAAGGCGGTTGATGGCTATAAGATGGCTGTCCATAATAGGATTGTTGATTATATTGTGGTTGAGCAGGCTGTTGTCTTGAGGGAGTCCCATTTGTAACGCGTGCAGAATACCACCGAGTTGGGCGAGAATATCTAATAACATTTTGCCATTCTGTAAGGCCGTATCCCGCAAATTCTTTTGTCCTATTCTTTCGAAAAGTGTCATACCAATCTGGATTTAAGGGATTATGTAATCTTAAATATAGGTCAGTATCGAAAACTTTTCTTTTTGAAAGAAAATCAATAGTATAGCTCAGGCGGGTGAGAGCGTCACGTACAGGATCACCGGGAGCTAATTTATTAATAAAGCTCCCAATTATCTGTTGGTCTGAACTTACGCAACCAATATAGTCATAGCAATTTCGGTGGCTTTGAGAAATTTCCTGAAGCAAAGAGGTCAGAACATCATCTTTGTTATAATACGCCGGGGTTGAAATGTACTGTGATCCCCAAGCTGCTCGAACCAATTGTGGTTGAAAAGGGACAATTCGGAGGCCATCCCGAAATTCTTGCTGACGCTGGGCGGAGAGGTTTTGATAAATGACCCACTCAGTTCCAAATTTTTGGCGAGGTACATCATAGCGAATACGTCCTAAAATATCTTCAAAGTAAGGGCGTGCAGGATGATTTGGATTGCTGTTAACAAAGCTTGTGAGAGTTGTTGTATCCAGTTTTATGCAATCTCCACGGCTGCTACATAAAGAATGATTCTGCCGAACTGCGTTTTGAGCATTTGCAAAGGCTCTATTAACGGCGTCTCTTTGTTGGTTGGACATGCGGTAAGTTGGATTGTCACTGGATGTTGTTGATGCATAAGGAGAAGGAAAGGGCCCCCCCATTCCTTTTATATTTAAAGTCCCTGCAATTAGGAGTACCAATACTAAAAGACATGTATTAAGGTATTTATACATTTTTGTTCCAATGATTCATTAATGTCCTAGGCCTATTATGAGTGAAATTCTCTTAAAAGGGAGTTAACGGGGCTATTCAAAATCAACATTATTCTGGTACAAATATATTTATGGCTCGAGAATTAACAATCGTACACAGTAATCAGGTTTCATTAGTGGATCAGTCTTCTCATAGAGAAGGGGAGGCGCCTCCCTATAATCTTGAAGCAGAACAACTTCTCTTGGGGGCTTTGTTGCTTAATAATGGCTCATATGAAGCCTTGGGCGACTTTTTACTCCCTCATCATTTTGCTGATGGGATTCATGGCCAAATATTTGAGGCAATTGCTCGTTTTATTGATCGTGGTCAGGTTGCAGATCCCATAACATTAAAGGATTATTTTGATAAGAATGAAGCTTTGCAGCCTGTTGGGGGGGCACGCTATCTTATTGATTTGGCAGAAGGCGTGGTGTCCGTCATCAGTGTGGGGGATTATGGGCGGCTCATTTATGACCTTTACTTACGCCGGCAGCTTATGGGAATTGGGGAAGATATGGTCCTAAATGCTCGGACCCATGAGCTAGACCTTAATGCAGCCCAACAGATTGAAGATGCAGAGAAAAAGCTCTTTGATTTGGCAATAACAGGCTCAGCCTCTGGCGGGTTTAAAAGCTTCCAAATGGCTTTGACTGAGGCTATCGAGATGGCTGAAGTTGCCTATAAGCGCGACAGCCACGTGGTCGGTGTTACGACTGGTTTGACGGATATAGATAAATGCTTGGGTGGACTCCACCCTTCAGATTTACTCATCATTGCCGGTCGTCCTTCTATGGGAAAGACTGCTCTTGCAACCAATATGGCTTTTAATGCAGCAAAAGCATATCTGAATAAAAATAAAAGCGGGGCTTCTGTTGGCTTTTTTTCCCTTGAAATGTCTGCTGAACAATTGGCCACAAGAATTTTAGCTTCCGAATCTGGAATATCATCAGACAAAATTCGTCGGGGAGAAGTCAAGGAAGAGCATTTCCCAACCTTTGTACAGGTAAGCCGCGAACTCAGTAGTATTCCTTTGTTCATAGACGATACGCCTGCTTTAAGCGTTTCAGCTTTGCGTACACGCGCACGGCGTTTAAAAAGACAAGAAAACCTAGGGCTCATTGTTATTGACTATCTTCAGCTCCTGGAATCTGGAGGATCAAACCGTAAAGGGGATAATCGTGTTCAAGAAATTTCAGATATCACGCGTGCTCTGAAGGCACTTGCGAAGGAGTTGAACGTTCCTGTGATTGCTCTTTCACAGTTGTCTCGTGCCGTAGAACAGCGCGAGGACAAGCGTCCGCAGTTGGCAGATTTGAGGGAATCTGGCTCTATTGAACAAGATGCGGATGTGGTGATGTTTGTATTTCGTGAAGAGTATTACGAAATACGCCGCCAACCACCTGAAGGGACAGAAAAGCATGCTGAATGGCAGGCCCATATGGATAGGATTGCCAACCAAGCTGAAGTCATTATCGCAAAGCAACGTCACGGTCCTGTGGGAAATGTGCGCCTTTATTTTGATGGAAGTCTCACTCGTTTTGGTGATTTGGCGCAAACGCACTAAGAATCCTGTTTTTTCATTTTTAAGTCCTCTCCAAGCCTAGAACGAAGAACATTCTCGTTTAAAGGGGTTACTCTTTACACTTCATTTTATATTGCCTAGACTCTATGGAGAAGATTCTTTTAAAGGAGGATTAAATATGGATATAAAATTATTAAAACCGTTAATTTTAGGTACTATTGTGGTAGTTTTCCTTTCTTCTATTCAAGGGAATGATACGGCTGCATTTGGGTCACCTACTAATCCAGAGAAACAAGCTGCCGCTTTATTTCATGCAGAGTCTGTAGCTTTAAGAACATCATCATCAGCCATAGCTTCTCACCCTCTTGCAGGATCTTCACTTCTTCAAGAAATGGCTCATAGTGAGATAGGAAGCGCTCCTCCACAGAGGGACGAGACAACAACTCCTCTTGGAGTAAAAGTTACGCTTATGGGTGAAAACTTAGAAGATTCTGATGCGAAGATCTATTTTTCAACAGCTGGAAAGATGGGGCTTCAAGATTTACCTATTTATAACATTCTTTCAATCGGGACATGCGGTGTTCAAATTGTATATGCCGCCGCAATACTAGATGTACTTGAGGCGATTTTGAATGATTCTGTAAATGAGAATGCTGAAGGCCGTAAAAAACTGAACATACACACCCCACAAATTAAGCTCAACCAAGTTTTTAAAATAGCAGGCACTACATCAACTTCAAGTCTTTTGGTTGGAGGATTGTATTTCTCGCGGCAATATACAGCTTTAAGGCTTTCGAGCTTGGTGGCACGTCAGTGTTATACACTTTTTGTTGACGAAAAAACGAGCGGGGCGGATACCATCTATTCGAGAAAAGGGTTTAAGGATTTACTTGCTAAAATATTTGGCACAGGGGTTCATCAACCAATTAGGGAAATAGGAGAGAATTTACATCTCATTGGTTTTGATGCGACTCATAATATACCCGTTGATTTTTCAGGCGGATCGGAACAGAAACAACTTAAAGGGCTTTCCAGTGATTCGGTTTCAGGAGCAGAAATTCCGTCGGTTGGTTCCTTAAAAGGATCTTCCACTGGACCGGCTCCTAGGTCAGAAATCCCAAAACAAGAACGCTTAAATAGTGTTTCTATAGGAACGATTTTAGAGACAGTCAGTGCTACGCCTGGGTTGTTTTCTGGGATGAACATGGTTATTGATGATGACTCGCAGAGCAGCGTTACCGTTCGAGATGGTTTGGTGGGTGCAGATCCTGGATGGTTTACCTACCGTGCTGAGGCGCAGAGAGCAGCAGGGCAGTACACTTTACTCTCCATAGGAATGGGTTTTCAACCCTCTCAGGAAGATTCATTTTCTGAAAGTGAATTAAAGTCACTTCGAAGAGTTACAGAAAATCGTGCTTCACTTCTCGGGGTTATGGCTTTTAAAGACTGTTGTGCCGAGGTTGGGTCTCCATTCGCACCTTTAACTTCCTTTGCCCATCTTTGTCCCAAAGGTGAAAAAGTTCCTGATTGGGATGACGCATCGAGCCAGAATGTTAGGCACTTGGTGAGAATGGCCTTTCGTGCAACTCAAGGAGAAGTTTTTAAAAACGTTATTAGTAGTCTTGGTTTTAAAATGCCAGATAAAGGCAAATTGGATACTATCCAAAAAAATATTTTTAATGTGATTTTTCATACTTTTCCTAAGCTCCAATACAGTGAGTTTGATGAGAGTGAAAAAGAATGGTTTAAGCGGTATATTATAGAAATGGTCGCAGAAGCTGATTTTACTTCCTATGCGCAGTGGAGTTTTAATGGTAAATTTTTAACACATGATCAAAAAAACCAACTTTTGGTTGCTGTCACTGATGATATGTCAAGCGGAAGGCTCCCGTGGGTAGGACGCCTTTTACAACGCCTATGGGGAGGAACTGCCGTTGAATCTGACACCATCACACGAGGCTTTGAGTTTTTTAATGGCATACAAAAGTTAACGACACTTACACAACATCAAATGTTGGATGGAAAGAAGGAAAATTTCGAATATATATATAGTCTTTATACAGGACAATGCGAATTGGATTCCGCACCTTTTAAGTATCCCGCGACGGATGTTAAATACACCAAACTTATGGCACGCATCTTCTGGGATCATATGTTAAAGGATGTCAAAGAGATTGTTGGTAGAAATTATTTGTGGCAGTTTCAGGCAAATTTCCTTGCTCATGCTAACGAGGTGCTTGCATCAAAGAAATCATCGATATATAGAACCAATCCTTTTCAGACTTCGCGAGAATATGAATTAACATTGGTTCTTGGGGAGTACATGGAAAAACTGTATGGAAAGAAGTCCGCATCATGAATGAACAATCTACGACTAGACCATCTGATATTGCAGAAATATACTTTCAAAGCTAACAAGATGTATAATCTTCTTTGAGATTTATTTTGATGATGCACATGCATAACCTTGCATGCATGTGAAAAGAAGGTTAAATTTTAATAAAGTTGTATCTATTTCATGCAAGGTCTTCAAATTTATGCCTGTCATTCAAACCCTCGTGCAGACCAAGTCTAAGGTTTATCAAGAGAACAAGAAGGCCATGGAAATCCAAGTTCAAGATTTGCGTGATAAAGTATCAGAAATTGAACAGGGGGGCGGCGCAGCAGCCGTTAAGAAACATAAAGGCCGTGGAAAAATGGTTGTGCGCGAGCGCATCAATCATCTGATAGATCAGGGGAGTCCATTTCTAGAACTCTCCCAATTGGCGGCTCATGATATGTATGACGAACCTGTACCTGGGGCTGGTATTGTGACAGGCATTGGCATGATTCATGGGGTTCCGTGTATGATCATAGGCAACGATGCAACAGTTAAGGGAGGAACCTACTTTCCCATGACTGTAAAAAAACATTTACGGGCCCAAGAAATTGCCCGCGAAAATAGATTGCCATGTCTCTATTTGGTTGATTCTGGGGGAGCACATCTGCCCCACCAAGACCAAGTTTTTCCGGATCGTGATCATTTTGGTCGTATTTTTTATAACCAAGCCCAAATGTCTGCGGCTGGGATTCCTCAAATTGCTGTTGTGATGGGATCCTGCACGGCCGGGGGGGCGTATGTGCCAGCAATGGCGGACCAAAGTATTATTGTGGAGGGAACAGGCACGATTTTCTTAGGAGGGCCTCCGTTGGTTAAGGCTGCAACTGGAGAAGTTGTTTCTGCTGAGGATCTTGGAGGTGCCCAAGTCCATGCCCGCAGTTCAGGGGTCGTCGATTCCGTTGCGGCATCAGATGTACATGCTCTTTCATTGGCACGTCAAGTTGTTCGTTCTTTAAATCAAAAAGGACTTTCAGAAACGAGTGATATGAAAGACCCCTTGTATGCAGCTGATGAACTCTATGGTATTGTTTCTCAAGATTTGAAGCAACCCTTTGAAGTGCGAGAAATTATTGCGCGGCTTGTTGATGGGAGTGAGTTTGATGAATTTAAACCGCTCTATGGCTCAACCCTTGTGTGTGGTTTTGCGCATATTCACGGTCATTTAACAGGCATTTTGGCAAATAATGGTATTTTGTTTTCTGAAAGTTCCCAAAAGGGAGCCCATTTCATTGAACTCTGTTGTCAAAGAAATATCCCTTTAATTTTCCTCCAAAACATCAGTGGCTTTATGGTTGGGCAAAAATATGAAGCAGGTGGAATTGCGAAAGATGGCGCTAAATTGGTGAATGCAGTTGCATGTGCACGTGTTCCAAAATTTACAGTTATAATAGGGGGAAGCTTTGGTGCTGGGAATTACGCCATGTGCGGGCGTGCCTATAATCCACGCTTTGTTTGGATGTGGCCCAATGCACGCATTTCAGTGATGGGGGGAGAGCAGGCTGCAATGGTTTTAAGCCAAGTGAAGATGGAATCTCAGACTCTGAAAGACAAGCCCTGGAAACCAACAGAGGAGAAAGCTTATCGGGCTGAAATACAAAACCAATATGATAAACAAGGTCACCCCTATTATGCAACAGCGCGCCTTTGGGATGACGGAATTATTGACCCTCAAGATACCCGTAGGGTTTTGGGAATGGGGTTAGCGTTGGCTCAAAAGACGGAGCCAAAACAGACACAGTTTGGTGTTTTTCGAATGTAATTGAAAGAGTAGAAGCTTATGTCACAAGGCCCGATCGTAACTGACCTCAAAGATCAATCAAAAGGTGTGGCTCATATTATTCTTAATCGTCCAACGGTGCATAATGCGCTGGATGAGCAAATGATTGAAGAGTTGACCCAAGCATTTGCAACATTAGGACAAGATCCTTTGGTGCGCGTCATTGTTTTAAAAGCAAATGGGGAGGTATTTTCCGCAGGCGCTGATTTAAATTGGATGAAACGCGTTGCTGGCTATTCTTTTGAAAAGAATGTTGCCGATGCTGAGAAACTTTCTCATCTTCTTGATGTGATAGACCAATGTCCAAAACCAACGATTGCCTGTATACAAGGCTCTGCTTATGGGGGTGGTGTTGGGTTGATTTGTGCCTGTGATATCGCCATTTGTTCAGAAGAAGCGACATTCTCCTTATCTGAGGTTAAATTAGGGCTTATTCCCGCCATCATAGCTCCTTATGTTTTCAAAGCCATTGGTCAACGGCAGATGAGGCGTTATACACTTACAGCGGATCGCATCAGTGCTGAAGAAGCAGTGCGATTGGGGTTGGTTCATCATTGTGTTCATGAGAGCGAGTTAGGAGCCGTGGTTGAGAGCCTCACGGTTTCTCTCCGAAAGGGAGGACCCCAAGCAATGGCGGCTTCCAAAGAGTTGATACGCCATGTTGTATCCTGTCCCCTTAATGAAAAACTTCGTGCAGAGACGGCGCGTCGTATTGCACTCGTTCGCACATCCCCAGAGGGAAAAGAAGGCATAGAAGCCTTTTTATCAAAACGTAGTCCTTCATGGACGATTCATCGTGAAGAAACTTAGCATGTTCAAAAGCATTTTAATTGCCAATCGGGGAGAAATCGCTTGCCGAATTATACAAACGTGTCGTCGTCTTAAAATAAAGACATTTGCCATAGGATCTACCGCTGATCAAGCTGCTATGCATATGCAAATGGCAGATGAAGCAATTCTTATTGGTCCTCCTCCTGCGCAAGAAAGTTATTTAAATTCTGGGGCTATAATCAAGGCTGCTCTGCACCATAAGGTTGAGGCAATTCACCCTGGGTATGGCTTTTTATCTGAAAATCCAGTGTTTGCTGAAAACGTTCGCAAAAGCGGTCTTGTGTTTATTGGACCCTCCTCTCGCGCTATACAAATAATGGGATCAAAAAGTGAAGCTAAGGCTATTGCCCAATCCGTCAATGTTCCTATTATTCCAGGGTATGATGGAAGTGATTTGATATCTGCAGCGCGCAAAATCGGATTCCCTTTGCTTATTAAGGCAACCTATGGAGGGGGCGGAAAGGGAATGCGCCACGTCGATCATGAAAAAGACTTTGGGGAAGCTTTGGCAGCTTGCCAACGAGAGGCGTTGGCTGCCTTTGGGAACGATCAAGTTCTTTTGGAACGATATGTTGAAAATCCACGCCATATCGAGGTTCAAATTATTGGTGATCAACACGGGAAATGCATTGTCTTATCTGATCGGGATTGCTCGTTGCAAAGGCGCCATCAGAAAGTTATTGAAGAGGCTCCCGCGTCAGGTTTGTCAGATACTTTGCGGTCACATCTTCATGAAGCAGCAATAAAAATTGGACAAGCAATTTCCTATGAAGGTGTTGGTACTGTTGAGTTCCTGGTAGATGAAAAGGGAAAGTACTTCTTTCTTGAAATGAATACGCGCCTCCAAGTGGAACATCCGATAACAGAAATGGTTTTAGATCTTGATCTTGTTGAGTGGCAGTTTCGTATTGCAGCTGGTGCTCCACTAAGTTTAAAAAATGAGGAATGCCAACCGACGGGTTACGCCATTGAAGCTAGACTTTATGCTGAAGATGGCGAAAAAGAATTTTTACCTTCGACAGGAAAAATCACGCATCTTGATTTGCCGGCTATGAAAAATGTGCGGGTTGATACAGGTGTTCAACAAGGAGATGAGGTGACCATTTATTATGATCCTCTTCTTGCTAAGATCAGCGCCTGGGGGAAAAATCGAGATGCTGCATTAAAAAAATTAGCTGAAGCCTTGACGTGCGTACAAGTTAGGGGACTCAAAACAAATTTAAATTTTCTTCAACGGCTTCTGATACACCCGGAGATTACAAATAAATTACCAGATAATGGATTTATTGATCGAACCATTGCTGAGGAAAAAATAAACACATCCTGTCCTGTGGAAGCTTATATTATTGCAACTATCTGGTTATACATAGAAGGCCAATCTAAAGGGATTGTTTCGCCCTGGGGTAACGGGGATGGATGGCGTCTTAACGCAGATGCCGTTTATCGATTCAATTTTTCAGGGGGGATTGTGACGTCCTTGAAGGTGGATTCAAGAGGACTGGAGATCTATCATGAGGATGGGGTATACCGTCCTGTTCAAGTCTCCAATTCAAAAGACAAAAAAATTTCCTTCACACTGAATGGCAAAAAATTTCACTCTCAAATTGTTGTGACTGAGGAAGAAATTTATGTTCAACTTGCTCAAAACATTTATCGTTTACGATTGATGACCGGTCATGAACAAGAAATCTCGCGCCCTGGAGCGGCACATCTCTTAGCTCCCATGCCAGGACGGATTACATGTGTTTTTGTGAAAGAGGATGATGCGGTCATTTCGGGTCAGTCTTTGATGGTGTTAGAAGCCATGAAAATGGAACATACCATTCGAGCCCCTTATGAAGGTGTTGTGGAGTATTTGCCGTTTAAGGCAGGTGATTTTTGTGAAGAGGGAGTTGAATTGGTGCGCTTAAAAGAGTGATCCATTAAAATCATCGAGGAATATTTTATGTCTAAACCATTCATTCATATAGTAGAAGTTGGTCCGCGGGATGGATTACAAAATGAAAATAAAATTTTTTCACCTGAGATGCGTGTCCAACTCATTGACCATCTTTCTGAGTGTGGGTTTTCAGAAATTGAGGTGGGCAGCTTTGTGTCCCCCAAATGGGTGCCTCAAATGGCAAATACCGATAAGGTTTATCAGCACATTCACCATAATCCGAAGTGTCGTTATTCCGCCCTTGTGCCAAATGAACGGGGCATGAAAGATGCTATGGCAGCGGGCTTACGCTGTGTGTCTCTCTTTACGGCGGCCTCGGACACCTTTAATCAGAAAAATACGAACAGTACAATTGCGGAAAGTTTAGAAACTTTTAAGCATATAATGGATGTTGCAAGAGACCAGGAGGTGCGAGTTCGAGGATATGTGTCCTGCGTGATCAGTTGTCCTTTTGAAGGGGATGTTTCTCCCGATGCGGTTGCAACTATAGCAGAGCACCTTTTCAAATTAGGATGTGCAGAAATTTCTTTGGGGGATACGATTGGTCGGGGAACACCCCATAGTATTGAGGCTATGTTGAAAGCCGTTATGGAACGGGTTCCCGTGGGTAATTTGGCTATCCATTGTCATGATACATTTGGTCATGCCGTCGACAATGTTATAGAAGCTCTGAATCAAGGGATACGTGTTGTTGACTCTGCTATTAATGGATTAGGGGGGTGCCCTTATGCCTCCAAAAATGGGGAAAGAGCCAAAGGTAATGTTGCAACAGAAGCTATTGTTGCTGCACTAGAAGAGAAGGGGTATGCCCACGGCATTAACATTGAGGCCCTGGGGTGCGCGTCAGCCTTTGTAAAGGAATGGATAAAATTTTAGTATACATTAAAAAAACGTTACTGCGAGGGTAGCAAAGCAGTCCATGTATTATCAATTGGATTTTTAAATACATGGATTGCTTCGTCGCATACGCTTCTTGCAATGACAGGTAAAAGGGTTATAGGAGGTGTGCTAGACTTCCTGATGCTCTAGGACCCTTCTGATACCCTCAAAAATAAATGGACAGAAGTCGCTCTTTCTTGTAAGTCTAAGTGCACCTAAAGTAAAGGATGTAGCACGTGGGACTTTTTAGGCTTTATTTGGCTCTATCTATTGCCTTTCAACATTCAGGAAAAAATTGGGGTCTGGGAGGCATAAGGGCAGTAGAGGTTTTCTTCATTATTTCTGGTTTTTATATGTCACTCATTCTCACGACAGGAAAATATAGAGACTACAAAACCTTTATTGTGAATCGCTTTTTAAGGCTTTATCCCATTTATTTTGTGGTTGCTCTTTCAACACTTGTTTTCTCCTTTTTTATAAAAATACCACCTCTTCCTCAATATGAGACCTATGGAGGGAACTTTGATTTTTTGGCTCTTTTTTACTTTATTTTCTCCAATCTTACTCTTATCGCTCAAGAGCTCTCCCTGTTTTTAGGAATTCAGGATGGCCATTTGTATGGGACAATAGATTTTCGTCACACTGATCCTTATATTCTTATCTTCTTTTTAATCCCCCAAGCCTGGTCATTAAGTGTAGAACTTCTCTTTTATGCCATTGCTCCCGCTCTTTTATGGCTTGAGAAAGGAAAAAGAATTGTATCTTTATCGATTTTTATACTTCTTTCAATAAGTTGTAAGGTCTATTTAATCTTATCTGGTTTTCCATATGATCCTTGGGCGAATCGTTTTTTCCCTTCAGTGCTTTATTTGTTTTTACTGGGAGCCCTTACGCATCATGTGTATGAAAATTTCCTTTATGAAAAATTTCAAAAAATTAACAAACAGCATGTATTCTATGGCGCCTTTACTTCATTGATGTCGGGAATAATTTATATGTTAGGATTGTTCCCCACCATTAATATTTCAGGTGTACTAAATTATGTTCCTTTCCTATCCGAAGTAAAGGATGCACTTGTTCCTTATTTGGGGTATTCGTTTTGCATTTGCCTTTTCTTTTATATGACGTCTAAAAACCGT